>JAANMT010001696.1_pt1 | contig 20732 bp, 15 predicted proteins | sample 7279711 | NCBI WGS metagenome assembly JAANMT01 (sample SAMN14094538, study PRJNA606508) | bioreactor metagenome | isolation source: A lab-scale SPAN reactor treating ammonium-rich wastewater day 1 | place: Ireland: Galway | collected 2017-01-16 | reverse complement strand
CTGGGAGGGAGGCTCCTCGCCTTCAGGTAACCATAGGCTGCCAGGCAGAACAATAGCACGGGCAGGTTGATGATCTTCTCCTGCGCGGAGAAGAACGCAATGACGGCAGACCACAGGGCGATGCGCGCGCTGTCTTTCCTCAGCGCTGCGTAGAGGAGCAAGATCGCAAGGACGCCCAGCGACATCGAAAGGATGTCATAGGTGTAGGTCTTGAGCGCCAGCGAGTTGGTGGGTAGCAGCAGTAAGCACGGGACGCACAGGGCGAAGAACGCAGGTTTGCTGCGGGCGGAGATGAAGAGCCGGTCGAGCAGGTGGTAGATGGCCATCAACACGCTGAAGCCCAGCAGCCAGTGGAGCAGCTTGAACAGCATCTGCATCTGAAGGTAGCCCAGCGCCCCCGTCAGTTTGGCGCGCACCGCCGACAGGGTTCCAAACAGCACGTCAGTCGTCCTCAGGGCGCCCAGCCGCTCGAACCATAGGCGAAGATCGTTGCTGTCCGTCGAGTAGATCAGCACTGACTCGTGCATGAAATAGGGTTCGTCGATGGTCATGAACTGGCTGACCCGCTCGATGGACAAATACAGGGGGATCAGCGCGACGGCGAGCAGCGCGAGGGTGATCTTCCACGAGCGGAAGCGCCAGTAGAGGTAGGCCGCCAGCCCGGCGACGGTAACGGCAAACAACCCGGCTTCGACCGGATTCATGTGAAAAGACACAACAACCCTCTGCAGCAACCCCAAGGCGAAACTGCGATCACGGCTGGCTCAGCTGGTGCGGCGTGCATCGTCAAAGCTGTGGTGAAGGTTGCGGGCGGGTCATCTCAGGCTTCGTCGATGCGCCCGCGCAGCGCGTCGATGTTCTCCCGCACGACCGACACACGCGGGTCGTCCAGCGCGTCGAGTATCTGGCAGGCGCGCTCGAAGTGCTCCAGCGCGAGCAGCGCCGACCCCCCGCGCTCGTAGAGCAGGGCGATGTTGTTGAGCGTCGAAGCCTCGCCGGGACGGTCGCCCAGCCGCTCTTTGAGCGCCAGGCTGCGCTTGAAGTGGTTGAGCGCGCGCTCCGTCTCACCCAGGTTGAGGTAGATGATGCCCAGGTTGTTGAGCGCCTGCGACTGCCCGGCTTCGTCGCCCAGGTTGGTGGTGATCGCCAGGCTGCGCTGGTAAGCCTGCTCGGCCTCGTCATCGCGGTCCAGACGCTCGTAGGTTGCGCCGATGTTCAGCCACGCCTGGGCCTGGCCCTGCCGGTCGCCGAGCAGGTCGACGATGTCAAGCGCACGCTGGAAGGTGTTGAGCGCCTCGTCCCAGGCCTCCTGCCAGTAGAGCACGCCCGCCACGTTGTTGAGCGCGGCGGCGACATCCTCGCGGTCGCCGAGCTGCTCGCGCAGCGCGAGGCTTTGCCGGTAGTGGGCAAGCGCGGTATCGGCCTGGCCCTGGCGCTCGTAGATCGCGCCGATGTTGTTGAGCGCGGCAGCCTCCCCGGCGGGGTCACCCAGCGCGCGGCTGATCTGGAGGCTGCGGGCAAACGCCTCACGCGCCCGGTCATGCTCGCCAAGCATGGAGCAGGCATACCCCAGGTCGTCCAGATAGGCGTGCTCGCGGTATACGTCATCCTCGTCGCGGGCGACCCCTGCCATCCGGGCTGCCAGCGCAGCTAGGTTAGCCCACAGGCCTCGCTGCTCAAAGACGCGCAGAAGCGCATCGGCGAACAGCCCGGCGGTCTGCGAGTCCTCGGTGGCGCGAAAGGCGGCCATGATCTGCCCAAGCTGCGTGGTAACGGCCTCGCTCTCCGGTGTGGCCAGTTCGGCGAGCGTCAGATAGTAGGCGTGCACCCGCTGCCGGGCATGCTCGACGCTGCCGGGCGGTGCTGCCTGCTCCAGGTGACCGTGCAGCGCAGGGTGGAGGGCGTAATACCCGTCCGGCAGGCGCTGCACCAGCGCCGCCTCGACGAGCGTGTCGAGCGCGGCTTGCGCTTCGTCCGGGGCGATCTCCCAGCAGGCGGCGGCGGCCTCGGCGGAGAAGGGCGAGCCGGTGCCAGGGGCGAAGGCAGCCAGCAGCGTCGAACGCTGGAGCTGCGCCCCGCCGAAGCGAGAAAGCACCAGGTTGGCGACGACGCCAAGCGCGCGCTGGCGTGCCTCCTCTGCGCTGGGGTCAAGCGTGGCGAGCGGCCCCTGGTCATCGCGCAGCACTTCGAGCAGGCGCAGCCAGGTGATGCCCTGGCGGGCCTGCGCGCCGACGAGCGCGAGGGCGAGCGCCCAGTAGGAGAGCCGCTGCACGATCTCGCGCACGGTCGGCAGGTAGATATCGGGCAGCAGGCCGGCCCACTCGGTGAGCAGGGCCAGCGCCTCGTCCTCACTCAGCCGGGCGACGGCGTAGCGGCGGGTTTTGAGGGCAAAGGCAACCGCATCGCCCCGGTTGGTGGTGATCAGGCGGGCGCAGTGGGGGCCGCCCACGTTGAGCGCGCGCACCTGTTCCACGTCGGTCGCGTCGTCGATGACGAGCAGGGCGCGCGCCTCACGCAGCAGGGTGCGCAGCGCGGCGGCGCGGCTGGCGGTGTCGGGCAGGTGGCGGATATCCTGGCCGAGCGCCCCGGCCCAGCGGGCCTGGATGTGCTGACCGTCGGCATGCTCGCCCAGCGAGGCCCACAGCACGCCGTCGGGGAAAGCGCGCAGCACGTCGGCGTCGTGGGCGATGGCGGCGGCCAGCGCCGTCTTGCCTGACCCTTCCGGTCCGTGCAGCGTGAGCGGGGCGAGCGAAGCGACAGGCCGCCCCAGCAGCAGCTTCTTGATGGCGAACAGTTCGGCGCGCGGGACGAAGAAGAGCGGCAGGTCGGGCGGCAGGTAGGGAACGGCGTCAAGTCCGGCTTCGGGGCCGCTCACAGGCCGGAAGGAATCGTCAGCCCGCTCGCCCAGGTCGGGCGCATCGGCAGATGAAGGTACTGTTGGGTCTTCGCTCATGTCGCCTGATCCTCCCCGTCGGCGGGTTTCGGCCCGGCCTGAGGATGCCATACCAGATCGCCCAGAAGTATAGCATAAGTGGGGCGGGGGGGGTTGAAACACGAAGGGTCGAAGAGACGAAGGGGCGAAAGGTCGATCCGGCGAGGCAGCGGGCGCAGGGCGGAAGGGTCAATCAGTCAGCAGCGCGTCCGTGCGCGGGTGGCAGGGGGCTGAAACACGAAAGGTCGAAGAGACGAAAGGGCGAAAGGTCGATCCGGCGAGGCAGCGGGCGCAGGCCAGGGGGTATAATAGGGGCAGCGTCATGGCGAGTGGTGAGAGGGGCTGGACGATGGTCGAGCGGGTTGCCGATCTGACAGTTGATGAACTGCGCGCGCTGATCCGCGAGACGGTGCGCGAGGTGCTGAGCGAGTTGGACGACGAGCAAGACCTTGAATTCACTCCGGAGTTTGCGGAGCGGCTGAGGGCGTATATCCAGGAGAAGCCACAGGGCAGGCCGCTGGATGAGGTTGCGCGCGAGCTTGGCTTCGATGAGTGAGGGCCATCTTTACGGGGTCACCATCACCGCGCACCTGGCTGCGCTCCTCACTCCCCCGCCGGTGACGCGAACCTCGGCAGCAGGCGCGCGCGCAGCGCCGCCGGCAGCGCCGGGGCCAGCCGCCGCAGCTCGTCTTCGCTCAGCGGGCGCAGCGCCAGCAGCCCCACACCGTAGATCGCCGACCCCACGGCGAAGGCCAGCGCCATGCTGACGCCCGCCAGCAGCCAGGTCGCCGCGCCGCTCACGGCCCCCGCCAGCGCGATGCGCCACAGCACCTTGAGCCAGTTGACCTTGCCCAGCTCGCTCAGGATGACGGTGTAGAACAACCCCCACAGCACCAGCTCTGACAGGATGGTGACGACCGCCGCCGCCGGGTACGAGTAGCGCGGGATGAAGATCAGGTTGGCAACGATGTTGAAGGCCGCCCCGGCCAGGAAGGCCACGGTCAGCGCGCGCTGCCGGTTGAGCGCGATGATCACGTACTGCGTCACCCCGTTGATCCAGCCGATCAGGATCGACCAGATGAAGATTTGCAGCGCAATCGCGCCGTGCGGCAGGAACTGCCGACCGCCGAGCACGCCCACCAGGAAGGGCGCGAGCAGCGTGGTCATGATCGCCAGCGGCACAGTGACCATCGAGAGCAGCTTGACGGCCAGCATGTAGGCGCGCTTGAGCGCCGGGCGATCCGCGACCGCCTGGCGGCTCATCACCGGGAAGAGCGAGAGCGTGAAGTACGAGGGGATGACCATGATCGCATCCACCCAGGTGTACACCACGCCGTACCAGCCGACGATCACGTTGCCCTTGAGCGCTTCCAGCAGCACCACGTCGATGCGGAAGAACAGCGTGGCGAGCAGGTGGTTGAGCATCAGCGGGAAGGACTCGCCAAGCGCGCTTTTTTGCAGCCGCCAGTCGAACACCAGCCTGGGGCGGAAGAAAGTGCGCACGGCGAGCGTGCCCAGGAAGGCAAGCGTGATGAAGTTGACCGTGATGCTGACCGCTGCCAGGCCGACGATGCCCCAGCCGAGCAGCAGCGAGCCGATGCCCAGGCTGGTCGTCAGGAACGCGCTGACTGTCTGGATGGCGGCAGGATACTCGGCCTTCTCGTAGGCGTAGAACAACGCCGTCAGCCCGGTGCTGATCGTCGAGAAGAACAGCCCGCCGTACAACAGGCCGATGGTCCACAGCGCCGCGCTGCTGAGCGGCGGGCTGACCAGCGCCTGCCGCCCCATCAGGAAGCCTGCCAGCACCGGGATGCCGAGCACGGCCAGCGCCAGGCGCAGCAGGGTGGTATTGGAAAGGACGACGTTGGCGCCGTCCCGGTGGCGCGCGACCTCGCGCGTCAGGAAGGTGTTGAGGCCGAAGTTGGCGAGGATTTCGAACCAGCCGTAGATCACGACCGCGTAGCGGAACTCGCCCGCGCCCGCCGGGCCAAGCACGCGCAGCATGGCGAAAGTCAGGATGAACGAGATGCCTTTGTTGAACAGGTTCAGCACGATGGGCGTCAGCGTGTTCTTGGCGACGCGCTGGATGCCCGTGCGCGGGTCGTCTGACCCCTCCGGGGCCTCGCGGTAGATGAAGCGCCAGGCCCACACCCCCAGCGCAAAGACCAGCCCCAGCCCGGTGAGGAACGAGGCGAACGCACCAAAGCGGAACGAGTCCGGGCTGTACTTCATGCGGACCGTCCACACGCCCGGCTCCAGGCGCACCCCCCGGAAGTTGCCGCTCACCAGCCAGATGTCTGTCTCCTGCTCCGCCTCGTCGCCTGCGCCGAGCGGCCTGACCCAAGCCCGCCAGCCGGGGAAGTGGCTGTCGGCCACGACCAGCCAGCTCGGCTCGCTCACATCCACGTCGACCCACACCTCGCCGGGGCGGTAGACGGTGATCGCCGCCGGGAGCGGCAGGCCGGGGCGCGCGGGGCCGGGCGGTGTTTCGGGCGCGGTGGGGTGGCGTGCCCCCTGCGCGACGAGCACCCAGAGGCGCACGTCGTAGAGGGCCGTCGCCTCCGCGAAGGTGGGCAGGCCGTCTGCACCGCCGTCGACGCTGTAGAGAGCGGTCGCCTGGGCGGGCAGCGTGAAGGCGCGCGGCATCACCTCGCGGTTCTGGTAGATGAAGACCGCCTCGTCCTGATAGGTGAGCGAATAGCGCGGGTTGTCGATGGCGACCTCGCTGACCACGTAGCGCACGCCAAGCAGGTCGAGCAGCGGCGAGTCGAGCGCGTCGGGGTAGTCGCTGTAGATCGGCGCGATGCGGTTGTAGGGCAGGTCAACCTGCGGCTGGACAACCTCCATGTACGAGGCGTACTGGGCGGGGATCAGGCTGTCATACCCGCTGATGTCCTCCAGCTTGTGCAGCCAGGCGATGTTCGCGTTCAGTGTGTCCGTTCCCGGCTGCTCGTAGACGGCAAGCCGCCAGGGATTCGAATCGTCGCGGTGCTGTTTGAGCCAGTCAAGCGAAGGCGGCGAGACGTCAAGCAGGGCGGGGTCGGCTGCCGGGTTGAAGCCAAGGGTCGCTGCGCCGAGGTCGAGGGCAACGGCAAGCGGGGCAAGCGCCAGCCACAGCGGCGCGCCTCCCAACCTCCCCGGCAGGCGGCGATTCGATGCGCTCAGGCGCAGGGCAAGCCCTGCCAGGGCGAGCATCGCGGCGAAGAGCAGCGCGTTGCCTGCCTGGTAAGAGAAGAACGCCCGCGCGTCGGGGAAGGCCGCCGGGGCAAGCGCCAGCCGCTCGAAGATGCGTTCGACGAGCGGGGCAAGCGGCGCGTAGAGCAGGCGGGTGACGATTACCCCAGCAGCGGCTGCCCCGGCGATCCCCAGACACAGCCCACCCAGCAGGGACACCCAACGGCGCAGGGGAACAGCGCGCCGTGCCCCTGCTACGAGCGTCCGCTCGCGGGCGGATTGGATTGCCTCCACCCCGAACCCGGCCAGCACGGCGACGCACAGCGTGAGCGGCCACACCCAGCGGAAGGGCGCGTGCGACTGGCTGATGAAGGGCAGCCCGTAGTAGAGCAGCGCGTAGGTCGGCGCACCAAAGGCGAAGGAGGCCGAGAGCAGGCCCAGCACGGCGAAGATCAGGCGGTATGGGCGGCCTGGCCCCTCACCACCAACACTGGCGGGGGCAGGTGTTGGGGCGGTTCGCGAACCGCCCCTGCCGACAATAAGACCGCTGATCCAATCCCCCACTGCCACAAGCGCCAGCGCCATCGGCAGCAGGCCCATGTAGGCCGCGCCCTCGACGTAGTTCTTGATCCCCCAGGCGGTGTGGTTGATGGGCTGGCCGAAGCTGTTGGCGGTGACGGGCACGCGCTGCCAGGTGAACACATCGAAGATGGCATGGTGGGCGGGGCTGCCGAAGAAGTTGGGCACGAAGAAGGTGACCAGGTGGCGCAGGGGATAAGCCCAGCCACGCACCTCGGCCAGCGAGGCTGCGCCATGCCGGAAGCTGCGGTTGGCCAGCTCGTAGGCGGGGACGAGCTGCACCGCGCCGAGCGCCAGTCCGGCGGCGACCATTGCCAGCAGCCACACCGAGCGGCGCAGCAGCGCGCCGAATGCGAGGCGCGGGCCGCGCGCCGGGTCGCGCACGGCAGCGGAGAACCCGGCCAGCAGCCGCCAGGCGGCGTAGAAGCCCATCACCAGCAGCATGAAATAGAACGCTTCCGGGTGCCCGGCCAGCGCGGCGACCCCCAGCGTGATCGCCCCGATGGTCGCCCAGGGGAGCGTCGCCGGGCGGCTGCCGAAGGCGGGCTGCTGGCGGATAACCAGCTCGACCATCGCCAGCGCCAGCGGAAGCCAGGCGGCGGTCGCCAGGATCATCGGGAAGACGGCGCTCGCCAGGAAGAAGCCGCTTAGCTGGTAGGCCAGCCCGGCGACGAGCGCGCCTGTCCGGCGCACGCCCAGCACGCGCAGTAGCACGAACATGTTCAGCCCGGCCAGCCAGAGCTGGAGCACGGTGAACCAGCCGAAGGCCGCCGGGACGGGCATGAGCAGGAACAGGGCAGAGAGGGGGTAAAACGCCGACGACTGGCCTGCCGCCAGGAAGGGCGATCCGCCCAGGATGTAGGGCTGCCAGAGCGGGAAGCGCCGCGCCTGGATCTGCTCGCGGGCGAACTGCTTCCAGGGGGCGTTCTGGAGCACCAGGTCAGAGATCAGGGTGTTGTGGGGCCGCTCGACCCCCACCTCGTCGCGCAGGGAGCGGTACGGCTCCCACTGGAACAGGTTGTCTGCCGGAACGAGGGTGCGCGCGCCGAGCGTCTGCGGGGCGAATAGCAGCAGCGGCACCGCGAGCAGCAGGACGGCGATGAAGATGTCGGGGGTTAGGCGGCGCAGTTGGCTTCTCATTCCCGTCCCACCGGAAGAGGCGCGGGGCGCGCCTCGGTGCAGTCAGCCGAAACCCGGCCCGTGGCTGTGAAAGAGCGGCATCGCTGGCCGGGTTTCGCTTGAGCCGCTAGTCTACCGCATTTGGCGGGGGACGCCAGTTCTGGGCGGGCTGCCTGGCTGAAGGCTCCGGCAGTCGGTAATAGATGGCTGGCCAGCCCTTGTTCAGCCGGGACTGGCGGGGTTATACTTGCCCCAAACGGAGTTGGATGAGGTGCGACTATGGTCACGGCTTACCAGGGAACGGTTCAGAATGGGCAGATTCACTTCGATGACGACCCGGCTCTGCCGGAGGGCGCCCAGGTAGTCGTCGTAGTGCTCAGGCAGGGGCAGCAGACTGGCGAGCAGAAGACGCTGACGCTGGGTGAGCTTCTGGAGTCGCCCCTGGTTGGCATGTGGGCTGACCGTGAGGACATCGACGACAGCGCCGAGTACGCCCGCCAACTGCGCGAGCGCGCGTCGAGACGCGAAGAGTAGGGCCAGTGGACGCGCTGCTCGACACGAGCGTTCTGGTTGACCTGTGGCGCAGGCATCCGGCGGCCCTCTCGTGGGCTGAGGCGCAGCGCGAGCTTGCGATCGGCATCCACGTGCTGGTGGCAATGGAACTGGTCGAAGGGGCGCGTGACAACCAGGAACTCGCACACCTGGAGCGCCTGCTCGCCAGTTATGAGGTCGTATTCTTAATCCCCTCTGACTGCGCCTGGGCCTTTGAGCAGCACCGGCGGCTGCGGCTCAGCCACGGCGTCGGCGTGCTAGATGCGCTCATTGCATCCAGTGCCGTGCGGCTCAACGTCCCTCTCTACACGTTGAACCTCAAGCATTTCCAGTCCCTGCCGGACGTGAAAGCGATTCGCCCCTATTAGGCTGGATATCCGGCGGGGTAGCGTGCCTGCGCGCGGGCGGACATGCTGCCATCTCCCTACCTGCACAGTTTGCTGCATTCTGGGCGGGCCGCTAACCGCCCAGGAGGAAGAGCACAGCCACACTGATCGCGCCGACCACGCTGATCGCCCCAAAGGCGACGAGGATCGTGCGGCGCAGCGCGGGTGCGCCGATGGCGAGGGCAATGGCCGCCTTGGACATGGTGTTCACCAGCGCGGCGATGACGATGGCGCGGCTGGCGATCTGCCCGTCAAGCTGGCCCTGGCGGGCCAGCCGCGCCGCGCTGAGCGTGATCGCGTCCACGTCGGCCAGCCCGGTCAGCACGCTGGCGGCGTACACGCCCGCCGACCCGAAGAAGCGCTGCCCCAGCTCGACGACGATGAGAACCACAGCAAACACCAGCCCGAACAGCACCGCCGTCGTGAGCTTGAGCGGGTTGGACAGCTCAACCGAGCGCTCGTCGCCCTCCTGCTGCAAACGGTGGCGGCGGCGCAGCACGACGACCGCGCCCTGCCCGGCAAGCAGCATCGCGCCGAGCGGGATGGCAACGACGCGCAGCAGCGGCGGGTGGACGACCAGCACCTCGATCAGCACGCGGGGGAACATCACACTGGAGGCGAGCAGGATCGCCTGGGCGAATTGCGGGGAAAGGCCGGGCGTCTCCTTGCTGCGGGTCGAGAAGCTGAGCGTGGTGGCTGTGCTGCTGACGATGCCGCCCAGCAGGCCCGTCAGGCTGATACCTTGCTCCGCGCCGAGGGTCTTCATCAGCACGTAGCCGCCGAACCCGATGCCGGACACGAACACGACCAGCAGCCACACCTGGAAGGGGTTCACCACGCCCAGCGGGTCGATGTCGCGGTTGGGCAGGATGGGCAGCACGACCGCCGCAACGAGCGCGAACTCCAGCGTCACACGCAGGTCTTGCGCCGACATACGGCTGATGGCGTTGTGCAGGCTGCCCTTGAGCGAGAGCAGCAGCGCGACGATCACGGCGAGCGCAATCGCCACCTCAACCCGGCCCCACAGCACCATCGCGCCCAGCAGGAAGGCGAGCATGACCGCCACCTCGGTGGTGATGCCTGCTTCCTCGCCGGTGCGGAACGCCCCGCTCAGATAGCTGGCGACGGTCAGCAGGATCAGCCCGCCGAAAGCGACGATGGCCGGGGTCAGACCAAGCTCGTCGCCCAGGTAGGCCGTCACCGCGCCGAGCAGCGTGATCAGCGAGAAGGTGCGGATCCCGGCGAAGTCAGGCGTGCCGAGGTGCTGTTGGATGAACTCGCGCTCCAGCCCGATCAGCGCGCCGATGAGCAGCGCCACGCCGAAGCGCCACCACGGCTCTAGGATTAGCAGGTCAGCAGGCTGCATCGTTGGCTGTCCTTTTCACTCATTATTCAGGATACCGCCAACCGCGCCAGAGGCCAAGTCGGGCCAGCCTGCTGCAACCGCTTATCCCAGCGCCACGTCGAGCAGCATCATCACGCTGAAGCCGAGGATCAGGCCCATCGTGGCGGTGTCACCGTGGCCGCCCCGGTGCGCCTCCGGGATAACCTCCTCGACGACGACGAAGATCATCGCCCCGGCGGCGAAGGCTAGCGCATAGGGCAGGATTGGCTGTGCGATCAGCACTGCCGCCGCACCGATCACCCCGGCCACCGGCTCCACGACCGCCGAGAGCTGCCCGTACCAGAAACTCTTGAGCGGGCGCATCCCCTCCCGGCGCAGCGGCATAGCGACCGCTATGCCCTCAGGGAAGTTTTGCAGGCCGATGCCAATTGCCAGCGCGATTGCGCCTGCCACGCTGGCCGAGGGCAGCCCGCTGGCTGCTGCGCCAAACGCCACCCCGACGGCCAGCCCCTCCGGAATATTGTGCAGGGTGATAGCCAGGATCAGCAGGACGGTGCGCCGCCAGCCCGTCTTGATGCCTTCAGCTTCGGCGATGGGCGCTTGCAGGTGCAGGTGGGGCAAGATCAGGTCAGCCCCACGCAGGCTAATCGCGCCCAGCAGAAATCCAACCACGGCGGGCAGCCATTTAGGGATGGGCATCGCCTCTGACATCTCGATGGCAGGGGCGAGCAGCGACCAGAAGCTGGCGGCGATCATCACCCCGGCGGCAAAGCCGAGCATCCCGTCGAGCAGCTTGCGGTTAACCGTGCGGGTGAGAAAGACCGTCGCTGCGCCGAGGGCGGTGACGCCCCAGGTGAAAGTGGTCGCCAGCAACGCCTGGAGGATAGGCGAAAGCTGTGTGAAGAAGGCGAACATAATCGCAGTGCTTCCTTGTGAGCGAGGCAGGGGTCAACTGGCCACTATTATATTGTGGCTTGCAGAATTTTGATAGTGCTAAATTGAGGTGTAGGAGGGACTTAACTTGTGCGCGGGCAGCGCGCTCACTGCTCCGAGTAAGGCGCAGAGATGACCAGCGACCCGGCAGGCTCGTCGACAGGCATCCGGTCGGCGGGGGTGAGGCGGCGGTGCCGCCGCAGGACATCCCACACGCGCAGCGCGGACTCGACCTTGACGGGCATGCTCATCTTGCTGCGCCCGATACGCCGGTCCTCGAAGTAGATGGGGATCTCTTTGATCTGGTAGCCGAGCTTCTCGGTCAGGTAGGCCATCTCGACCTGGAAATCGTAGCCGTTGGAGCTGACGCGCTCCAGGCCCAGGCCGAGCAGCGTCTCGCGCCGCCACGCCTTGAAACCGGCAGTCGCGTCGCGCTGCTGGATGCCCAGGATCAGGCGCGTGTACACCGAGTTAGCCCACCAGCTCAACAGGAAGCGCCCGAAGCCCCAACGCTCGTCGAGCTGGCCGCCCTCGACGTAGCGCGAGCCGACCACCACGTCGACCTCGTCGAGCAGGGTGAGCATCTGTGGGATATAGGCGGGCGAGTGCGAGAAGTCGGCGTCCATCTGCACGATAGCCCTGGCCTCCAGCTCCAGCGCGTGCCGGAAGCCGTCCTTGTAGGCGGTGCCAAGGCCCATCTTGCCAGGGCGGCGCAGCACGTGCATCTTGCCGGGGTGGGCGCGCGCCAGGTCGTCGGCGATATCGGCGGTTCCGTCAGGGGAGTTGTCATCGACGACCAGGATGGCGAGGTCTGGGATGCCGAGGTTCCACAGCTCCGAGGCGAGCGGCCCGATGTTCTTGGCCTCGTTATAGGTCGGGACGACGACGATTGTTTTCATGACGCGCCAAGTCTACCCTAGCGCACAGGCCCCTGCAATAGGGCCGGATGGCGCAGCAGGCGGGCGGGAAGCGGCGGTCAGCTCTGGTCGTCGGGAGGGGCGAACTGCGCGTACAACCACCAGAAGCGTTCGGGGGGGAAGGCCAGCGCAAAGGCTTCGTCCCACACGAACCCACCCGGCTCGACCAGCGCGCTGAGCCGCTGGTCAGCGACGCGCACCTGTTCGGCCAACCGCGCGCCAACCGCCTTGCCCGCAAAGCCGAGCAGCAGGTCGATGGCAGTGCGGCTCTCGGCCTGGGTGGGGTACTCCGGTGCGTAGCGGGGGGTGTTGTCCTCGCACTCCTCAAGGTATGCCTGCCAGGCCCCCAGCCGCGCCTTGATCTCGCGCAGCGCCTTCTCCTCAGCCTGGGCGGCCCAGCGGTCGAGCGTCTGCCGGGCCAGTCCGGCAGCATCACCCAGGCGCTGCCGCTGATCCGGGGTGAGGCTCGCTTCGAGCGCAGTGAGGCGGTGCAGGCGCAGCAGCAGCCCGCCAAGCGTGCCCTTGGGAAGCAAAGGGCCGGGGCGCGGCTTGCTCAATGACCAGTACAGGGTGCTGCTCAGGAGGTACTCTTTGAGGTCGGCGGCCATCGCCTCGACGACCAGGAGGTCACGCTCAAGGCTCGCTGCGATGCCGTGGGACATGGCTATCTGATCTCGATCCACTCAAGCGCAACCTGGCTGCCCTTGCCCAGCGTGTGGCTGACGCGCAGGGTCGGGATGCGACGCCCGTTGACCCACCACACCGCGAACAACGCGCCGAAGGCTGCGCCCAGCACCACGATCAGCAGCAAGCGTCCCCATCTCATCTTGCCCTATCCTTTCAGCGCCGCTGGCCGCTGTTCAGGCGGCGCGGCTGCACGAACTCGGGGCGGCCCTGCACCTCGCTCCAGCGCTTCTGCCCACCATCACGGTGCCACTCAACGATCTGGTGGCCGTCAAAGTCACGGTAGGCCAGGGTGGCCGGGTGAGCCAGGATACGCTTCGAGATCGCCTTGACCAGATCGTCCAGGTTTGCGCCGTCCGGCCCCTTGAGAGCCAGCCATTCGCCGGGCTCCCATTCCATCTCCAGGACGTGCTCGCCCCAGTATCCCTCGGCTTTGAAGGGCGGCTCAGCCTGCACGCAGCGCCAGTATGCGCCTACAACGCGCGCTGCCCAGAAAGTGGCGTTGAGGCGCTCGGTGACAAGGTAAGCCTGGTTCTCAGGTGGCTGGTAGAACCACGTTTGCGCGGTAGTGGTCATGCGTTCAATCGCTCCTTGCCGGCGGCGGAGGGTTGTGGCGGCGCAAATGGCACCTGTCATGATACCGCAAACGCGCGAAAACAGGCAATCGCGCAACTTGCGCCCGGCGGCGCTGTTGATCAGTTAGGGTTTACGCAGTTGGCATGTTTGCAGAGCAACCAGAGCCAGCTAGTCCACTAAGGACACAAAGGGCACAAAGAATCTAACCTATCTGTGTCCTTTGTGTCCTCAGTGGGCGGGTATTTCTACCCTCCTGTTCAACTGCGTAACTCCAATCAGTGTGAAGTTAACTTTGCCAAAGGAGTTGGCCCATGCAGACTGACCTGAACCGCCGCAGTTGGCCGGTGCTGGTTCCCGCGCTGCCCCGCCTGGGCAACGCCGGGCTGGTGGTGGGCGCGAGCCTTTTCGTGGCGCTCATGGCGCAGGCGCGCATCGACCTGCCGTTCTCGCCGGTGCCGATCACCGGGCAGACGTTTGCGGTGCTGTTAGTGGGGGCGGCGCTGGGCGCGCGGCGCGGGGCAGCGGCGCTGGCGCTTTATGTGGCGCAAGGGGCGGTGGGGCTGCCGGTCTTTGCCGGAGGGACGGCAGGGCTGGCGATCCTGTTCGGGCCAACAGGCGGCTACCTGGCCGGATTCGTCGTCGCGGCCTGGCTGGTGGGCTGGCTGGCTGAGCGGGGGTTCGACCGCCGGGTTCACACGGCGCTGGCCGCCTTCCTGGCAGGGGAGGCCGTGATCTTCGCGTGCGGGCTGGCTGTATTGGCCGCCTTCGTCGGAGTTGGGCGGGTGGCGACGCTGGGTCTGCTGCCATTCATTCCCGGCGAGGTGGTCAAGCTCGCGGGCGCGGGCCTGGCACTGCCTGCCGCCTGGCAGGTGGTGCGCCGCGTCCACAGATGACAGGCAGGGCCGCTAACCCAGCAGCAGCATCCTTCCCAACCCGATCAGCCCCCCGCCCAGGATCAGCCAGGTGGTGTTGGTGTTGAAGCGCACGAGCAGCACGGCAGCGATCACGCCCACGCTGATCGTAACCGGATCGACCAGGGCGGCCAGCCCCAGCCGGACGGTGACGGCGGCCATCAGGCCCAGCGCGGCGGCGTTCACACCGTCGAGAAACCCTGCCGCCCAGGGCGAGCCCCGCAGGCGGGGGATGAACGGCCCGATGATCGAGACGATCACGAACGCGGGCAGGAAGACGCCGACCGTCGCCAGCACCGCGCCGGGCAAGCCGCCCAGCAGGTAGCCGATGAAGGTGGCGGTCGTCAGCACCGGGCCGGGCGTCACCTGCCCGACGGCCACCGCGTCGATCACCTGGGCGCTCGTCAGCCAGCCGAGGCGCTGCACGAAGTCAGCTTCGATGAAAGCCAGCAGCGTGTAGCCGCTGCCGTACAGCACTGCGCCGATCTTGAGGAAGATGAGGAACATCAGCCCCAGACTGAACGGCGCAGCGACCGTGGTTAGCGTGGCAGGCATGCCTAACAGGAACGGGGCGAGCAGCGCCGCGCCGCCGGGCTGGTCGCGGCCCGCCAGCCGCCGGGCGTTGGCGACGAGCATCACCAGCAGCCCACCGCCGATGAGCAGCACAGCAGTTTCGATGCCCAGGAAGAACAGCGCCAGCATTCCCAGCCCCACGGCAGCGGTCAGCACGCTTTTGATCGCCTTGGGGCCCAGCGCCCACAGCGCCTTGAGCACAACGGCGATGATGACCGGCTTGATGCCGTAGAGCAGCGCGTCAGCGGCGGGCGTCGTGCCGAACTGCACATAGGCCCAGGCCAGCCCGGTCGTGATCAGCGCGGCAGGCAGGATGAAGCCCAGCCCCCCGGCGATCAGGCCGGGCCACCCGGCGCGGATGTGCCCCAGGTGGACGGTCATCTCGGTCGAGTTGGGGCCGGGGATCAGGTTCGTCGCGCCCAGCAGGTCGAGGAAATGCTGCTCGCTGACCCACTTGCGCCGCCTGACGATCTCATCGTGCATCAGGCCAATGTGCGCCGCCGGGCCGCCGAAGGCGGTGAAGCCCAGGCGCAGCATCACGACGGTCACCTCCAGCAGGCGCTGGCGCTGGGGGGGTGACGGTTGGGGTGCGTCGGAGGGGGTTCCGGTCATGGTGTGGCCTCTGGTTGGCGTCAGGGTTGGCCCGGTGGCTCCGGAAATGTGCGGCGCACGACGAGCAGCGTGATGTCGTCATGGAGCGGCGCGGCCCCCATGAAGGTGCGCACGCGCCGGGTGATGGCCTGCTGCACATCGTCCGCCGGGCGGTCGGCCAGATCGTGCAGCGCGTCGAGCAGGCGCTCGCTGCCGAACATCTCCCGCCGCTCGTTCTCTGCCTCGGTCAGCCCATCGGTGTACATGAACAGCATATCACCGTGCGCAAGTGGCACGCTGCCCCGCTCCCAGGAGAAATCCTGGATGCCGAGCGGGATGCCGGTGTTGACCAGGCCGCGCACCGCCATGCGCCCGCCCTGGGGGTCGCGCACGCACAGCAGGGGCGGGTCGTGCCCGGCGTTGGCGTAGGTGAGCGTCGCCAGCTTGGGGTCGATGATGCCAAAGAAGACCGTCACAAACAGGTCGCTGCGCGTGTCGTTGAGGATGCACTGGTTGACGGTGTTGAGCACGCGCTCAGGGTGAAAGGCGTACGAGTCGGGGTAACGGGTGGAATACTCGACGGCGTAGGTGCGGATCAAGGTGCGGGCGAGCGCCATGTAGATCGCCGCACCGATGCCTTTGTCGGCCACGTCGGCGACGACCACCCCCAGCCGCCCGTCCCACATCGGTATCCAGTCGAAGAAGTCGCCGGAGGTTTCGTGCGCCGACCGGAGCGCGCCAGCCAGCTCCCAGCCCTCGATCTCCGGGGGGTGATCCGGCAAAAAGGTGGCCTGGATCTCGCCCGCGATCTGAAGCTCGCGCATGGTGCGGGCATGGGCCAGCACTTCCTCATGCGCCTCGGCGCGATGCAGGGCGGAGGCGATCTGCGCAGCGAGCGTCTGGGCAGCGGGCAGCAGCTCGCTGGCCGGGCCCCGGCTGCTGCGGCGGGCGATGAGCAGGCCGCCAAAGATGGGCGCGGAGTGCTCGCGCTCACCACGTTCGGGGTGAGCGAGCGGCACGAGCAGCGTGTGCCGGGTGAGGCGTTCACCGCCCCACGGCGGGACGTGCCCGGCCGTGAAGCTGTGCACCGCCGGGTTCTCCGCGATCCAGGCCCAGGCATCCGCAGGAACGCCTGCCCACTCAGCAGGATCATCCGGCTCGCGGACGAGCACGCGATAGCGCGAGCCGTCCTCAAAATGGCATATCTCGACAAAGCTGTAGGAGAACATGCCCGGCAGGTGCTCGGCCAGCAGCGCGGACAGGTTGGCGCCATCCAGCGGGGCGTCCAGCAGCGCGCGGCCTAACTGTTCAAGCTGCTCCAACTCGCGGGAACGCTGGCGGCTGAGCTCGGTGGTGTGGCTGAGCCGCGAAGCGACGAAGCTGGCAACCAGCGCGTTGCCGACGAAGAACAGGTAGACACCCGGCCCGCTCGTCATATACAGCGCGGCCACGAAGACGGTCGCCACCGCCACGCCCAGGCCTAACCCGTACCACAGCGCCCACGACCCGGCCAGCAGGCGCAGGACCGGGCGATTGGGTGACTGCCGGGCGGTGATGAGGGCAAAGCCCGCCATCAGCGGGAACTGGATGGCAAAGATCAGCACCACCTGGAGGCCCGCCGCCAGCACGGCGGGGCGCAGCGCAGCGAGCGAGAAGTCGGCCAGGGGGAGCGCGCCGCCCCAGACGTTCAGGTACAGGCTGAGGGCGACCAGCCAGGGCACTGTGCCGGAGGCGAGGCCAAGCGCCAGGTTGCGCAACTGGTCGCGGCGCGCCTCCGGGTCAGACTCGGTGCGCCAGTCACGCAGGCCGTACACCAGCACGCCGATGACCTCCAGCCAGAGCGCCACCGGGCCAAAGATCAGCACGGCAGACCAGGTGACGATGTTCTCGAAGGTCGTGCTGGTCGTCAGATAGAAGCCGGGGGTGATCTCGACCGTCAGGAAGAGCACGAAGCGCCGGAACAGCAGCACCAGCGCCAGCAACAGCAGGAGAACGGGCCAGTGCTGGCGGAAGGTCGCCGGGCTGGTGGCAAGCGTGAGCCACACCAGCCCACCGAGGGCAAGCGGGACGGCGTAGAGCATCACGGCCACCGTCATCACGGCGTAGCGGCGGCCCGTGCCACTCAGCGCGTCATAGTTGGGGTGCAGCCTGCGCGTGAGCGCGGTGAGCGCTTTCCTCATAGTGCGATTCTACGCCCGGTAGGCCGGGGCGGCTAGTGCAGTTGGGCCGACTGCGAAACTAGAGGCTGTTATGAACTCGCGAATGGTCTTCCCCTCATCCCAGTGAGCTTCGCTCGCTTTCCCTTCTCCCACGCAAGCGGGGAGAAGGGGGTATCTCGCCCCTCTCTCCGGCAACCGGAGGTTGCTTGTGGGAGAGGGGCAGGCGACCTGCCCACGGCAGGTCGCACGGGGTGAGGGGTGAAACGTGCATAACATGCCCTAGTCGTGCCCCAGCACAGGGTGGGGCCGGTATGGCTCCTCCAACAAGACGATCTCCTCAGGTGTCAGCGCGATGTCGAGCGCAGCGATCGCTTCCTCAAGGTGCTGCATCTTGCTCGCGCCGATGATCGGCGCGTGGACGCCGGGCTTGTGCAGAATCCAGGCGAGCGCCACCTGGGCGGAGGTCACGCCGCGCTGCTGCGCCAGCTCCTGGGTGCGCTCCAGCACCGTGAAGTCTTCCGGCTGGTAGTACATCGAATGGGCGTAGTCATCGCTCCTGGAGCGCTTCGTCTCGCCATCCCGGTCGCGGGTGCGGGTGCCCGCCAGGAAGCCACGCGCGAGCGGGCTCCAGGGGATGACGCCGATGCCTTCCTCGGCGCACAGCGGGAGCATCTCGCGCTCTTCCTCGCGGTAGACCAGATTGTAGTGGTTCTGCATCGTAACAAAGCGTGTCCAGCCGTGCGCGTCGGCGGTGTAGAGCATCTTGGCGAACTGCCAGGCGTGCATGCTCGACGCGCCGATGTAGCGCGCCTTGCCCGCCTTGACGACGTCGTGCAGCGCCTCCAGCGTCTCCTCGATGGGCGTCTCAGGGTCAAAGCGGTGAATCTGGTACAAGTCCACGTAGTCGGTGCCCAGGCGGCGCAGCGAGTCGTCAATGGAGGCCATGATGTGCTTGCGGGAGAGGCCGCGCTGGTTGGGGCTGTCTCCCATCGCGAAGAAGACCTTGGTGGCGATCACGACCTCTTCGCGCCGGGCGAAGTCACGCAGCGCGCGCCCGGTGATCTCCTCGCTGACGCCGCGCGAGTACGCATCCGCCGTGTCAAAGAAGTTGATGCCTGCCTCCAGCGCGCGCTGGATGAAGGGGCGGCTCGCCTCCTCGTCCAGCACCCAGTCGCGCCAGGTGGGCGTGCCGTAGGTCATCATACCCAGGCACAGGCGGGAGACTTTCAGGCCGGTGCGTCCGAGTCTCACGGTTTCCATGGGGTGTGCTCCTAACTGGCTGGTGGGTTCTGGCGTGCCCCTGATGGTACATCTGTTCCCGGATTTCACCAAGCCGGGCGCGGCAGCAGGTTAGCCCGGCAGCCCGATGCAGACCCCGTCAGCGCCCCGGCTGGCCGACCGTGACAGCGCCAATCGCCGCCGAGTCGCCGCCGCCCCTGACGCGCAGGCGGAGGCCGTTCTCAGGGTTATACAGGCCGATGCGCACCTCATACGCACCGGGCGGCAGGTCGGGCGGCAGGAGGATGGCGAAGCGGTCGCTGACCGGCTCGCCGGGCGGCCAGGCGGTGGTCGGCAGCAGACCGCTGACGGGGAAGGCGTCGTACTGGGCGCGGAGCGCGCCGGTGTCGTCGAGCAGGTGGGCGAACACCTTAAACGAGTCCTCGACCGGGATGGCGGTCTGCCAGCTAACGGCGATGCGGAGCGCGCCACCCGGCTGGGCCTCTTCGTCGACGAGCGCGGCGGACAGATCGATCACGTCCTCGAAAGTGGCGGCAGGGCTGAGTGATGGGGTGGCCGGGCCGCTGACGAAGCGGCGGCGTTGGAACACGCCGACCCATTCCATCTCACCGGCGCTGTAGAGCGTCTGCCGGATGCCCAGGGCGACGACCCGCTCCGGGTCGCTCGTCTGCGGGTTAACAAAGACTACGTCCACCGGCTCGGCAGTTGAGCCGCCGGAATAGAGGGCGCTCAGCGCGGCGCGAGTCGCCTGCGGGGCAGGCGGCCAGACGTTAAGCGAGAGGGGAACGACGGCCAGATCAACGCGCGCGGCGAGCGCACTGGCATGGCCTGCCGGGAAGACGATCACCGTGCGCGGGGTGGGGTCGGCGGCAAGCTCGGCGGCCAGGGCGTCGTAGTCGGCGGTCATGAACTGCGGCTGGCCCGCCAGGCGGGTGTAGAGCGCATCGGCCAGCGCGGCGTTCAGCCCGGTCACGCGCAGCAGGTCGAGGCTGCCAAATGTGCCTGCGTGCTCGGTCACGACATCCGCGAAGCTGTAGGGGATGTCCGGCTCTTCGTGGTCACGCACGATGTAGACCGCGTCGCTGGTGGCCAGCCAGTCGATAATGAGACGGGCGGGGTCGAGGCCCGGGCTGCGCGGGTCTTCGAAGATGCCCACGCGCGGCCCCAGGTAGGCGTGCAGCGCCAGCACCTCGGCGGTGGGGCCGATCACGCCAAGCTGCGGGGCGTCGCCCGACCGCCACTCGTCGAGCAGCGCGGCGGCGATCTGCTGGGTGGCCGGGCCGTCGTAGTTGCCCAGGTACTGGCGCTCGTCAATGGGCGTGAAGGGCGTGTTGAGCGGATCGGCAATCGTGATCGCGTCGAAGCGCAGCGCGGGGATGAGGATGACGGCAAGCGGCGCGAGCCAGCCGAGCGCCCGGCGGGCGCGGTTGTGCCCGGCCCGGCGCAGAGACCCCACCAGCCAGTGCAGCGTCAAAGCGGCCAGGGCGACGAGGGGCAGCGTGTTGGGCAGCAGGTAGCGCGGTGGCAGGTAGCCTCCGGCGGTGACCTGCCTGACCAGCACCGGCGGGATCAGGAAGGCGATGGCAGGAACGGCCAGAAAGACGATTTCGCGGCGGGCCACACCGCGCACGAGCAGCACCAGCGCGAGCGCAGCCAGCGCCAGCACCCCGAAGCCAACATACCCGGCGAGCGCCTCGCCAGCATTGGCAAGGTTGGACAGGATAGCGGCCAGCGCACCCGGCGAGGTCAGGTCGCTCAGGAAGGTGTTTTCGGCGGAAAGGCGGTGCGTCTCCGGGATAACGGCCCCGGCGCGCCGGGCAGCCCGGTCGAGGAGCAGGAAGGCGCCCCCCGCAACCGCTCCGGCCAGCGCGCCGAGCGCGAGCGCGCGCGGCAGGTCACGGCGGCGGGCGAGCAGCAGCGCGGCCATCAACGGGAGAGCCAGGTAGGGCAGCGCCGAGGTCTTGGTGAGCATCGCCCCGGCCAGCGCGAGCGCGAGCAGGGCGGCCAGCGCCAGGCGAGGCCGGTAGGCCAGGCGCATAGCGAACAGGGTAGCCAGCGCGGT
>JAANMT010001695.1_pt1 | contig 20743 bp, 16 predicted proteins | sample 7279711 | NCBI WGS metagenome assembly JAANMT01 (sample SAMN14094538, study PRJNA606508) | bioreactor metagenome | isolation source: A lab-scale SPAN reactor treating ammonium-rich wastewater day 1 | place: Ireland: Galway | collected 2017-01-16 | reverse complement strand
GATTCCCAATGCGGTTCCGCCGCAGGTCTGGAAGGCGCTGCAGTCGCGCGTTCATGAGGAATACGATTGGTCGAGAATTGCCGAACAGACGGTCCAGTTCTACCGTGATGCTCTGAGCGAGCGCCTGTAACCGATTTCGTCCAGCGATCGCGGTTGTACCCAATCGGACCCACATCCGCACTACTCGTAAGTTCCAGCGCGCACCGGACGAGTTTCGCCTTATGCGCCAGTAACTTTTTACTGACCTACGTTCCACACATCGGCGTACGCATTTCTCGGCAATTTCGAGAGCGCTCACCTGGGTCGGTTATCGCGAGGTTCTTTCGCCTCGATGATTCGCTCGGCTTCGCTGACTGACTCCTCGTCGGGCTGTAAATCGAGCTGTCCCGACTCGATCCAGTAGTAGACGGTTCGTCGGCTGATCCACAGACGAGCGGTAGCTCCACGTTCGTCCACAGAGTGAGCAGCGGGGGCGAGTGTGCAAATTACGCCCGCCGCTAACCGGATCGGTACTTGCCGCCAGCCTGAAGGCACTACGTCGGTCACATGCCGTCTGTCGCTCGTAGTCGACCGATCCCCCCCATCTATCCGCGTTAGATGGCCACCCGTCGACGTCTTCTTAGACTGACCGGACTTCCGAACTAGCGTTCGTGACATCGGTCACGTTCCGGTCTCGGTGTGTGCACTTGCAGCCTTGGCGACTGGTTCGGCGAGCAACGTGAATGAAGTGGAGAAATGCGTCATGAAAAAGCTCCAGCGTGCCAAACCGCAAGATGCTACGCTGTTCAAGAAGGAATTACGGATTTGCTCGGTAGGGAACAAAGGTGTGCTGAGTGCTTGTTTGGCTTCGTTGATCATTTCGGGCTGTGGTCTGGTAGACCCAAGTGATGGTGGCACTGCTCCGCCACTTGCGGAAGCCTCACTTTCGACGCTTGCGCCGAAGGACTATTCCGAAAAGCCGGTCCTGTCCGACATGAAGGATATAACCGAACCTACGGCGACTAGCGCTCCCGCTACCGCCGAATCCGGGTCGCTCGCCGCTGCTTCGACGGTGCTACCAAAGACGTCGGCTTCGGTGCCCAGTTCGATCAATTTGGTCGATACCATGGTCAGCGACATGAAATGGTTCCACGATGGGCCAAGCGCAGTCTTGGAGACCATAAAAGGCTGGGGATCTGGCGCTTCGTTTCCAGAAGCGAAAGCGCGTGAGCCGTCGGGCTGGCAGTACGCAACTCCGTGGACGCACACGATGGCCGACACGAACCATGTGAATGGCAATGGATATCCATGGCGTGTGGCGGGCCCCTATACCGGCAATCAGGCGCCGAACACCCGGGTTCAGCAGCGTGACATCCAGATGTGGTGGTTGCTTGATAGTGGACAGTGGGTACTCGGCTCGCACAACCAGAGCCCTGGCCCGAACATGTATCCACTGGACTGGGCTGAAGGCACGGATATCAACGGGACCGACATCTGGCGCGATGAGACAAATAACGGAGGCGGAGCCTCGATGCGCAGCATCGGGCGCGAATCCTATGCACGACATCTCTGGCATACGTGGGCCTCGCCTCATCGGATTCCAGTGAACGCGGTCGGCGTTGCAACCGCGTATTTTTCGCGCCTGATACTTGACAATCCGAAAGGCCCGGACGACAGACATCTCGCGCACATTCTGTCCGCAGGCGCGGGCGATTACTTCCGAGATCAGGCTACAATCTCGGGGTTCAAGGTTCAGGGTGAGAACGTTATCTACATGGGATTCGCTCGATTGAAGTACGTAACCAAAGACTGGCAGTTGTTCAGTTGGACGAATTTGAGTGAGGCCCGGATCCGGGCGAATCCACCGCCGTTCATCGGCATGCCGAAATAACCCGCATGCTGGCCATTCGCGCAGGTGAGTGGCTGCTATTCAGCCAGCAGGTTTGCGCGCGACGAATTCGAAGGAACCTGCATTGGCTAACTGCCGTGAGAGCTCGCTTGCGGCCGGGCTGAATAAGCGGCCGAGACGCCACCACAATTTGTGCAGACCCTCTACAGGCCCGATGAGGGTGGTTACCAACGGACCTGGGAGCCTCGGAAACAGGCTCATCGTGGCTTGGGCGCGCATGCCGGACCAGTTACGGATTGGTGCAACCCGGATAACGTCGAACCCGGCAGACTGCAGCGTGTTGAACGTGCCCAGATGTGTGTGGTGATAGAAGCTGTCGCCATGAAAAGGTTCGAGAAAGGCCACTGTGCCGATAAAGCAGCAACCCGGGGCAAGCACTCTTATCACTTCACGCGCCACTACTGATGGGTGGCGAATGTGCTCGAGCACCGCCAGCGACACCACGAGTTCGACGCTGTTCGAGCGGAATGGCAGCGCATGACCATCTCCGAGAATTGGCGCCTGCGGATTCGCGTAGTCCAGTCCGGCCCACTGGAAGCCGGCGTGCTCACAAACCTCACGATGAAGCCCAGTGCCGCAACCAAGATCGAGCGCGACGCTTTTCGTTGACTTGGCTTTCGGGAAGTATGACAAGAGCGCGCGGCTGAGGTGCCAGGGGGGGCTGATCTGCGAGAAGTCAACTGCCGGGTTGGGCTTTATTTCAAGCGGTGCGAATCTGAATCCCACCGGCAGTAACTCCCCTCCAATTTGATAGTTCACCGGATAGCATTTCGGGGAACGGATCCGGAGATCGGCATTCCCGTCATGAGTGTCGTCGAATAGGTTATGGCAATCGCTGCACCGCATTCCAGTCGCGGTCTTGGCTAGATTTCCACCGCATTGTGGACATGCGAGCGCTGCCCAGACTGCTTGTGGCAAGCGCGAAAAGCGCGAGTCGCATGTCTCGACCTGGCGGCCGACCATCGCATGGGTCATGGGTTCTCTATCCTGTTGGACCTACGCCAACGCCAGGCAATCAGGCCAAGGCAGAGTGCCGCCAGCAGTTGCTGGCTGGGTAGCGAGATCGGCGCACTGTCGTACAGCAGCATGAGGATCAGCATCGATGTCAGGGCGAACAATGCCCGGCAAAATGCGCGATCGGGTCCCGGCCGGGCAGATCGCATGAGCCGCAAAGCGGACATGGCTGCCGCGCCGTGCATGCCGACGAGCAGCAGCAGGCCGACCAGACCCTGGTCCCAGAGAACCGCCGACACCGCCGTCAGGCCGATGTGCATCCCGCGGTGTGCCTGATCCATGTGTCCGGCATCGGGTTCGCCGAGGGCGTCGAACGAACTGCCCAGTCCGTGGCCGAAAACGATGCCGACCGGATCCGACAGGCGCTGATGTTCCAGCCAGTATGGATAGACCGACGTCCGGTTCAGGCCGAAGCCGAAGTATCCGACGTCGCCGAAATTGTAGGCGATGGTGGCTTCCACGATCCTGCCGACCGACTCGCCCGGTTGGGTGTTGATCAGCAGGTATCCCCAGCCCAATGCCGCGAGCAGCGCCAGCGCGGACAGCGTGCTCGACACGAACCTGAACAGGTTGGCGCGAATCAGATCGAAATTGGCCGCCGCGAAGGCCAGGGGTATCAGGACGATGATCAATTTGACTTCGCCCAGCATCAATGGAAGCGTGACGAGAGTGCCCAGCAGCAACAGACGCCGCATCGGCAGCACTCCGTCGCGGTAGGCGGCCAGCAGGTAGGCGAGCGCAGTGATCAGCAGCAGGGCCAATGCGCCGTTGCTGCCGCCCCCCTTCAGCGAGCCTTCCAGGGTTCCGACGATGATGTCGATGGCTTCGACATTGGGCATGCCTTCCCGTGCGGGAACGAGGACGACGCGCTGATACAGGGCCATCGGAAATTGCAGGCAGGCAAGGAGGACCAGAAACCCCCACCAGCGTCGAACGGTGGCCGCAGCGAACGGAACCGCGGCGAGCACGAACAACAGCCCGAAGTACTGGTAGTACCGCTTGATGGCCCTGATGCCTTCCATCAACGGGCCATCCGAGTGGGCGATCGACAGCAGCCCCGTGACGAAGAACAGCACGGCGATGATGACGAACGCCGGCGGTGGTCGTGCGAATCGTTCCCTGCCGACTGCGGCATACAGGATCGCGGCACCGGTGAGGTAGAAGCCCAGCAGCGAAAACAGCCAGCCCGCCTTTTCGAGCGCGGGCACGAACATCGTCACCGGCCCGCTCACCAGGAGCACGCCGACCAGGACGATCCAGATGACGAGCGGCAGCGCATTGAGCAATGCAACGCCGACAATGGCGCCGACCGCGAGCATGATCGGGATCGGCCGGCCGGTCGCGATCACGAATCCGATGAACAACGCGGCCACGACGAAGGCCGCCACGATCAGGCTGCCCGCGAGAGCGTCGTGGCGCAATCCGGCGAAGCGGTTGTCGAGCCGAAGCAGCATCGCGGGTACCCGGGGTCAGTGCTCGTTCAGCGTGGTGCCCAGCACCGTTGCTCCCGAACCCGAGAGGATCGACGCAAGCTGCCCGAGTTCCGGACTCTTCGTGACGTCCTTGCGGCCGACGATCAGCACGCCCCTGGCGCACCGGGCGATGACCTGGGCGTCCGCCGCCTGCTGAGCCGACGGGGTGTCGATCAGGATCACGTCGTAACGGCTGGAGAGTTCGTTCAGCAATAGAGCGAATTCCTCGCGGCCCAGCAGTTCCAGGGGGTTCGGCGGCTGGGGGCCGGAGGGCAAGACCGCCAGCTCGGGGAAGTGCTCGATGCGGGCGATCTCCTCGAATCCGGCTCGACCGCTCAGGATGCCCGACAGCCCCATCCGGTTGCGCAGCCCGAAGATCTTGTGTTGGGTCGAGTGGCGCAGGTCGGCGTCGATGATCAGCGTGCGCTCGCCCAGTTGCGAGAACACCACGCCCAGGTTGGCGGTAATGAAGCTCTTGCCGTCGCCGCGATCGACGCTGGTGACGGCGAGGGCGCTCTGCCCCGGTGTGCCGTCGAACCAGCGCATCATCAACTGGCTGCGCAGCCCGCGTACTGCCTCGGCGAATGGGGCCGACGGCGACACCGCGGCAACCAGGTTCGACGGCAGGTTCGGGCTCGTTTCGCCCGATGCGTAGCCGAACTGGATCGACAGAGCCTGTTCGACGTCGTCGGGTTTGACGAATCCGAACCCGAGCGCCAACTCCCCGAAGCGCAGATCGCTGGACTCCTGTGCCTTCAGCACGATGTCCACCTGCTCCTGGCCCATTTTTCCGCCCGCGATCAGGATCTCGCCGATCTTCAGCGATCTCCTGGCCTGGGCGACGGCTCTCGACGGCGCCGTGGCAGGCCGCGACGCGGATGTGGGGGGCGGCGCCACCTGTTGGAGTGTTCCCGTGTCTTTCATCGGCTGTCTCTGGGTTTCGGGCTAGTTGCCCAGCCGCAGGTTCGGCGGCGCGATCGTCGGTCCGGTGCTGCCGATCAGGCGTTGTGCGCGTCGGGTGGCCGACGGCGGCAGTACCGCCAGCACCGGCACGGCCACGGCCTGCAACAGGTCGTCGGCATTGCGCACCGGACGCTTGAAAGCTTCGATCGACAGCGCTGCGAGCAGGCCCAGCAGGAGCCCCACGAAGGCGCCGACCACCATGTTCAGCAACGGCTTGGGCCGCGAGGGTTCGGATGGCTGCAGGGCCGGGGCCAGGATGCTGACGTTCGATTGCGGGGCGTGGCTTTCGATGTTGGTCTGCGTGAGCCGCTGGGCGACCAGGTCGAGCGCTTTCTGGGCCTCGTCGACTTCGCGTTGCAGGCCCGCCAGCTGGTCGTAGTCCTTCTTCAGTCGCAACACGCGGGCGCGTTGGGCATCCAGCGCGGCGCGGATCTCGCTCTCACGTTGCAGGTTCACCGTGGCATTGGCCACGATGCTGCGCGAAACCTTGTCGATCTCCGCATTCAGGCGCGCGCGCAGGGCTTCGACCTCCGCCTGGGCGCTCAGGTACTGAGGGTGATTGGATCCCAGTCGCGAAGAGAACTCCTGCAGGCGCGCTTCGGCTCGCCCGAGTTCCGTCTTCAAGGCCTGCACCAGTGGATTCTGCACCACCTCGGGCATCGACTCGCGGCCCTCGCGCCCGATGGCCGCGCGGCGTGACCGGCTCTCCGTAGTCAGCGTCTGGATCTGAACCAGTTGCGTCGAGAGTTCCTGCAGTCGCTGGTTCTCGATGTCGACGCGACCGTCCATCGCGACGATGCCGTGCGCCTGCTGGAAGGCCGACATCTCGGCACGCGCGGTCTTCAGGCGATTGCGGTACTCGGCGATCTGTTCTTCGAAGTACGCGGCGCTCTGCCTGGCGGGTCCGGCCCGAAGCGACAGCGTGGCCTCGAGGTACTTCTGTGCGATCGCGTTGGTGACGTCCGTTGCGCCCTTCGGGTCGCTGCTCTCGTAGACGATCGCCAGTGTGGAACCTTCGTTCGACGGAGTGACCGACAGACGCGTCAGCATGGCTTTGGCCAGCCAGTCGAGGATCTCGCCTTCGCCGTTCGTATCTTTTCGCCACGCCTCCTGGATCTCCGCCCGCTTGTCCAGGCCGAGCTGACGGATCACGCCGTGGATCACCCGGTCGCTCTTGATGATCTCGACCTGCGTCGCCAGGGTACTGCGAACCGACTGCGGCGAGTTCACGGCACCGCCAAGTACCGGGTCGAGCGCCTTGACGTCGACGAACATGACTGCCGTCGGGCTGTACACCTTCGGCATCGTGAAACTGGCGATCGCCGCGGTGCCGAGCGTGATGCCCAGGATCGCGAGAATCAGCGCCCAGCGCGCACGAAGGATTCGGAAGAACATACCCAGATGCATGACAGTCCCCGGATTACGAGCGCACGACGCCCGTCGAAGGCCTCAAGTGTCCGAACTGGTCTGTGCAGGCGCAAGGCACTTCATCACGCCTGTCGGCGGCGTGCTGTGGCCGGGTGCGCACCGCCCTCGGCCAGCCGGATCCCGTTGTGTGCGCATAAGTTAACATGCCCCGCGCATCCGATCCCCGTGGCGGGAACCCCGCTGCAGACTGTCGTTCATGGTCAGCGGCAGCGGCGGACGTATCTCACGTGTCGCCGGTGGAACGCGAGGTACGATGCAGCGATTCGATGCAGACGATCTGCGCATGCCAGTCGTGACGTCCCCCATCCAGATGAAACCGGGAATCGTGTTCGTGGTGATGTCGGCCGTTCACCGGGCCGGCACCGTGGATCAACTGGCCCAGGCGCTCGCCCCGCACATTGTTCTGGTTCACCACGATTTCTCCCAGACGCCGGCTTTCGGGTTGGCGGCGCCCAACGTTCGCTTCGTGCCCGATCCAAGGCGTACGGGCTGGGCCCACTTCGGGTTCGTGGACGGTATTTTTCATTCGCTGCGGCACGCACTGGAGCACCTCGATTTCGACTATCTTCAGCTGCTCAGCCCGACTTGCCTGCCGATCAAGCCTTTGCGGCACTTCGAGGCGCACGTCAGTGGCGGCGTGGAGGCGCATTTCAGTTGCGTCGACCTGTTGGCGGATCGGGATGCGTTGATGTCGGTCGGGTGGCGCGCATTTACCCCGAGCGGTTCGTTGCGTCACCGGATCATGCGGCGATTGTCGGTCGAATACTTCGGTCGTTCCGCCGGCCGGCGCGAATTGGCCGGTATCTGGTTGCGTTCCGGCTACGCAACCAACGGGCGAGGCAGCATGACGCTCCTCGCCCGCTGCGCGTTGGCTGCCACGGAGGCGCTCAGTCGTCCGGCGGTCGGGCGCCACGTTTTCACCGGGCAGTTCCGCCCCTGGTACGGTTCGACCTGGTTCGGCGCCAGGCGTCAGGCGGTCGCCAGGATCGTCGAGGCGTTCGGAGCCCCGGGCGTGCGCGACTACTTCAGTCGTCTCCTGATCGCCGACGAGTTCCTGATCCCGACCTTGTTGAAGCACGTTGGTGCAAGCGCCGGCCCGTCGAACCACTATGTTCACACCTTTGATGAGGCACATCCGGGGCAGGTTGGCGAGGCTGACCTCGAACGTCTGAAGGCCACGCCCGCCTTTTTCGCGCGCAAGTTCGCCGACGATCCGGGTGCGGCGCTGCGCAGACGCGTTCTGCGGGAACTCGCAGGCATCGGGGGGCCGGGAAGCACGCCGGTCGCCGGGCTTCATCCGGGCGCCGATCGGGTGCCGGAGCCCGTCCTCGTCACGGCGGGCTGTTCGACACGGCAAAGGTGATCGACTCGGCCGGAACGCGCGCCGGGGCAAATGCCACGACGCCGATCAGGAAGCAGATGCTTCGTGCCGTGGTGCCAACGAGATCCTGAAGCAGGGACACGCCCGGGCGGCGAAGGTTCTTGGCGCCGACGTACGCGAGATACAGGCCGAGCCACAGGGGATCCAGCCAGAGCGCGAGCCCGATCGAGGCGAGCAGCACGGCGGTGGCGCGCTGGTGCGACGCGAGGATCGGCCAGTAGTGCCGGTTCGTGACGTGCCGGCGAAACAGGGCGCCCGGGTACAGCAGGCTGCCGTTGCGGATCATCGGAAGCATCCTGGCCCATTCGAGATACTCGACGGTGTGGTGGATGGCGATCGGACAAGGCAACGCCAGCGTCAGCACCCCTGCGCGCGCGAGTCTCAGGCCCAGGTCCAGGTCCTCGTTGCACCGGAGTTCCGGTGCAAAGCCCCCGATCCTGCGAAACAGCGCCTGGTCGATCAGGAACACCCCGCCGAGTTCGGGACGATGGTGCCGCATCCGGATGCGATACCGATCCGACGCGTCGCCGACGGGTCTGCCGCTCGGGTCGTAGAGCTTCTCCGGGAGTTGCCCGGTGACCACCGGGTGTACGAGCGCGTGACCCGGGTCGAGGGCTTCGCGAAGAAAGCCTGCATCCACTTCCATGTCGCCATCGATGAAGAACAACACCTTGCCGGCGGCCGTGCGGGCGCCGACGTTGCGCGCGATGCCTGCGTTCATGGCGCCGGTCAGGCTGACGATCCGCACCGACGCGCCGAACAGGCTGCGCACCAGCGGGACCGATTCGTCCGAGGAACCGGAGTCGACGAAGATCACCTCGAAGGATTCCAGCCCGGCCTGGCGCGCGGCGCGAAACACGCTTTCCAGGCACGGGCGCAGGGTTCGGGCCTGGTTGCGTCCGATGGCGATGAACGAGACCGATGGTGCGATGTCGACGTGATCAGGCACTTTCGTGTCACTCCGGAAGTCCTGCATTATCCCCACAGGATGCGTTCCGGAGCGTGATCGAATCACCCGTTGCGGCCCTGGGAGGCGAGTGGATCGCTTCGTCTGCGCTCACAGAGGTTGCCATTGTGGAATACGGCCTGTCGGCCCGGTATGCCTCGTGAGACGATTGTCCGGTTCGTCTGATTCGGGTTTCGCTTTGTCGCAAGGTATCCCCTGGAATCGAACCGCTTCCCCATCGATGAATGTTCCGAAGCGCCCCGGCCGATGAGTCGCGTGGACCCGTACAGCGCAACGCGAATCCGGCGTGGCGCCGCCTACCTGATCGGCGGCAAGGCCCTGACGGCCCTGGCCGGGTTCGGCACCTTCCTCGTTCTGGTGCGCGGACTTCCGGTGGAGCAGTTCGCCGCCTATTCGATCCTGTTCGGGATGGTGGAACTGGTCGACGGCCTGACCGGCTTCGGTCTCGGCCAGATCCTCTCGCGCTACGTGCCCGAGCTCTACGTCGAGCATCGGCGCGTGGCGTTGCGCAGACTGGTGGGTCTGGCCCTCGCGGCGCGGATTGCGGTTCTTGCGGCGTTCCTGGCAACCGTCTATGCCCTGGCACCCGCGATCGCGCCGCTGATCGGGCTGGCCGACTGGGAATGGGCCCTGCAGGCCTATCTCGCCGTGGTGGTTGTCCGGGTTGCCGAGACGACGCTGTTCGGTGTTCTCGAATCGATGCTGCTGCAGGCGGTGGCCCAACTGGGCTTCGGCGTGGTCACGGTGCTGCGCTTTGCGCTGCTCGCGCTGGTGTCGAGCCAGGGCGCGCTCGACCTCGGTCAGGTGATCCTGATCGAGTTGACCACCGACCTCGTCGGGTGCGGGGTGATGCTGATCGGCCTGTTGCGCAAGATGCCGCGCGCCGCGCCCGACGACCCGCTGGACGGGAAGGACTGGGTACGCCAGAACCTGCGCCGGATGCTCGGGTTCGGCGGCAGGGGCTACGTTCAGCACCTGCTGATCCTGCCCTTCGCCGGGTCGACGAACCGGCTGCTGGTGGGCGGCGCATTGGCGAGCGCCGAGGTCGCCCTGTTCGGCTTTGCGCAGTCGGCGATCGACCTGATCGACCGGTACATGCCGGTGAATCTTCTGGCGGGTGTCATCCGGCCGGTGCTGACGGCGCGCTACGTGCGTGATCGGCGCTTCGCCGACCTTCAATTCGCAGCCAACCTGATCTTCAAGATCAATGCCACTCTGATCTGCCTCGCCGCGGTCGTGATCTTCTCTGGTGGCATGCCGATGCTCGATGCGCTGACCCGCGGCAAGTACACCGAGGGCGTGCCGGGCCTGCTGGTGCTGATGTGCGCATTGCTGCTGATGTTCTCGTTGCGCACCGTGCTCGATCAACTCTGCCACGCGCTGGAGCGCAACGGCCCGCTGATCTGGGGCAATGGCCTGATGCTGCTTTCGTTCGTGCCCGGGGTCGCGATGCTGCCGGTCGTGGGCGTCTACGCGCTGCCGGCGGCGAATCTGGCCGGAGCGATGCTCGGCTGCGGCGTCCTGGTGTGGCGCCTGCGCCAGGAAGGATTCGATTTCCGGTTGGACCTCGGGAATCTCGCGCGATTGCTGGCGGCTTCAGGCCTGGCCATGGGTACGGCGCTCGCAGTGCGCGTGGCCGGCAGTGGATGGTTTCTGGCCGAAGCGGTTGCGGTGGCAGTTTTCGCGGTCGGTCTCGCGGCGGCACGCCCGTTCGGGGCGGCCGAGATCGAGTTGCTGCGCTCGATGGCCGGGCGACCCCGGCCCCGGTGAAGCTGCCGCGTCGATCGTCAGGCGCCGCTTTCGCGGCGAGTCTGCCCCGATGACGAGCGCTGTTCCCGACGGACGCCGTGGCACGCGGCCGGTGAGGCGGTCGATCGCCACGACCTCGCCCGCTCGATCGCCCGGCGCACCCGGCAGCCAAGCCGGTAGTCGATCCGATAGACGAGCGCCAGCCATCGGGTGCGCGCAGGCATCGATGTTGCGTACGACTTCACGAGCGGATTGTCGGCATAGCCGGCGATGTGCGTCGCGATCTTCGCGAATTCGCCGGCGTGGCGCGGGTCGTCCGGCGACGCCCGCACCAGCGAGATGAACACCGTCCGGTACTCCAGGTAGTCCAGTTCTGTGCGGTGGCTCTCGACGAGGCCGTGGCGGGACATGAACTCGACGATCGCGTCGTGCGCCGCGATGTCCGAAAAGAAGTCGATGTCCTTCCGGTTGGTCAGGCTGCCCGGGCGCTGCACGTAGTGCAGGTACGCGCGGTCCAGCTTGGCGACCTTGCGCGCGTGATGGAAGAGCACCAGGTCGAGGAGCCGGTCTTCGGAGTAGTGGATCTGCTCGTCGTATCGCAACTGGTGTTCTTCGAACAGCGCCCGGCGGTACAGCCGCGTGGCCATCCACGAGGCGTTGCGCATGGCCAGCACGTCGCGCAGCACCGATTCCCGGGATGTCCACTCGCTGGCCGGCGGCGACGACGGCCAGTGCAGCGGCGGCTTGCCGGGGTAGTCGTACCAGGCGTCGGAGCCGACGATGTCGAGACCGTCCGCTGTTGCCTTGGCGACCATTTCTTCGAGGCAGGTGTGCTCGAGCCAGTCGTCGGAGTCGAGCAGCAGCACGAATTCGCCGCGCGCGCGATCGAGGCCCAGGTTCTTCGCGCTCGACGGGCCGCCGTTGGCCTTCCTCAGCAGGATCAGGCGCGGCTCGGCGTGCGTCTCGATGCGCGCGGCGGTGTCGTCGGTCGAGCCGTCGTCGACGACGATGACCTCGATGTTCCGCAACGACTGCCCGAGGACGGAATCCAGGCAGCGGTCGATGTAGCCGGCCGTGTTGTAGGCCGGGATGATGACCGATACGGCTGGACCCGGGCTCATGACCTCAATACTCCGGACGGGCGACGAAGTACTCCTCGTCACGGTCGATGGCGCGAATCAGCGTTGGCCTGTTCGGGCCGAAGGCGAGTGCCACCTGTGACGCGTAGACATCCACCAGGCGCAGTTTGGACTCCCGATCCGCAGGCGTCGTGAAGCGTTTCACGGGTCGTACCGACAGGGTCCGGAGTTGCCGCTGCACGCGCCATGTCCAGTCGCGCCAGAGGTACGGAAATTCATTGTAGAAGCCTACCTGACACCGGTGCACGATCAGATGCTGCAGCAGCCCGTCACGCACCGCCAGATGCTCGGGATGAGCGGAGGCGCCCGGGTGTCTGCCGGTGAGGCGTCGCCAGCGGTACGTGCAGTTTCCGGGTCGGTCGGAAAGCCCTGCACCCGCCGGCAGCAGGCACAGGATCCGCTCGGGCGACGAGGGGCCGGTCGCTTCGGCGTCCTGCGACGCGATGCGCCGCGCCAGTTCGGCCGCGTGTTCCGGGGTGAATTCACCCGGCCCGAAGCCCAGGTGCGCGAAGCGCACGCCGGCCTGGGTCATCGCGTCGCGATCCTCCTGGCGGCGCGTGGCGTGTTCCTGCGCCGGGTCGGTGAAACCAGCTGCCTGCGCCCACCCCGAATCGGATTGCGCATTGGACTGCGTGAACACCGTCAGCACGCGGCACTTGTGCGACACCTTCGACAGCAGCAGCCCGCTGGTCGAGAACGCGGCGTCATCGAGATGTGGAGACACGATGACGATCTCCTGGATCCCCGATCGCTCGACGTACTCGACCATGCTGCCAGTCATCTGGATCCCGGTCACGACCGGGCCGCGCCGCGCGCGACCCGGAGTCGATGCTACTGCGCCGCGCCCCAGGCCTCGTGGTCGACCTCGAGCTGGGCGGCCGTCTTGCCGATCTCCGTCAGAACGAAGGTGGATGCCTGCTGGCTGGTGGTCACGGTGCCGGCGTCGGTGGCTGCCAACAGGTTCTTCAGCGCGGTCGGGTACGTCACGACCATCACGGTCTCCTCGGTGTCAGGCCTCGCCGCGACAGCGGGGCGAACGGTGTCCGATGTTGCGGCACCACGTGCCAGGCACTCTATGCACGTCGCCGTGCGTTTGCCGTGACGCCTTCCACACCTGTGCTTCGAATGGCCTTGTTCGATGGGGCTGCTAGCGCTCGCGCAGTGCCTCGCTCGCCCGGTTCAACGGCTTGATCAGGTACTGCAGCACCGTCTTGCGGCCGGTGAGCATTTCCACGCTGGCGGTCATGCCGGGGATGATCGGCAACACCCTGCCGTCGGGGGTGGTGAGCGCATTGGTCTTCGTGCGCACCAGCACGCGGTAGTACGAGTTGGCCTCGTCGGCCACGTCGGCCACCGGCGTGCCGGCGCGGCGCTCGTCGCGCAGCGTGTCGGGACTGATGTGCTCCACCGTGCCGTCCAGCCCGCCGTAGATCGCGTAGTCGTAGGCGCTGATCTTCACCACCGCCTTCTGGCCGGGGTGAATGAAGGCGACGTCGGCCGGCCGCACGTAGGCCTCGATCACCAGCGTGTCTTCGGTGGGCACGATGGTCATGATCTCCTGGCCGGCCTGGATCACGCCGCCGATGGTGGTCACCTTGATGCTCTTGACCGTGCCCTTCATCGGCGAGCGGATCTCGGTGCGCTGCGCGGCGTCGGCGCGCGCCACCAGCGTCTCGCGCGACTGCGCCAGGTCGGCTTCGAACTTGATCAGGTCGGCGGCGGCGTCGGTGTGGAACTTGTTCTGCCGGTCGGACATCTGCAGCGCGAGGTCGTTGCGCTGGCGCTTCAGGCGCAGCAGTTCCACCTCGGAGACCAGGCCGCGGCCCACCATCGGTTCGGTGATCTCGATCTCGCGATCGAGCAGCTTCATGCCGCGGCGCAGCGCCTCGACGCTGTCGTCGAGCGCGCGGCGGCGCGCGTTGAAGGCCTCGGTTTCGCGGCGGATCAACTCGCGCGAGCCGCGCAGCTCGGCCGGGAACTCCAGCCGACCGCCGTAGGCCTCGGCACGCGCGCGCGCCGCCGAGGCGGCCAGCGCGTGCGTCTTGGCCTGCAGTTCGCGCAGCATCGCGGTGGCACGGGTGTCGTCGATGCGTAGCAGCACCTGGTCTTTCTCGACGCTGTCGCCTTCGCGCACCCGCATCTCGGTGAGCACGCCGGGGTCCAGGCTCTGGATCACCTGCTCCCTGCTCGACGGCACCACGCGGCCCTGGCCGCGCGTGACTTCCTCGAGTTCCGAGGCAGCGGCCCACCAGACGAAGCTCGCCACCACCGCGAGCATCAGGGCGATCGACAGGAACACCAGCCACGGGCGCTCGTTGCCGGTCAGTGCCGAGCGGCTCACGACACCGTCTCCGCGGCGGGCACGGTGATGCCCTTCTGCAATTGCTCGATCACCTGTGCACGCGGCCCGTCGACGATGATGCGGCCCTGCTCGACCACGACGATGCGATCGACGATCTCCAGCACCTGCGGCCGGTGCGTGACGATCACCAGCGTGCGCTCGCGTCCGCTGCGCGCCCACTGCGCGATCGAGCGCAGGATCTGCTGCTCGGTGCCGGGATCCAGGCCGCTGGTGGGTTCGTCGAGCAGCGCCACCGCCGGGTCGCGCAGTGCCATGCGCGCCAGGCACACCAGGCGCTTCTGTCCGCCGGAAAGACCGAGGCCGTCCTCCCCCAGCGGCATGTCGATGCCGCGCGGGTGTTGCGCGATGAAGCGGTCGAGCCCGAACTGGCGCAGCACTTCGACCAGCCGGTCGTCGTCGCGCGCGCGGTCGCTGCGCGCCATGTCGAGATTCTCGCGCAGCGAGCCGAGGAACAGCCGTGCGTCCTGCGGCAGCAGGCCGACCTTCGCGCGCAGGTCGGCCGGGTCGATCTGGCGCAGATCGATGCCGTCGAGCGTGACGAGGCCCGCCGCTGGCGTGTACAGCCCTGCGGCCAGGCGCAGCAGCGTCGACTTTCCGCTGCCGGTGCGCCCGAGGATCGCGACCCGCTCGCCGGCGCGGATCGTGAGGTTCAGGCCGCGAAACAGCGTGCTGCCCTGCGGATCGTGGCTGAAGTCCACGCCCGAGAAGACCACGTCGCCGCGCACCGCCTGCAGGTTCAGGTAGCTGCGCTCGGGGTCGCGCTCGGCAGTCTTGTCGATCAGCGCCTGCAGCCCGTCGAAGGCGGTGCGTGCCTGCTGCAGCCGCACCGCCAGGCCGGCCACCTGGCCGAGCGGCGCGATGGCGCGCCCGCACAGGATCACCACGCCGATCAGACCGCCCATCGACAGCCGGTTGTCGTGGATCAGGTAGACGCCGATGACCACCGTCGCCACCGTGGCCAGCTGCTGCATCGTGGACGTGGCGTTGATCACCAGGTTCGACAGGTTGCGCGCCTTCATCGACGTCAGCGCCACCGTCTCGGTGAACCACTCCCAGCGCTGCTGCGCGTGCGCCTGCGCGTTGTTCACTTTCAGCGTTTCGAGCCCCTCGACCGTCTCCACCGCCAGGCCCTGGCGCTGCGAGCTCTCCTTCATCGAATCGCGGATGCTGCGCGCCAGCGGCGCCTGCACCAGCGCGCCCACGATCACCACCAGGACGATCGCCACCAGCGGCACCACCGCGAGCGGCGGGGCGATCGCGGCGATCACCGCAACGAACAGCAGGAAGAACGGCAGGTCGATCAGCGCGGTGAGCGTGGCCGAGGTGAGCACCTCGCGGATCGCCTCGAAGTCGCGCAGGTTGCTCACGAAGGCGCCCGACGACGCGGGCTTCTGGATCAGCTGGATGCCGAGCAGCCGCTGGAACAGGCCGGCGCTGATCTCGATGTCGGCGCGCTTGCCGGCGGTGTCCACCAGCCAGGCGCGCAGCGTGCGCGCCGCGAAGTCGAACACCAGCGCGCCCACGGTGCCGATCGTCAGCACCCACAGGGTTTCGTAGGTGCGGTTCGGCACCACGCGGTCGTAGACGTTCATCACGTACAGCGACACCACGATCGACAGCACGTTGACCAGCAGCGTGGCCAGCGCCACGTGCGTGTAGTAGTGGCGCAGTCCCCACAGCACGCGCCAGAACCAGGCGCGCGCGCTGCGCCGTGCGGGGATCTCGGAGCGCATGTCCGGAGCCGGGCGCGGCGTGAGCGTGAAGAAGTGCCCGCGGTAGGCCTGCTTCAGGTCGGCCGAGTGCAGTTCCTCGGCGCCCGAGACGACGCGGTAGCCGTCGCCATCGAGTGCGGCCAGCGCGGGCAGCCCGGCGCGCTCGAGTTGCGCGAGGCTCGCGTCGATGCGCGCCAGGTCCAGACCGCCGGCCGCCAGCGCGCTGCGCAGCGATTCGAGGTTCAGGCGGCCGTCGCGCTCGCGCGTGCACTGCGCCTGCAGCGCGGTGGGCGACAGCGGGCGGCCTGCGAGGCGCGCGAGCTGCGCCACGCCCTGCAGCAGATCCGGAGAGGCGACGTCGTTCATGGTGAATTCCGGTCGAAGCGGGCTGCCAGGCGGCCCAGCGCATATTCCATCCGGTAGCGTGCGAGCGACTTGTCCACGCGCGAAGCTTCGAAGGTCACCTCGGCGGTCGACAACTCGGCGAAGGCGTTGAGCAGATCGAGCAGGTTGCGCCGGCCGATGCGAAACTGCTCGCGATAGACGTCGACCAGTTCCTCGGCCAGGCCGATCTGACCGTGCGACACCGCCTCGCGGCGTTCGGCGGCACGGTAGTCCTGCAGCGCCGAGCGCTGGCGCTCCTCGATCAGCCGCTCCTGTTCGGCCAGCTTCGCACGCGCGCCGACGAGCGCCGCCTGCGAGGCCTGTTCGGCGGCGTTGCGCCCGAGGTCGAACGCGGGCCAGGAGACCACCAGTTGCGTGGCGTTCTCCTTGCCCACCGTGGATTCGACGTCGACCCGCGGCATGCGCTCGGCGCGGGTCACCCGCGTGTCGGCCTCGGCCACCTGCACTTCGCGTTGCGCGGCCTGCACCGTCGGGTGGCTGTCGAGCGCGATCGGCGCGACGCCGGGAGCGGGCTCGGGCAGCACCGGTGGCAGACTCAGTTCGCCGAGCGGGATGCGAGTCGGATAGAAGCGCGCCAGCGATTCGCGCGCCGAGGCGATCTCCGCCTCGCGTTCGGCAATCTGCAGGCGCACCTGTTCGAGCCGCGTGCGGGCCTGCACCAGGTCGTAGCGCCTGCCGACGTCGATCGTCGCGATCGCCGCGAAGTCCTTCACCAGCGCCTCGTGGCGCTCGAGGTTGCGCTGCGTGGCCTCGAGCGTGCGTGCGCCACGCAGCAAGCGCAGATACGAGTACGCGGCTTCGAAAGCGACGTCCTCGCGTGTTTCGAGCTCGCGGCTCGCCAACGCGTCTTCGCGCAGCCCCTCACGCTCGATCGTCGCCTCGATCGCCCCCGACGCCCAGACGTTCACGCGCAGCCGCGGCTGCGCCAGGTTGCGCGCGGCGCCGGCGAGCCGGCGTGTGCCGAGCAGGTCGACGGTGGGGTAGTGCAGCGCACGCGCCCGCTCGGTATCGAATTGCGCCACGTTGCGGCTGGACTGCGCAATCAGGATCGCCGGGTAGGTGGCGAGCGCGTTGCGCACCACGTCGGCGAGCGAAGCGGCCGATGCCGGAGCGCAGGCTGCGAACAGGCCGGCGAAGACGAAGGCGGGTAGCCGCATCTGTGGTCGTGATCGTCTGTGAATGCGCGGTGTCGGCGCATGGCGGATCGGGCGGGCGCTACCGTCGGCGCTGGCATCTCCGCAGGCTAGCGGCCGCGCAGGCCATGCCGGCGACTGCCTGCATGATCGGGCGTGGCGGCCCGATGCCCGGTTGCGGGCGATGGTAACAGGTTGCGGCGGCGCGACATTCGGCGGTGATCGCCGGGCCGGGACGCAGAGGCGCCGCCGCGTCCGACAGGCGCCGCCGCGTCAGATCACGACGATCGAGTAGTGCAGCGACAGCGGCGCGACGTTGCCGGCCGCGTCCACGACGTCGGCCGTGTAGGTGTAGGTCTTGCCGCGGGCCAGCGGTGTGGTTTCGGTATACGAATAGGGGAAGTCCTGGTCGTTGCGGTCGAGGCTGGCGGTTCCGACCAGGACCGCACTGCCGGAGCCGGTGGCGCGATGGATGCGCAGCGACTCGTCGCTCGACAGCAAGGCGTCGAGCTTCAGCCTGAGTTCGGGGCGCGTGTCGTTGGTGAGCCCGCCGCTGGACACCGTGCCGCGGCCCGGGAGCACGTCGTCGTAGACGTCGGCACGACGCAGCGCGTGGACGGGCGCCACCGTGTCCACGCTGACGGTGTACGGGTTGCCGGCATGGCCTTCGTTGCCGGCGATGTCGACGAGGCGCGCGACGATGCCGAACGTACCGTCGCCCTGCTTGCCGAGGGTCGTCGCCGACACGTTCACGGTGGCGAGGTTGCCGCCGACCTCGGCCCCCGTGAGCGTGTGGGTCGCGGTCGCGCTGCCCCACTGCAACACGATCCGGTCCCCGGCGAGCGCGCCGGTGCCGCCCAGGCCGACGCGCACCGTCGTGCCGTCGGCCGCTTCGCCAGCGTTGATGCCGCCGCCGGCGTTCTCGGGCACCTGCGTGATCGTCGGGGCCCCCGGCGCGAGCCGGTCGACGAGCACCGCGCGCGCTGCCTCGGCGCTGGTCGCGCCGAAGGCCGAGACGTAGCTCGCGACGACCGGGGTCGATCCGTCGGCCGGCAGCTGGGTCGGTGCGAAGACCGCCTTCCAGTCGTTGTCGGTCAGCGTGGCGGCGATCGATGCGGCCCCCCACGAAACCGTCACCGAGCGCGCGGTCTCCGGCACGGTGCCGGTGATCGTGACGCCGGCGCCGGCTTCGAGTGCGTTGACCGCGTTGTCGCCGGCGACCGTGCCGATCGTCGGCGCCGCGGGCAGCGACGCGTTGACCTCCAGTACCGCGGTCGTCGATGGGCTCGGGTTGCCGGCGTCGTCGACGGCCGTGACGACGACGCCGGCGCTGCTTCGATTGGCCAGTTGCCCGCCGGGCAGGGTCCCGCTCGCGGCAGGCGTTCCGAGGTCGACCGCCCACTCGCCGGATGGCTGTGTCGTGACGACCCAGGCCGCGTCGGTGGTGGCGTTGCGATCGAGGTCCAGCCCGACGGTGACCTGCGATCCCGGCTCCGCGGTGCCCCGGATCACCGGCGTCGTGTCCTGCGTCAGCAGCGGGCTGGCGATGATCGGCGCGGCCGGTGCAATCGTGTCCAGCGTCACGCTGCCGGCGGTGATCGGACTCGCGTTGCCGGCCGCGTCGGTGGCAATCACCGCGAGCGCGACGGGAGCGCCCTCGGACAGCGTGATCGGCGCGCCAAGCAGAGGCGCGGCGACGGCGGTGTCGATGCGCCAGGCGCCGTCACCGGCGACGCTCGTCTCGTAGGTGACGCGGTTCGCGTCGAACAGCGTCAGCGTGACTTTCGCTCCAGCTTCGGCCGTGCCGGTGAACACCGGCCGCGCGAGGCGTGTGGCCGTGCCAGTGGCGAGTTCGGGTGCGGGCGGTGGCGTGGAATCGCCCGAACCGCCGCTGCTGTTGCCGCCACCACCGCCGGCCGCACCCAGGATCGCGACGCCGCCGGCCACGCCGATCAGCGGCTTGAACGAGAAGGCCGACTCGGAGGCCAGCGACGCCGCGACCGGCGCGCCGGAGGCGTACATCAGCAAGCCGCCGTCGGCGAGCGGCGCGACCGGCGGGGTCGTCGGCGTGACCGTCTCGCCGGCGATGCCGCCGATGTTCTCCAACGACAGCACACACGGATCGGCGGGCACGCAGCGCGTGAAGAAACCCTCCAGCGACAGGTTGCGCTCCTGCGGCAGGTCGATCCGGAGATCGTCGCCCACGCGCTGGATCAGTGCGGCGTGCGTCACCCTGCCGCCGAGGTCGTTGATCACGCGATAGGTGACCCCGGGCTGTGCCTGCACCAGCGTGACGCCGATGACCAGCGGCGTGCGCTGCAGCACTGCGCCGTCGGCGGCGAGGGATTCGAGAACGAGCGGCGTCACGCCTGGGTGTTTTCCGGGGTGTCCTGTGTCCGACCGACCGGGCGCGTCCGGATCAGGGGATGGCGTCGATCGTGATCGTGAACCCGCTGCTCGCAGGCCCGAGGTGTCCGACCGCGTCGGTCATCCGTGCGGTGTACTTGTAGGTGCCGTCGACCGGTGTGGTCAAGTCGGTCAAGTTGGCCGTCAGCGTGTTGTTCGGTGTTGCGAAACCAATCGAAGTCGCGTCGCGGAAGACCTCGACCGTGGCGCCTACCGTGAACAACTCGCTGAAGGTCAGCACGAGTGTCGGCGAGTTGTCGTCGGTGGTGCCGCCGTTCGCCACCGGCCCGATGACGGGGGCGACGTCGTCGAGGATCTGCGAGATGGTGACGGTAGGTACGTCGGTGTCGAATGCCTGCAAGACGGAGACCGGTCCGACGCTGGCGTTGTCCGAGAGGTCGGTTGCGGCACCGGCCGGGACCGACACGCCGATGTCGCCATGGGCGCCGGCAGTTGGCGTGACGACGAGTGTGTAGACCTTGCTGCCGTCGCTGCCGGTGAAGGTGCCCTTGGTGCCGTTGGTGACTGCGACGTCGCCGACGGTGAAGCCGTTGACCGGTTCGCTGAAAGTGAAGGTGAAGGTGACCGGTCCGGTGGCGGTGCCGGGCTCGCTGTCGGTGATGGTCACCGTAGGGGCGACTGCGGTGTTGAAGTTCTGCGTGGTCGCGACGGGCCCGAGACTCGCGTTGCCTGACAGGTCGGCAGCCGCGCCAGCCGGCACCGA
>JAANMT010001689.1_pt1 | contig 20787 bp, 17 predicted proteins | sample 7279711 | NCBI WGS metagenome assembly JAANMT01 (sample SAMN14094538, study PRJNA606508) | bioreactor metagenome | isolation source: A lab-scale SPAN reactor treating ammonium-rich wastewater day 1 | place: Ireland: Galway | collected 2017-01-16 | reverse complement strand
AAAAGTAGTAACGATCATATATTTAAATGTTAATCAGAAACGCGCAACTCTTGCGCGTTTTTTCTTTATACAATTTATTGTTAGATTTACAAGTCCATTAATCTAACTTTATATGATATCACTTAGTGAAGAAAATTACCTGAAAGCTATCTTTCATTTAATTAATGAAGAAAACACTGTAACCATCAATGAAATCAGCAAGTTCCTTGATGTGAAAATGCCAAGTGTTAACAATATGATGAAGAAATTCGCTGACAGAAACTGGGTAGTTTACGAGAGTTATAAACCACTGAAAATTACAGATTCGGGGAAAAAACAGGCAGCACTTATAGTAAGAAAGCACCGTTTAACGGAAATGTTTCTTGTCGAAAAAATGAATTTTGGGTGGGAAAATGTTCATGAAATTGCCGAACAGCTGGAACATATTCATTCGGAAACTTTCTTTGATAAAATGGACGAAATCCTGAACTACCCTAAATTTGATCCACACGGGGAACCGATTCCGGACAAAGAAGGAAATATCATCGCTCAGGATTTGAAAAAATTAAGCGAATGCAGTATTGGACAAAAAGTGATTTTCACTGCAGTGACAATTACAGACGATGACTTTCTTACTTTTCTAAATATAAAGAATCTGGAGTTGGGAAAGGAAATTGAAATCCTGGAAATAGAAAAATTCGACAAGTCCATGACCGTAATGATCAGTGATACTTCTACAATATTAAGCAAAATTGTATGCGATAAGATTCTTGTAAAAGGATTTCTGTAAAAAGCTGTTTTGGCACATTGAAGCAATTGCCTTAACTTTGTAACATTCTCAAAATAATCAATAAAATTTAAAAATATGTCAAAAGCTATTTCGCAAGTTCCTTACGCAGTAAATGAGCCCGTAAGAACTTATGAACCGGGTTCTGCCGACGTTAACTCTTTGATTTCCACCTACAAAAAAATGTGGAAAGAGCAGGTAGAAATTCCTATGATCATCAACGGAAAAGAAATTACCACCGAAAATAAGGTTGCTATCAGTTCTCCTCAAGATCATCAGCATAATCTAGGCTTTTATTACAAAGGCGACATGACTCATGTTGACGAAGCAATTAATACCGCTCTTGCCGCAAGAGAAAAGTGGAACAATTTAGGTTGGGAGCAGCGTGCAGCAATCTTCCTGAAAGCCGCTGACCTCGTTGCCGGGCCTTACCGTGACCGTCTGAATGCCGCAACAATGATTGGACAGAGTAAAAACGTTCATCAGGCAGAAATCGATGCAGCATGTGAGTTTATCGACTTTCTTCGGTATAATGTGGAATTCATGACCGAAATATATAGTGATCAGCCTGTTTCCGACAGCGGAATCTGGAACAGATCAGAATACCGCCCGTTAGAAGGGTTTTGTTTTGCGGTTACGCCTTTCAACTTTACAGCAATTGCGGGAAACCTCCCAACCTGTATGGCGATGATGGGAAATGTTGTGGTTTGGAAGCCTTCAGACAAACAGGTTCTTTCTGCTAAGATCATTATGGACATTCTTACAGAAGCTGGCTTACCGGCGGGCGTAATCAATATGATTTTTACAGACGGCAAAGAAACTGCAGAAAAAGTATTGGCACATCCTGATTTTGCAGGTCTGCACTTTACCGGCTCCACCACAGTATTCCAGGATATGTGGAAGAAAATCGGCAATAATATTCACCAGTATAAAACATATCCAAGAATCGTTGGAGAAACCGGAGGAAAAGACTTTATTATGGTGCATCCGTCGGCGAATGCTGAAGCTGTTGCCACAGGAATGGTTCGTGGTGCTTTTGAATATCAAGGGCAGAAATGTTCTGCTGCTTCCCGCGCTTATATCCCTAAATCGCTTTGGCCAGAAGTTAAAAATGTGATGGAAGCCCAGCTTAAAACCATTAAAATGGGAAGCCCGGAAGATCCTTCTAACTTCGTGAATGCGGTTATCGACAAAAATTCTTTCGAGAAATGTAAAGGCTACATTGAACGTGCACAGCAATCTTCAGATGCAAAAGTAATTTTCGGCGGAAAGTGCGATGATTCAAAAGGATGGTTTGTTGCACCTACCGTAATTGAAACTACGAACCCGAAATACGAGTCAGTTTGCGAAGAAATCTTCGGTCCAATCCTTTCAGTGTATGTTTATGAAGACATTAACTGGAAAGAAACCCTGAAACTTGTGGATGAAACATCTCCTTATTCATTAACGGGTTCCATTTTTTCACAAGACAGATACGCGATTGACGAAGCATACAAAGCTTTGGAAAACGCCGCAGGAAACTTTTACATTAACGACAAACCGACGGGTGCAGTAGTTGGCCAGCAGCCTTTTGGCGGCGCTAGAGCTTCCGGCACCAACGACAAAGCAGGGTCTAAAATGAATTTGCTGAGATGGGTTTCTGTGAGAAGTATTAAAGAAACTTTTGTTTCTCCTAAAGATTATAAATATCCTTACTTAGGATAGGATTTTAAACTTTTAAATAATTAACTCTGTCGTTCTGGCAGAGTTTTTTTGTGAGAATATTCAGACATTATAATGCCTAATTACATGCTTAATTATCGTTACTACTTAGAAATCCGGACTCAACTTATAATTTAACAAACTTTATATTTTTAAACATTCAACTGGCATACTTTTTACAGTTGATTGTGGGTAAACAATCATTAATTACATTAACTTAAAACTTAAATTATGAGCACTAAAAGAAACGGTTTATTAGCATTGCTAGGACTTGGAGCAGTAGCATTTTGGAAATATAAAAACTCTACTCCAGAAGAAAAGCAGGCAGTAAAAGATAAGTTTAACACTGCGAAAGACAATTTCAATAAATTGGGAAGTGATTTAAAATCAAAAGCCAGTGAAGTTGCTTCTCAGGTACAGAACAAAGCTGACCAGGCAAAAACGACAGTTAACGAGTCTGTAAATCAGAACTAAAACTATTCCTTTTTCAGACCAAAAACCCGCAATGTAAAATTACATTGCGGGTTTTTATTTCAAGGATTTAATTTTTTATTTATTTCAGAAGTGCGTTGAATGTGTCGCCCTGGCGAATATCTCCGGTATTATATCCTTTCATAAACCATTCTTTACGTTGGGCTGAACTTCCGTGGGTGAAACCTTCCTGATTCACGTATCCTTGCGATTTCTTCTGAATATTATCGTCGCCTACTGCTTCAGCCGCTGAAATTGCAGCCTCAAGGTCGCCAGGTTCCAGAAACTTTTCACGGTTATCGGTTTGTCTCGACCAAACTCCGGCATAAAAATCAGCCTGAAGTTCTGTAGCAACAGAAACCCTGTTCATATCCGCTTCGGAATACCTACCGCTTCTGCGTAACTGGTCAGTTTTCTGTAAGGTTCCTAACAGATTTTGAATATGATGTCCCATTTCATGAGCCATTACGTATGCTATGGAAAATTCCGTAACCTGTGCGCCAAAACGCTGCTGCAATTCTTTGAAAAAACTCATATCCATATAAACGGTTTGATCGGCAGGGCAGTAAAAAGGCCCCATCGCTGCCTGTGCTGTTCCACATCCTGACTGGGTTACCGCTTCAAACATCACCACTTTTGCCGGTTGGTACTGCATTCCGTTTTCTTGAAAGACTTTGGCCCACGTCTGTTCATTCTCTGCTGTAATCATCTCTACGAATTCCCTCACTTTTAGCTCTTCCTGAGTCAGATCACGCTGTTCGGTCTGCTGGCTCGAATTTCCCATCCCTGAGGAAAGTATTGCTGAAGGGTCGCCACCTAAAAAGAATATAATAGCAGCGATAATTAAGGTTCCCAAGCCGCCGCCTACAAGCATTCCGCCGCCTCCACCTGCGCCCCTTCTGTCATCCACATTTCCGCTTCTGTCGTTTGTCCATTTCATGGTCTGTAATTTATAAGTTATTTCTTATTTTAAAAATACATTAATTTTATTTATTCAGCTTGTTTTCCTGAAGCCAGTAACTGGTCGACTGAAATGCAGCAACGCAGTCATCAATCAAGTTCTGTACCGATTTCTTAGCTGGTATTTCATCAAAATAAAGTCTAAAATCTTCCGGCAAACCCGATTTTTGTGATACCAACGAATACTGTCTCACTTTTTTTGTTGGTGAAATCACCGTTAAATAATTATCTTTAACTAATCCCAGATCCTGATAGGTAGCTACATAGGCTTTTGGCTGAAAATCGTCCGTAAAAACATCCTGACCTAAAAATGTAGAGCGATAACTGAAATTTAAAATTCCCAACAATGTAGGCATCACATCGATCTGCGACATCAGCCTGTTAAATTGCTGTGGTTCGATGAAGCCTTCGGAAAATATCATTCCTGGGATTCTGTATTTATCCATTGGAAGTTCTGTTTTTCCTGCACTCGACGCGCAATGATCTGCTACAATTACAAAAACAGTATTTTTATACCAATCCTGTTTCTTAGCCATTTCAAAAAACTTCCGGATCGAATAATCGGTATATTTTACGCCGCCTTCTCGTGATTTGGCGTTTCCGGGAATATCAATCCGACCGTCGGGATAAGTAAAAGGTCTGTGGTTAGAAACCGTCATCCAATGGTTAAAAAACGGTTTTCCGCTTTTCGCTTCAAGATTCATTACCTCTATTGCTTTTCTCGCCATATCTTCATCTGAAACGCCCCAGATATTCCCAAAAGTGATTTCTTCGGGTTTAAAACTGCTTCTATCAACAATATCATATCCATTTCCTTTATAGAAATCTTCCATATTATCGAAATAGCTGTCACCACCGTATAAAAATTTCACATCGTAGCCTTTCGATTTGAAAACACTTCCGGTGGTAAATTTATTCTTGTTATTTTTTCTTTTAATAATACTCTCTCCAGCTGTTGGAGGAATGCACAAGGTTAAAGCTTCAAGTCCGCGAACTGTTCTGTTTCCGGTGGCATAAAGGTTTGTGAACATTAAAGATCTGGTTGCCAGACTGTCGAGAAATGGAGTAATATTCTGGGTATTTCCGTAATGAGCTAGAAAATCGGCGGACAGACTTTCAATAGAAATCAGTACCACGTTTTTCTTTAATTCAGGTTTTGGTGATGTAATTATACGGGATAACGACGCAGATTTAAATTCTCTCAGAAAGCGCTGTTCAGCGACAGATTCGTTCAGCGTTGGGTAAAACTGGAAATAATTGAGTTCTTTTTGGGTGAACGCATTGAAGAATTTAGGAAAGCCGTTTGCCTGAATCTCCTGCGCGAAAGTATTGCCTGTTTTTACTTCGTTCAGTTTAGGAATAAGCACAAGACTCATACCGCACAACAGGACAAATGAACCGAGTAAGATAAGTTTCTGCTTGAAATTGGGAAGCTCAATAAGTTCATCTTTCGTCCTCCGGAATATGAACCATGTAACTGCCGCTGCAAGAATAAATATGACTGAAAATAATGGAAGTACAGGATAACTTTCCATAATGTTTCCGATCACTTCATTGGTATAAATTAAATAATCTACTGCAATAAAATTGTATCGGACCCCGAATTCATTCCAGAAAAAATATTCGCTTACAGCATTGAAAATGATGAGTACAACATATAAAAACAAGGTGATAAAGTAAAGAATATTACGGATTTTAAGCCGCTGAACTGGGAGAAAAAGCATCAAGCCAAACAGCAGTATCTTCAAACCTATTAATGCGGTGGCAACTTCGGGGAATGCTCCGCCGTACTGTCGGAAAATATTTTCGGGTACAAACGCGGTATAAATGAATGCGGTCATCAACAAGCCGAAAATGATGTACCCGTAAGGTTTTCTGTACTTAGAATTAGATAAGAAAAGAAAGTACAAAGCCAATAAACTGCTGGCTAAAGTAAAAACTAAAATGTCGCTTAACAAACCGACAGCTACTATCTTCAGACTTTCAAACAGTGCAAAATCTGCATTTGTAATTGGATGAAAGATGAAAATAATTCTTAAAATAAGAGAAACCAGGAGATAAAAAATCCCGAGATAAAAAAACGGTTTTAGTTTTGTCTGCATCATTTCGCTTTAAATTGTAACCTCTTTTTTCGCTTTTGAATAAAGCAGAGTTACTGTAAAGCTACAAATTTCCAAAACCAATATTCCCTTTTTTCTCGGAAAGATTGCGCTTGAATTCAATCATTTGCAGAGCAGTAACAGCAGCTTCTACGCCCTTATTACCAAGACTTCCGCCGCTTCTTGCGACAGACTGTTCTTTAGTATCATCAGTTAAAAGACAGAATATCGTGGGAACATCAGTTAAAATGTTGCAGTCTTTAATCCCTTGCGCAACTGCTGAACAAACGTAATCGAAATGAGGAGTCTCTCCACGGATCACGCAACCAATAGCAATCACAGCATCAAATTTTCTCTCTTTGCAAAGCTGCATAGAGGCGTAATTAAGTTCGAATGCACCGGGAACACTAAATACTTTGATGTTGTCCTCGTTTACACCTTCAGTTTTCAGAACTTCCAATGCTCCGTCGCGAAGGTTATGGGTCACAAAATCATTCCATTCAGAAACAACAATGCCAATTCTGTAAGAACCGGCATTAGTAAGCTGCAATGGTTTGTAATCTGAAAGATTTACAGTTGCCATTTTATATTTTTTATTTAGTAATATTTTACCATTTCGATGTAAGCATCAGACATTCCGTTGTCGTAATCCTGATATTTCTCGTCGATTGCGCTGAAGTATTTTTTCGCTTCTGCATTTTTCTTCAATGCTAGAGACACCATTCCCGCTTTCTTTGTGAAATAATAAGAAGTGTAAGGATCATCAGATGCTGTAGATGCTTTATCTAAAAGTGAAAGAGCGTCCTCATTTTTATTCAGGTTAAGTTGACAATCTGCCATTGCACCGAATTTCAGTGCAGTTAAGATCTTGTTATCTGATGAAAATTTATCAAGCAGATCATAAGCTTCCTGATATTTCCCTTCTTTGAATTTCAGCAATCCTGCATTATAAGCAGAAAGTTTACCCACTTTGGTTCCTGAAAAGTCATTGTAAGTTCCTAAATAACCGGGATTAGCAGCGGTTTTACCACCCAAAGCAAGTTCTTCTTTTCCGTCAGCCAAATTTTTCTGAGCGGCAAGATAACTTAAAGTAGCTTCCTCATTTCGTGGACCTACATAAAACTGCTGGTAAGCAAAATATCCAAGAACCAGTGCCAATAAAGCTACAAAAACTGTAACCAATGTTTTGGCATTTTTTTCCAGAAATCTTTCGGTATCTAATGCACCTCTGTCTAAATCCTTGAAAACTTCTACAGTTTCCTTCCCTTCCATTTCGTGTTTGTCGGTGTGCGTTTTATGTTTTGCCATAATGTATTAAAAAATTGAAGTGCAAATTTAACTGTTTTTGAACGATTTACAAAATAATGCCTGAAAAAACATTCCGTTGCTAAAATTCCACTGAAACAAGTAATTTTTTCTTTGAAAAATATTAAAATTTAACTGATTTAGTATTCCAGAATTGTATAGACCTCCGCATCGAATTCTTTGAGGCGTTCTGCACCGTTAAGATCCTTTAAACCAATCAGAAAACTAAACTGCGAAACTGTTGCTCCCTGATTTTCTACCAGTTTTGCTGCGGCTTGAGTTGTACCGCCCGTTGCGAGCAAGTCGTCGTGAATAAGTATTCTTTGTCCCGGTTTTACCTGTCCGGTACGCATCTCTATTTCGGCTGAGCCATATTCCAGTTCGTATTCAATTCCAACAAAAGGCGGCGGAAGTTTCCCTGCTTTGCGGATAAGAATAAACGGAACTTCGAGCGCCACAGCAACTGCGATCCCGAAAAGATATCCGCGGCTTTCGATTCCGCAGACTGCATCAACCTTCCCACGGCTGAAAGCAACCAGATCAGCGATTACATCTTCATAAAGCTTAGGATTAAGAAAAATCGGCGTAATATCTTTGAACTGAATGCCCGGTTTTGGGAAGTCAGGAATATTTTCAATAGTTTCTTCTAAATCACGGATGAGTTGATGATTTTTCATTTTAATTAATTTTATAGCTGGAAATCTTCCATTCTCCGTTCACATTCTTCAAACCAAATGTCACCTGCAGAGCAGTCGTTTTTCCACTTTTGTCCGTTACATCGTAGGTGGCATTTACGCTGGCGGCGTTTGCACCTGAATTCTGGGTAGAAATATTTTTGACGTTAATGTTCTTTACAGCTCCAAACCCGGAATTAGGATTCGAAAAAGTTTCATAAGATCCCCAACTGGGATTGTCGGAAGTTTCGTATGCCCCTTTTAAATTCTGGCTGTTAAGATTGTTCAGAAACTTTGTTACACTTGTTTTAGGGTCACCCGAAGCTGCAACAGGTGTGTCGGTAGAAGGAGAGGTAATATCAGTATCCAGTACCGGAATGTTGGCAGAAGGATTTGCAGGATTTTCATCAGGGTTTCCGGCCGGCATCAAAAGTGCTTTTTCGTTAACAGAAACACCAATTTTCGACATTTTAAATGTTTTCTTAGTCGTTTTCACAGAAACGGTAATATCTATCTTACTATCACTGATTTTATCGGCAGGCAGCGAGGCAAATCTCAGCGTAAAACCTTTAAAATCGTTATTGAGCATTAGATTTTTAGCTGTTAGAATACGGTTTCCACTACTGTAAACTTCCATCACTGTTTCTAAAGCTGCACCATCGAAAACAATTGGATTCCCCGACGCATCTACAAGCCTAGGAATTACCTGTAGAGATTTCGGCCCAAGTATGCTGTCAACTGCCAGTGGTTTGGTCTTAAGGTTTAATGAACTTGCGGAGATATCATTCGGGTCAGACTCTTTAGCTTCCTCAGCACCAAAAATATTCATTTCACCTAAGGATGGCGGCCCCGTACTGGTCCATTCAATTCCGTTTTCCTGAGCAACTTTATCTGCTAAGGCAAAAATACCCGGAACTTTCAATCCGTTAATCAATTTACCCAAAGCATTAAGTTCGTTCACATCGCCATCGGCTTCTACACCAAAAGTTTTGAGAATGTAAAGGGCTTCATTGAACTTTACCTGCTGCAGCGTACTGAGACTGGAAGCCATATCGTTGATGCTGGACTGGAGGGCTTTTGTACTGCTGGCGTCCACTTTATCTTTTTTACATGAAATCAGTAGAAAAGCGGAAAACAGTATGATAAAAAATTGCTTCATAAGGTGATGTTTAGATACAAATTTAACAAAAATCCCGACATAAAGCCGGGATATATTAATTTGATATTGTGCAGATCTTAGAAAGGATATTCGTAAATCTTTGATTCTTTTACAAATGGGTTTCCTTCAGGAATTAATTTAAGTTTTGAAAGCGCAGTTAAAACTACAAATACAAATAAACCAACTCCGAACAGTACGGATCCTAAATTGAGGATAAGAACTTCAGGTGTTTTCCAGTAAGGACCTACGGTTCCCGGCATAACCATGTTAAAATAATCAAGCCAGTGACCTACAAGAACAATTACTGCAACAGTAGTTACCACTGTATAATTTCTCTTGATGCTAGAACTTACCAATACCAATAACGGAATAAGGAAGTTAAGAATCAGCATCGGCAAGAATGTTGCGCCGTAATATTTGAATCTCCCAAAGAAATAATTGACCTCCTCCGGAACGTTAGCATACCAGTAAAGCATGAACTGACAGAACCAGGTGTATGACCACAACATACTTGTTGCAAAAAGGAACACTCCTAAATCATGTAGGTGATTGTCATTGAACTGAGGAAGAACACCTTTTTTCTTTAAGTAAACGCTGATCAGAATAATTGCTGCAACAGCGGATGACAAAGTACTCACCATCGCATACCAAATATACATGGTAGAATACCAGTGAGGGTCAATTGACATCAACCAATCCCAAGCCCATGCTGCAGAAGCAAACCCGAAGAATGCAATGTAACCGATACTCCAGCTGTAATAACTTGCATAAACTTTTCTGTCTTTAGTTTCATCAACTTTCTTTGAAAGTGATTTAAGTTTCCATGCAAAGAAAGATGCACCTACAACATAAAGCACAGTTCTGAAGGCATAAAAAGGGATATTAAGGAAAATCTTCTTCTCGTAAAGGATAGAATCGAAGTGCGGATCACCTGGAGTCGTCAATTCAGGATCCATCCAGTGGAAAAGGTGTCCCTGATGACTTGCATTCAGCAACATAATGATGATAAGAATTGCACCACCCCAAGGGATGAAAGATGCAATCGCTTCCATTACTCTTAAAATGATAATTGACCATCCTGCGTGTGCTGCGTTCTGAATACAGTAGAAAAACAATGCACAACAGCTTAGGGCAAACAGAAATACCGCAACGGTATGAATAGCTGCCAAAGGTTGGTTATGAACCTGAAGTTTAGCATGGTCCAAATGTGCCTGATGATCCTGAGGTCCCACCATTTCACTTGAGTGAGTAGGAGCATGATTACCACCGGCATGTACTGCCTCCATCATATGTTCAATTCTCGCATCGTCGATACCGTGATTCATAAAGTAACCTACTCCAAAAAGCACTAATCCCAAAGCGATAAATATGATTGAATATAATCTTAATTTAGGTGAAAAACTATACATTTTAAATTCTTTTTATTTTTTAGGACTAGTTGATACACTCGCAGAAGCTGTAGCAGCTGTTGATTCAGTCGTATTGGCACCTGTAGCCGGAGCTGCAGATTCAGTGGCTGCTGCGGGAGCAAGCCCGCCTTTGAAGGCATTCATTACATACATCGACACTCTCCAACGGTCCCCAGGTTTTAACTGACCTGCGTATGAACCCATTGCGTTTCTACCATTTGTAATTACGTAATGAACAGATCCCACTGTAATTTGTCTGTCAGCATAATTAGGAACTCCTGTATAAGCGCCGCTCGCAACAATTGGTCCCTGGCCATCGCCGCCGGTACCATGACATGCTGCACAGGTCTGGTCATATAAAAGTTTACCTCTTTCGATATCTTTTGCCTGGTTGGCAGGATTTAACGGAGATGCTGCAACAAGTTTCGAAGCGTCGTAACCACCGTTGTACTGATCAGGAGTCATTGCCGAATTCATAGCTTCGTCAGCAACACCGTCTTTATTTTGGGCAACAGTACCATTTACCGGACCCAATCCTGTAGCGCCGTTGTTCTTCACAAAAGCCGGGATTTCATTTTCGTGGTCTGAGTATGCATCTTCAGCTTTCATCAAAGGGTCATATGCTACCGGAAAGTACATATCAGGAAAATAAACCAAAGGAGGATTTTCTTTGCTGCAAGAACTTAATGAAATTGCTGCAAATCCCAAGATCGCTGTAATTTTAAATATATTCTTTGTCATTTGGACAATTTTATTGTTTTTATAATCAAATGGAACCGTTTTACAAGGTTTCATTCTAAGCATCTTTTACCGTAATTTCTTCTACACCGGTATCAATCAGGATTTGTTTCACAGATTCTACATCATCAGTTACAAATTCCATCATAAACTTATCATCAGTAGTTCTTGGATCCGGGTTCTGAGGCGGACAACCAGGATACATTTTATTTCTCACCAAAAAGGTTAGAGACATCATGTGGGCTGCGCAGAACACCATTAATTCAAACATCGGAACTACAAACGCAGGCATGTTTCTGGACCATTCAAATGCTGGTTTACCACCAATATTCTGAGGCCAGTCGTGATTCATAGTGTACCAAGTAACTAAAATCCCGATGGTAACACCGTATACTGCGTAAATAAAAGCGGCATCAGAAATTCTAGTTTTCTTCAAACCTAAAGCTTTGTCAAGACCATGGACCGGAAACGGAGTATAAACTTCGTCAATTTTGATTCCTTTGTCATTGAAAGCGTGTACGCCGTTCAATAAATCGTCGTCATCGGCATAAATACCGTAAACTTTTTTAGTGGTGCTCATCTTCTTCTTCTTTTGCTTTATAAGTTTCACCTGAGATTTTCAAAATAGTCTTCAATTCAGCCTGAGCAATTACAGGGAATGTTCTGGCGTAAAGTAAGAACAGCACTCCGAAGAATCCTATTGTTCCAAGGAATACCCCAACATCAATTATTGTTGGTTTAAACATCGTCCATGAACTTGGCAAGTAATCTCTCGAAATATTGATTACGATAATATCGAATCTTTCAAACCACATCCCAATATTGATGATGAGTGCGATAATGAATGTAGCCATAATGTTTGTTCTCACTTTCTTGAACCAGAAAGCTGCAGGAATTACAAGGTTACAGATAATCAATGCCCAGAACGCCCACCAGTAAGGACCGGTTGCTGCACCTGGTGAAAGGTATACGAAATCTTCGTATCGTGACCCTGAATACCATGCGATGAAATATTCACAAGCGTATGCTACCGTTACCATACCGCCGGTTACGATGATTACGATGTTCATAATCTCGATATGATACATGGTAATATAATCTTCTAAGTGAGCTACTTTTCTTGCAACAAGCAATAGCGTCTGTACCATTGCAAATCCAGAGAAAATTGCTCCCGCAACGAAGTACGGCGGATAGATGGTAGAGTGCCAACCTTTAATTACCGATGTAGCAAAGTCAAAAGATACCGTGGTGTGAACCGAGAATACAAGTGGTGTTGCCAAACCTGCCAAAACAAGTGAAAGTTCCTCGAATCTTTGCCAGTGTTTTGCTTTACCGCCCCAACCGAAAGCCAGGAAGGTGTAGATTCTTTTTGTCCAAGGGGTTTTTGCACGGTCTCTGATCATCGCAAAGTCAGGAATTAATCCCATAAACCAAAATACGGTAGATACAGAGAAATAAGTTGAGATTGCAAATACGTCCCAAAGTAACGGTGAGTTAAAGTTGGTCCAAAGCGAACCGAACTGGTTTGGCAAAGGGAAAACCCAATATCCTACCCAAACTCTACCCATGTGAATTACCGGGAAAATTGCTGCCTGTACAACGGCGAAAATCGTCATCGCTTCAGCAGAACGGTTTACCGACATTCTCCATCTTTGTCTAAATAATAAGAGTACTGCAGAGATTAAGGTTCCGGCGTGACCGATACCTACCCACCAAACGAAGTTGGTAATATCCCATCCCCAGTTGTTGGTTCTGTTGAGTCCCCATGCACCGATACCGGTACCAATAGTGTACGCGATACAGCCAAATCCGTAGATGAATAGTGTTAAAGCTATCCAAAAGGAAACCCACCATAATTTTCCTGCGCGTTCCTCGATAGGTCTTGCGATATCTTCTGAGATATCGTGATAAGTCTTGTGACCAATAATTAAAGGTTCCCTTATCGGAGCTTCGTAATGTCCTGACATTTTTTACCTATTTATTATTTAAACTATATTTTCTTTTCTGTTTCTCACTTTGGTGTGGTAGAAGACGTTTGGTTTGGTACCGATCTCTTCAAGCAAAGTATATCTTCTGTTGGAGTTGTATAAACCTCTTACTACAGAATCTTTGTCATTCATATCACCAAATTTCATTGCACCTGTAGAACAAGCATTTACACATGCAGTAGAGAATTCTCCGTCTTTTACTTTTCTGCCTTCTTTCTTGGCCTCAAGGATCGTGTTCTGTGTCATTTGGATACACATTGAACATTTTTCCATAACCCCTCTTGTTCTTACAACTACATCAGGGTTGAGTACCATTCTACCTAAATCATTATTCTGATTGAAGTCGAATTTATCATTAAGGTTATAAGTAAACCAGTTGAATCTTCTAACTTTATACGGACAGTTGTTTGCACAATATCTGGTACCGATACATCTGTTATAAGCCATTTGGTTTTGTCCCTGCTTACCATGTGATGTTGCCGCTACCGGACAAACAGTTTCACAAGGAGCGTGGTTACAGTGCTGACACATCACCGGCTGGAAGATCACATCCGGATTATCTGCAGGATGGTTCAAAATACCACTCTTCTCATCTAAGAAATGACCATACATTCCAGGTACATCCAGATCAGCAGATATCGCTTCTTCCTGAGACAGTTTGCTGTCTTTATTCTTGTCTATTTCAGCAGGAACATTAGTAGAATAGTAACGGTCGATTCTCAACCAGTACATATCACGTGACATTCTAACCTCTTCTTTACCAACAACAGGAACGTTGTTCTCTGCCTGACAAGCAATAATACATGCTCCACAACCTGTACATGAATTCAAATCCACAGAAAGGTTAAAGTGTGGCCCATCAGTATCATCAAATGAATCCCAAAGATCTACTTTGCCGGCAGGTAATGCACCACCGATCGTATGATATTCCAATGGTTTGTTCCATCCTATCTGCTCATCATCGAATTTTACATTTAAGAAAGTATCCAAAGGAACTTCTCTCGCAATTTCGTAACGGCCCATCAGGGTATTCTGAAGCTGCATTCCTGCAAATTCATGCTCACCTCCGGTTTTCTCAATTTTTACGTTCGATAAAACTGAATTTGAACCATCAAATAAAGGATAAGCATTAACACCTGTTTCAGCTACTTTTCCGGAATCTTTTTTACCGTAACCAAGAGCAAGTCCCATAGAACCTTCTGCCTGACCTGGCTGTACGAAAACAGGAACATCCTTTAACGTAACACCGTTTACAGTAAGATTTACTAGTGAACCACCTAACTGCATTCTTGCATTAAGGTCATTATCTAAGCCTAATCTCTCAGCATCTTTAGGAGAAACTGTCAGGTAATTATCCCATGAAAGTCTGGTAATTGGATCCGGTAATTCCTGAAGCCATGGGTTATTGGCCTGGGTTCCGTCTCCGATAGAAGTTTTGGTATAAAGCACCAATTCAAGATCGGATGCTTTTAAGTTTCCTAATTCAGTGGCAGCCTGCGCAGCATTTCCTCCTGCATAAGAAAGCGATCCGATTACGCTTCCGCCTTCAACAACACCATTGTAAAGTGCTTTGTTGAATGTTGTACCGCCGATTAAGGTGGCCGCGTTGGCTTTTAAATAATCGTAATAATTATTGGCTGCGTTATTTTTTCCGTTCATCCAAACCAAAAGTGATTCTTCAATCTGTCTTGATTTGTAAATTTTCTGGATGGTGGGCTGCATTAAAGTGTAAACACCTGTCTGCGGAGCCATATCACCCCAGGATTCTAACCAGTTTGCAACCGGGATTACAGCTTTCGCTGCTTTATACATTTCATTCTTCTTGTCAGCAACTGCTACTACACATGGTACTTTTGCTACAAGTTTCTTGAAATCTTCTCCCTTGTTGTTTGAATAAATTGGGTTTACATTATTGGCGATCAATACACCAACCTGCCCTGCATTCATCCAGGTTAAAAATTCCTGATATTTAGCTGCATCAAATTCCTTAAGGAAGTTTGCTTTACCTGTGAAAGCAGTTGATGCCAATTTTTGATTGATTAAGTGAGCTAAAACATGAGCCGCTTTAGAACCGTCTGCAAAAACAACAGCGTTGCTTCCTTTTGCCTGAAGTTCTTTTACGATTTCTGCAGCTTCTTTGCTAACAGAACCTCCGTTAAGACCGTTGTAAACTTCTACAAGAACTTTATTTACCGCACTTGGCTTCAGTTTGATTCTTGTATCGGCATTAGCTCCGGTTAAAGACATGTTCGATTCGATCTGAATGTGTCTCATCATCTCCGGGCCTGGCTTTCTTGCTGCAGCGTAAGAAGTTTCAAGTGAACCTCCGTTATAATCTCCTAAGAAATCTGCCTGGAAAGAAACCACCAACTGGGTTTTCGATAAATCGTAAACCGGCAATGCTCTCTGACCGAACACTTCCTGAGCAGCATCTAAAGCTGCAGTATAAGGAACTGCGTCATAAGTTACCAATTCAGCAGTTGGATATTTAGCTTTGAAGTCTGCAAATAACTTTTTAAAAGTTGGTGAAGCGTAAGAATGTGAAAGAACTACGATTCTTTTGCCGCCCGCCTGTGCATCTGCCAAACCTTTAAGAACGAAATCATCAACTTTATCGAAAGTCTCGTCTTTTCCGTTAAGTTTGGGTTGCTTTACTTTATCATTATCATAAAGAGAAAGTACAGCTGCCTGAGCTCTTGCATTGGTTTTACCCAATTCTTTTGCTAAAGGATTCGGTTCAATTTTGATTGGTCTTCCTTCTCTGGTTTTTACTAAAACACTTGCGAAATCATAACCGTCGAAATAAGTGGTTGCGTAATAATTGGGAACACCAGGGATAATTTCGTGGGGTTTTACTACGTAAGGAATGGTTTTGATCACCGGAGCCTCACACGCAGCCAAAGTAACAGCAGCAGTAGAGAAACCTAAAAGCTTCAGGAAATCTCTTCTGGATGAACCTGACTCACTAGATTTTTCACCTCCCAACAATTCACCCACAGGAATTTCGTCCTGAAACTCCTTCAGAGCCAGCCTAGAGTTTAAGCTTGGATCTTTCAGTTCGTGAATACTTCTGAATTTTATTTTATTTGAAGCCATTGATACTTCTAATTTTTGTTATTAATAATGACATTTACCACACTCAAGACCTCCAATCGCATCTACGGTAATTTTCGTACCTGAACCATACTGTTTTTTCAGTTTGTCGTGTAGATTCTTGAAGTATTCTTTATTATAACCGTTGTTCATATCAACTTCTGTCGTTCTGTGACATTCGATACACCAGCCCATTGTGAAATCATTTGCCATGTGAACCACATTCATGGTATCTACCTGTCCGTGACAAGCTTTACACACAACATCAATTTTAGCTTCTGGATTTTTCTGGTTGTAAGAGCTGATAATTGCCTGCTCACCAGCCACTACGTGCTGAGAGTGGTTAAAGTAAACAAAATCAGGCATATTGTGAATTCTTACCCATTCTACTGGTTGAGTTTTGCCCGTATACCTCTGAGAAGCCGGATCCCAACCTGTTGCTGCGTAAATTTTCTGGATTTCTCCATCGTAGAACGCCTTGTCTTTACCTGGCTCCATGTATTTACCGTTGTACTCAGAAATTGTTCTGTGACAGTTCATACAAACATTCATAGAAGGGATTTCGGAAACCTTACCGTATTTAGCGGAAGAGTGACAAAGCTGACAGTCAATTTTATTTTCGCCTGCGTGAATTTTGTGAGAGAAATAGATCGGCTGTTCCGGTTTGTAACCTTTATAAACACCGATCCACATAAGCGAGTTCCAGATACCGTATGCCGCCAAAACGCCGAGCAATACCAGAACACCTTTACCTACATAGTGGTATTTTCTGTACAAATCACCAAGGGAAACAGTTCTGTTTGCATTAAGTTCAGAAAGCTCCTCACTTTGCTGAAGCTTAACAAGCTGCTGAAGTTTTAAAAGCAACCAAAGCAATAATGCACCTATTGCTACTAAAGAAATTAGAATAATTTTCGAGTTTACTGACTCTTTTTTAGCCGCCTCTAAAGCTGCCACTGAGTTGGTATCAGCTCCCGCAGTTGCCGCGTCTGCTGCTGCCGGTTCCGGCGCAGGAGGATTTGTGGTATACTCTAAAATATCATTGATGTCCTGATCTGTAAGATTAGGAAAGGGAAGCATTTCCGTTTTGTTAAACTTCTCATAAACCTCAATGGCGTATTTATCGCCAGATTCGCGCAGGGATTTATTGTCTTTAATCCATTTATGCAGCCAATCTGTATCGAGATTCTGCTCCTTTTTAAGTCTGTCTACTACACCTCCTAACGAAGGACCAACAAGTTGCTTGTCTAAAGCGTGACATGCTGTACAGTTAGCTTTAAAAAGCTTTTCACCGTTTTTGGCATCTCCCTGGGCGTAAATAGAAGCACTGGTCGACAGCAATAAACCTATTGCAATAAGACCTCTCTTGTAATGCTTTCTCCAACTAATCATTTATAAAATCTTGGGTTAGTAAAATATTTGAGTTTACTTTTCAATTGCGCAAAAATAAGACTTTTAACAATAATTTAACGGCAGATTAAATGAGCATACCCTCATTTTAGTTAATTTGTATTAATTCTAAATAGCAAATGTTGGTATAATTTTTATTTGTTATAAATTTGCCTAAAATAAATCTGAATGAATCAATTTCTTAAAATAATTTCTGTACTTTTTTTCGTAGCATCCAACCCATTTGATGCACAGCTAGTTGTAAAAAACGACACCATTTCCGGTACCCCACTTTCAATGTCAATGGATAAGAAAGTTGATGAGCTTCTGGGAAATGTTGAAGACAAATGTTTAACAGGAAGAGATTCTAATAACGACAACAGCAGCACCAAACCGAGCACTCCTAAAATTGCTGTTCCGGAAAAAGAACTTTCTAAAGCTGAAATCTGCCGCAGAAACCCTCGTATTATGGGTTACAAAATTCAGCTGGCAGTAGTTAAAAGTAACGAAGAAGCCCGCGAAGTAGGAATGTTCTTCCGAAGAAGATTCCCCAATATGAAGGTGGAAATTGATGCGTCACTAAGACCGAACTATAAGGTAATGGCAGGAAGTTATCTTACAAAACAAAGCGCCGCAGCAGATTTAGCAAAGATTAAAGCGCATTTCAATTCAGCCATCGCGATCCAATACCGGGTGTTCTGTGTAGAAGCAAAATAAGTAGTTAGCCTTAAAGCATTAAAAAGCTCCGTATTCACGGAGCTTTTTATTTTTAAGCAGTTTAGTTTTTCACCAGAAGCCGGAAACCTTCACCATGAACATTGATGATTTCCAGTCCTTCATCATCACGAAGTAACTTTCTCAGTTTCGCGATATACACATCCATACTTCGCGCAGTAAAATAATTCTCTTTCTTCCAGATTTTTCTCAGCGCCAAATCTCTCGGCATGAAATCGTTGCGGTGCATGCAAAGCAGTTTCAATAATTCGTTCTCCTTAGGCGAAAGTTTGTACTCGTTATCGCCGACTCTTAACTGACGAAGCATCGAATCAAAGAAAATATTTGAAATTTTGAACTGCTCCTGCTCATCATCTTCCAAAACAGCACTTCTCTGCAGAATTGCTTTAATTTTATAAAGAAGAAGCTCAGTATCAAAAGGCTTGGTAATATAATCATCCGCGCCAAGCTGATAGCCCTTCAGAATATCTTCCCTCATATTTCTCGCAGTAAGAAAAATAATGGGCGTGTTTTTATCAATTCTTTTTACATCTTCTGCCAGGCTGAAGCCATCTTTTTTAGGCATCATCACGTCAAAAATACAAATATCGAATTCGTTTTCTGTAAACTCCTTTAATCCCTGTTCGCCATCGGTAGCCAGGGTAACTTCAAAATTATTTATGGTTAAATAATCCTTTAAAACAGCACCAAAACTTTGGTCGTCTTCTACTAATAAGATTCTGTTGCTCATAATTTATTTATTTAAATTTCTTTAATGAGGATTTAGTGTAAATAATCCTCTTTTTTATTTATTTTTTAGCGGTAGAGTGCGTCATTGGGAGTTTAATCGTAAACGTACTTCCTTTTCCTTTCTGGGAATCCACCAAAATCTGGCCTTTATGCAGTTCCACTATTTTCTTCACATACGATAAACCGAGTCCCTGACCTTTAACATTATGAATGTTACCGGTCTCCTCGCGGAAAAACTTCTCAAAAATCCGCGTTTTGTTATCCATATCCATTCCCATTCCCTTGTCGGAAATCTCCACCACATACCAATTTCCTTCATTTCTTGTTCTTACCTTAATTTCCGGGGCTTCCGGCGAATATTTATTCGCATTGTCCAGAAGGTTTACCAAAGCGTTGGAAATGTGAAATTCATCAATTTTAAAAGTATATTTACTGGTATTAAATTCCTGAGTTAAAGTCCCGTTTCTCTGTGCAACAATAAGTCCGAAAGATTCTGAAATTTCCTTGATAAGTGATCTTACATCGGTTTCCTTTAGAAAAAGCTGCACTTCATTACGCTCGAGTTTCGACATATTGAGTACGTTTTCCACCTGTTTTTTCATTCTCAGGTTTTCCTGCTTAATCAAACCCGAATAATATTTTACTTTTTCCGGGTTCGTCGCGATTTTATCATTAGCAAGGGAATCGGTCGCTACAGAAATTGTTGCAAGCGGCGTTTTAAACTCGTGAGACATGTTATTGATGAAATCGGTCTTTACATCTGCAATTTTCTTCTGCCTCATCATATAATTAATGGAGATGATATAAATCCCCAAAATCGTAAGAAGCGACATGAAGGTACCCAAAAGCATGGGTAAATTATTTTTGGCGAGAGAGTAATCTTTTCTTGGGAAGACCAGAGCGATCGTATAAAGTGTACGTTCTTTGCTATCAGTAAAAAGCGGGTAAGTGTAATTACTCTTTTCTTTCTGATCAGCATAAATATCGTTTACCACTTTCGTAACGTTATTCTTCTTATCCATTACTGCAAAACCGAATTTAGTATTCAACCCGTTCAACCTCAATTCCTTGGAAAGAACCGAATCGAGTGTGGCGACATCTACTCTTTTTTCAATAGGGAGATTCGTAGCGCTGAGTTTTGCAAATTCACGTAGTGCGTACGTATTATCGTTGATATCCTTGCTAAGCTGGGCTGTTAAAGGCTCAGACGAATTCTGCTCTTTTTTGATCTTCAAAATGCCTTCATCAGTGTAGAGTTTTGTGAGCTTTAGACTATCGCCTTTCGGGGAAATCGGGAAGTTTTGGTTCTCTACAATGCTTTTCTGGAAAGTGATGGTTGACCGGTTTGCAGAATCAGAATTCTGCTGAATATAGGTCTGGGTTGGCAGATTGCTGCTGTCGATCACATTCTTCCCGAAGTTTTTATAGTCCTGATTCAGATATTTGTCAACTTCCAGTTGCTGCGTTTTTAAAGTCGCAGATTCCAGAGCCGAATATACTTTATTTGAAAAATCCTGGTTGAGCGCAGAATATAGTTCTTTAATCCAATACAGCTGCAGCGTGACGAACAC
>JAANMT010001681.1_pt1 | contig 20907 bp, 20 predicted proteins | sample 7279711 | NCBI WGS metagenome assembly JAANMT01 (sample SAMN14094538, study PRJNA606508) | bioreactor metagenome | isolation source: A lab-scale SPAN reactor treating ammonium-rich wastewater day 1 | place: Ireland: Galway | collected 2017-01-16 | reverse complement strand
ATGTTTTCGATGGTGGCGCCAAAGATGGCGCTGTTGGGCACGATGAACCGCCGGTTGTCGAAGGTGTCGATGGTGGTGGTGAAGATTTCGATGGCGTACCCCGACAGACGCGCCAGGTTCAGCCGATGCTCCGTCTTGGCGTCAGCGATCGTCCGTTTCAGTGCAGCGGCGCGCGCCTCGACCAACTGGTTGCGCTGCGCCTCAGCGAGGTTGGTCGCGGTCGCCAGGTCATAGCCCGCCTTCTGAAAGGCAAGGATACGGTCCTCATGCTCGATCCGCTGGCGCTGGTTCTCCAGTGATCGTTCTTCGCCCAGGAGCCGCATCACCTGCGCCTCAGCTTCACGCTGCAGCTTCAGGCCCTCTTCATCCCGCTGGACCTTCATCGCTTCCAGCAGCCGCTGCTCTTCCTGAGTGGCACGGCTCTTCGCCAGGGCCGCCGCCACGCCGTCGTCTTCCAACTGGCGGATGCGTGCACGGACCCGCGCTTCTGCCTCAAGGTCGCGGACACGGTCCAGATTGTTGGTCGCCTTGGCTTCCTGCAGCGAGAGGTTGGACTGGACGTCTTCCTCCCGCCGCGTCCGCTGCAGCAGTTCGCGGGCCTGACGCTCGGCTTCGCGACGGGCGCGCTCAGCATCCCGTGCAGCTTTGTCCCGGTCCTTCTTCCCGGCGTCCGCGCGATCCTTCGCCTCTTGCGCCGCCTGATTGGCGGCCGCTGAGTTCGCGGCATCCTCACGTTCGCGATTATCCCAATCGCGGAGGAAGGTCTCAGTGAACAGCTTCGTCTCAGCCTGGCGGCGCGCGAACGGCGTCAACGCCGCATCGCGACGAAGCTCAAGGTTCTCGATCCGCTCATCGCGCGTGGTCTGCAACCACTCTCCCAGCTTGGTCCAGTAGTTGGACATGCTGCGGGTGGCGACATCCCAGAAACTGGTCAGTTCATCGACCTTGTCAGCGTGACCGCTCATAGCGCCGGTCAGCGCTTCCATTAGAACCTTCTGCGCCGCCGTTCGATCACCCAGCTTGGTCAGGCTGTCGATCTGGTCGAGCGTCTTCTGATCCAACAGGCCGAACTGACGCGTCATGTCGCGCGCCGCCTTGTCCGGTTCCGACATCGCCTTGGCCAGCAACTCTGTCGCTGCCTTGGCGTCCACGCCCATGAAGGCAGCATAATCCTTGGTGACGGCAACTAGGCCGCTCATCACCTCGCCGCCGATCTTGCCGGTCGAGACATAGGCGGTCGCCATCTCCTGCGCAGACTTGATCGAGATCTCGCCCGCCTCAGCACCGGCCTCGGCGGCCGCCTTCAGCTCGGCACCGGACATCTTGGCCGTGCGTCCAAGGCCAGTCGCGGCCCTGTCCAACGCCGCTGACGATTTTTCCGCCTGGTTCCAGGCCACGGCCATGGCGCCGGTAGCTCCGGCCAGTAGCCCGACGCTGCCGACCAGCATCGTCAACGGCCCCGTCAGCTTGATGGCCGAGGTGGACCACGCGTCCAGGATCTGCGGTCCCTGCTGGATCGCGATCATGGCCGGGTTCATGCCCATGGCGGCCGTGGTAAACACGTCCGCGCCCTGACGCCCCAGGTTCAGGCGTGACGCCATGACGTTGCGGCTCAGCCCCTTGCCCTGCCGGTCCAGCGCCGCCGTCGTCTCATTGTAGCGCTGCTTGGCGAGGTTCTGCGCCTGGGCCAGCTGTTCTGTCGTGATCTTTCCCCGCCGAGCCAGAGCGTCGTATTCGGCCAGTTCCTGGTTCAGCTTCTGTTGCGCCGCCCAGGCCGGGTTCAGGCCCTCTAACAACACCTGCGCGCGCCGATCATAGGCCTTGTCGGCGGCTTCTAACGTTCGCGCCGAGACTGAGGCACGCGCATTGCTGGCGGACGACGACTGATCCTGCAGCGCCGTCCGTGTTGACCCGCCGGCGATGGCGTTGATGCGGTTTTGCATCGCCGTGTCCGCCTGGGCGGCGGCCCTGGCCACTTCGCGCAGGCGTTCGACCTCGCGCATGGCGGCGGCGGCGGCCTTGTCAGACCCGGCCGCCGCCTTTTCATTCATGCGCACCAGCGCGCGCTCTGCGCCCTCCGCCTCACGAATGACGTCCTTGCCGCCGGTCGGCTGGAGACGGATTGGAATTTCTTTCGCGCGCATATCAACGACTCCTGGTGATGGAGATGAGGCCCGCCGTTTTCGCACCGACCTGCTCAGCGATGAGGTCGAGATCCATTCGCTTCTGCGTGGTGATCTGCGGCACCAGAACGAACACGACGAACGACTGCCCGGCGGGTCCGTACAGACGAGAACCTCGACCTTTTGTCCGATATGGCCGAGCAACCCGTCCGGGCCCCAGCATGGCCTGATCGGCGATCAGAAAGGCGCGACGCCCGCCCTTCTTGCCGCCCTCATAAACGAAGCGCAGCTTCATGCCCGTGCGCCGCTCAAACCCGCCGGGCGTGATCCGCTCGCGCGCCCCTCGCTTGTTCACGGTCGCCCCCATGCCGTTGGCGCCGCGTTTCAATCCGAACTTGCCTGCCGCCTCGGTCGGAATCGCCAGCCAGCGCCCGCCTCTGGCGCGAATGACGGTGGCCTTGAGCGCCGTCTCAATGATTTCAGCCGCCTTGCCGCGCACCGACACCACGCCAGCCGCGTCGACGCTATTCTGCCCCTGGGGATAGACCTTGCCCCGCCAGGCCTTCGGCAACCGGTTGCCCTTGAACGCCTGTTCGGTGGCGCCGCGCAGGAGCCCCTTTAGTGTCTCCGTTCCCTCCCGCACGCTGGCGGTGACGTCGCGAGCCAGTTCCTTTTCGATCTCGGCGGCCAGACCCTCCGCCTCGATGCTGACCTTCGCCCTCATTCTTCATCCTCCCGGCGCAGGCCCCTGATGATCTGCCCCTCGACCAGAGGCAGGGCCTCGGACATCAGCAACCGGATCGCCTCGTCCATCGGCCCGCCCAGCTGGGCGAAGGCGACCACGGCGCCGTAATCCAGGGCGAAGGCGCCGAACCCGCTCGACCTCAACTGGCCGGCGCAGGCGTCGAGGACGTCCCAGACGCGGCGGCCTTGCGGGGTTTTCGGCGCGTGCTGGTCGAAGGGGCAGGGCTCGCCTTCACCCCCGCAGTATTGTCGTCGGCAGCTGTCCCGGCAGTAGGATCCGCCTCCCTCTCCGAACTGCCACTCGGCGAGGGAGACGATCCTTTTTTTTCCGACATCAGGGCGTACACCTCGCTGGCGTACCCCCTGTCGAAGAAATCGAAGATCTCGGGCTCTTGTCCCAACAGGGCCACGACCTGCTCGGGCGTCAGCGTCTGGGCGGGCGAGCCGGTATCGTCGGCCACGCCCTCCCATTCGAGTGCGCCGGCCGCCACATAGGCCGCCGTCATGACGAACAGAGCCTGGCCCATGTGGCCGACGCCGTCGTTATCCATCTCGACCCCGTGGGCCACCATCAGCCCGGCGCTGATCCGCCGGGCTTCCACGATCACAGGCGTCGAGGGCGGAAGCATCTTCACGCGCACGCCGTGCGCCGGCTCCAGCCATTCCGGCTGGGCGGCGATCTTCAGCTGAAGCATGGTTCAGACCCCTCCTCAGGCGCCGTAGGCCGAACCGGCCACGTCGTTGTCGAGGATGACGGTCAGCGCCCGACCAAGCGTCGGATCGACGGCCGCCTGATAGGCGTAGTCCGCCTGGATGCCGCCCGGCCCCGTCACGGGGCGCTTCGCCTTAGGAAGGAAGACGCGGTGCTGGATCAGCCGCAACGAGAAGTCCGTGCCAGGCAGCGTCCACATATGTTCCAGGTCGCTGGCCTCGCCGTTCTCCGCCTGCAGCTGCAGCTCAGGCCCGCTGTAACGGACGCCGATCTGCCCCGTCAGGGCCAGAGCGCCTTCGTCAATACCGCTGACGCGGCCGTCGCTGCGGATAGCCGGGACTGGATCAAGTCCGTTCGACAGGTTGAACTGGCCGCTGACCAGATCCGCGATAGGCACGCCGTGACGCAGCACCGAGCCCGAGAACTGCGAGAAGCGCGCGACCGCCATCTCTGCGGCCACCGCCCCGGCGGCCGACGCCGTGGCGACGGATTCGCCCTGGGCGATCAGACCCAGCGTCGCGGTCAGATTGCCCCCGCGCTGCATCTGAACGCCCAGGGTGTTGGCCTTCACGCCGTAGTTCATGTTGAAGGCGGGAACCTCGGGATGCTGAAGCTCGATCGAGGCGGATGGCAGCACCGCCGCGCCGCTGGTGAAGGTGTGACGATACCCGCCCGACGCGGCGCCGCCGGTCAGCGTCGCACCCGAGGCCGTGGCGTTCGACGCTGGCGTGTCGCCGGCCTCGATCGCAAAGCTGTTGCCCGACACGCCCAGCGTGTCGTGCTGGATCAGAATGGCGTTGCCACGGTCATTCTGGCGATAGGTGGCCGCCGCGACGCCTGTCACGGCGCTGGCGTTCAGGGCGCGTACGGCGTTCGCCACCGTAGCCGGAAGCGTCGCGCCGATCTGGATCTGATTGGCGGTTGGCGTGCCGGTGACGAAGGTGAATGCCTGGCCGCCGATGCTGATGGTCGCATTGTTTACGGGCTGGGCCGAAAAGGTGATCGTTCCCCGCGCCGCCTTGCCCGCCGCGCTGGTCGGGGCGCCGAGCAGCATCCTCAGCCACACGCCGCTCTGCCGTGCGCAGATGGGCACGACCACGTCGCCGGTGTTCGTCACGGCGTCCCGGCCGGGCTCGCTGGGCTCTCGACCCCGGCCCAGCAGTTCACCGTCGATCAGCGGCTGCTCCTCGCCGAGCGACGCCGAGACGAAGGCCATCAGGCCAAAGCCGGTCGCGGGCGGGAAGCCGAAAGTCTGTTCAATCGCCAAGGCCATGCGGGCGTTGGCGCCGCGTGCGCGTGCCATGTCAGTTCTCCATCATGAGGGGTGTCCGCCTGGGGCCGGACGAGGTCAGCCAGGTGCGATCGGCTTGGGCCGATCAGGTCAGCGGGTTGGACGTCGAGTAGACGACGATGATGCTGAGCTGCGCGCCCCGCACCGGTTCGGCGCTTTCCAAGGTCACATCGTCGGTCATCGGCGCCGTCGCCTCGACCCATTCGGCGACGCCGCCCAGGCTTCGATCCGCTTCAATCCTGTCGCCGATCGGGACCAGCAGTTGGTCCAGCAACTCGTGCCGATTGGTCGAGCCGGGCGGGCCCAGAACCTCGACCTCGAACTCGTGGGTGTAGGTGTAGAGCAGCGGCGACAGGGTCACCTCCGGTTCCCCCGGATCGCCGTCGTGCAGAATGATGGTGCCGCCCGGATCCGGCCGCTTCGGCCAGGGTTGGTCGCGCCTGACCTCGGCGTGGGGCGCGGCGGCTTCCAGCAGCGCCTTCACCCCCTTGGCGGCGGCTTCACGTGCGCTGCCCATGGCTCAGCCTCCGACCGGAACGACAGCGCACAGCCACCAGCCGTCTTCATTGCGACGCGGATCCCCCACGATCTTCAGCGTCTCGCGTACCGCGCCGGTCACGTCGTCCAGCAGCTGTACCTGCTGGCCTTCCTCTGGTTCGGCGATCCAGCGCTGATGGATCTCGACGGCTCGGGCCGTCAGAATGTGCGACGCGTCGCCATACCGCGCGATCGCGTCCTCTTCGGCCGGGTGGACCCGCACCTCGCCGGCCACGCCCGTCCACAGCGCACGATCGCCGAGGTGATCATCCACCTCGGCGACCATGGCCGTCAGATGCTGCCCGAAGCCCATTTCAGGGCTTGGGCCCCCAGACCCACTTCGTGGTCAGGCGAGGCTTCCGCCAGATCGGCAGCGAGTTCATCTGGTACTTCCATTCCAGACCCGCCCCGTGCTTCATCACCTCTTCCGAGAAATGGATCAGATCCTCGTCCGAGAAGGTCGAGCCGTCCAGTTCGCGGATATCCAGCGGCGGGGCCGCATAGGTGACGTGCGCCTCGATCGTGCCGGTCGGATAGGAAACACCTTCCTTGGCGTCGAGCAGCCGCGTCGTGCCTTCCGTTCCCCACAGCTTCACCCGCGCGCGGTACTCGCGGATGGTGCAGCCGGCGATCTCGATCACGCGACGGAAGCTGGTGGCGGATTTCTCGCGCTGCTGGTTCAGCAGCTGGAGCATGGCGGGCGTGCCGGCGAAATACTTCTCAACCGACGGGTGCCGGATGATCTTGCTGTAGAACTCAGGCGCGATGCGGACCTCCAGCCCGGTCATCGTGTCGTTGACCAGCTCTTCTTCCGTGCCGGAAAGCACCTCCTCCAGCGCGGCCGGCACGTCGAAGGTCGGATCGTCCAGGTCGAAATAGACCACCCGCTGCTGGAGCTTGAACACCTCATTCAGGTCGTAGATGAGCTGATTGGCGCCATCGACAATCCGCCCCTTCAGCGAAGAGATCTTCATCACCTCAAGGGTGATGGAGAACTTCAGACGGTTGCGGCGGTGACGGGTTTCGACCTTGTTGATCAGAGCATCGTCCGGCGTGCGGGTGCGCCTGGCGTAGGCCATCCAGGACCGGATGTCCGCCGCCAGCACGGAGTCCTCGTGGCTGACGTTCGGAATCTCGAAGATGACGCCCTGGCCCCTGCCATGGCGAGCGATCGTCGACGGGCGGCCACCTTCCGTGACCGGCAGAGCGGTGATGACCCCGTCATCGATGTCGATGCGGACGTAAGGCGTGTCCAGGCCTTCGCTCGGGAACATGCCGTCGGCATTGAGCTGGCCGAACTGGTCGGGGACGGAGTTGATCAGGCCGGTGTGGTGCGCGGCCGTCAGGGGCAGCAGCGAGCCGCTGTCCAACAGTTCATCGGGGTCCATCGGAGCCCTCCTATCATTTCAGTGTTCAGGGATGCCGGGCCGCCGAGGGCCCGGATTGCCGGCTCAGCCGCTGACGCGCGGTTGAATGCCCAGCGAAGCCAGACGGCGGTAGGCCGCTTCCTTCTGGCCGTCGGTGACGCCCAGCGGCCAGACGATGGCCTCGCGACGAATGATGACCGGGCCGCGCGCCAGGACCGTCAGCTCGACATCCACCCCGACCGGCGCCTCGGCCGACAACAGGTTGACGCCGGTGATGATCTGCGAGCCGTCCGTCGCCGCCGGATCCCACGGCGCATCCTTCTCGATCACCCCGTCCTCATAGGCGACGGAAACCGGAATCCGGTCGCCGGCGACGAAGTCCGCCGAACCGTCCGACAGGGTGAAGTTGATGGCGCCGTTGTAAGGCGAGCCGACATTGCCCGCGCCGTCCAGGCTTCCGTCGGGACGGATCACCTGAAAGGCGCCCCCGTCGGCCGCCGGCGAGACGATGACCACCTCGTACTGGCCCGCAGCTGCCCCGGTGTCCGCCGTAACGACGCCGATCGCGCCGTTGCCCGTGCCGACCACGGCGCCGGCCGTGACGGTCGCCGCGCCGATCAGCACCGTGCCGACAAGCACGAAAGCCGCAAAGGCTCGCGCCGTGCCGACGCCGCCCAGGCCGACGCGCTTGTCGGTCGTATAGGTCGGATCATACTCCGAATGGATAAGATCGCTGAGGCCGGGCAGGCCGGTCTCGAAAGTATAGGCCTTCATGACGGCCTCCTCTGTTCAGCAGGTTGATGCAGCCGGGATCAGGTCCAGCCCCCGGCCGAGCTGGTCGGCTCAGCCGGCGCCGCCGTTCCGGTTCCGATCGATGCGGTTGGCCACGGCCGCGCTCAGGCCCGTGGCCGCCTTGGCCCCGTCGGCCCGCAGGCGCTGGGCCCCCGACATGGCGCGATCCAGGCGGTTGCCGCCTTGGGTCGAGCCCGCGACGGCGGCCGACGCCTTGAACTGCGCCAGCGTCTGGCCCGACTGGATGGCGGCCAAAGCGAGCGCGGGGTTCTTCTTGGCCTCAGCCGAAGCGGCGATGGCGGAAGCCTCGCCGTTGCCCCCTTCCGACGCTTCCGGCGCGTCGTCATCCTCGTCGTCGTCTTCGTCCCGGTCCTTTTCCTCGGCCGAGGCGCCGCCCTGACCGGCGGCGCCGCCATCCTCCTCGTCGTCCTCGTCAGGTTCCGCCGCAGTTGCGCCGGTCTTGACCTTCGCAAGGTTCGCCTGCGCCAGGCGCAGCGCCTTCTCGGCCTGGGCCACCTGGGCGGCCGCTCGGGCCTGCCGGCCCGCCGTGGGTTTCGTGGCCATCACGGCCTCCTTTTCGGTTTGGGCCGAAGCGCGCGAGCCCGACGCGCCGGCTTGGCTTCCTGAAACAGGCTCGGAAGAAACGTGCTCGACCAGGGCGGCGAAGGCCTGCTCCTCGTCCATGATCTCGTCGGCGAGACCCAGCGCGACGCCCGATCGGGCCTCGTCCTGGTGCTCGGCCATGAAGACGTCGGCCCTCAGCTGCAAAAGCTGGTCGCGGGTCAGGCTAGATCGCCCCGCCTCGACATCGGCCAGGAACAGGGCGCCCACCTGGTTCACATCGGCCTGCCAGGCCGCCCGAGCGCTCTCGCTCAGCGCCTTCCACCAGGCGCCGTCCGTCTTCACCCCGCCCTCGGGAAACTCGATGGTGGTGATCTCAACGCCGTCCTGCTCCAGCGATCCGGCATGGCTCTCATGCACCATGACGGCGCCGATCGAACCGACGTAGCCGACGCTCGGCGCGATGATCCTGTCGGTCTGCGCCGCGATCCAGTAACCGGCCGAACAGGCCATATCGGCGTAGGTCCAGATCGGCTTTCCGCCGGCTGCCTCCCGGGCTTCACGCATGAAGCGGGCGAGGGTCGGCAGGCCGCCGGCCACGACGCCGCCCGGCGTATCAAGGCGCAGGAAGACGCCGCGAACGCGGGCGTCCCCCAGGGCCTCGCGCATGGCCATCAGCAGGGTGTCGTACCCGTGCCAGACGACGCCGCAGAACTCGTCGCCGCGTTCCACAAGAGGGCTGTCGCATTCAATGAGCGCGACGCCGTCTTTCAGCGACCAGCAGAACCCGGTGTCCTCGACCTCGCCCAGCCAGCGCGGTTGATAGGCGAGACGCTCCTCGATCGGGACGAACGGCGCGCCCTCGCCTTCGTCGTCCCAGGCGAACGCCGTGCGCGCGCTGTCGCCGGGCGCGTGGCCCAGGCCTACGCGGCGCAGGAAGGCGTCCAGACGCGACGGACGGCTGAAGGCGCGCGGATCGACCGAACGGATACGCAGCGCCAGATCTCGGGCGGCCGCCGGCGTCAACAGAAGGGGGCGGCCGGCATAGCGGGCCGCCATAGAGGCGTAGTCAGGCATGGTGTTTTCCTCAGGCGGCGGTGCGCTGATCCAGGAAGGCCTGGTGCGCCGGATCTCGGCTGGTTGCGGCGGCGCGCTCCAAGGCTCCGCCCGGCATGGGCAGTTCCAGTTCCTCGTGCTTGGCCATTTCGCGCGCACGCTGTTCCAGCACTTCTTCCCAATCCTTGCCCTGATCGTCGCACTCGTCTTCCAGGGTGCTGACGTTGGCCTCGATCCGCGCCGAGGCCGCGTCGATCTCCTTGGTCGGATCGATGAAGCCCCGACCCGGGCCGATGCAGTGGATCTGGCAGTAGGCGTCGACCGCGTCGTAGAAGTCCGGCGCTCCCTCGGGGATCTGCACGTAGCCCCGGTCGAAAGCTTCTTCGGCCCAGGCGACCACGAACGGCCTCACCAGCTGGTCTTCCATCAAACCCATCAAGGCGATGGTTTCGGCCCATGCATGGACGAGGGCTGCACGCGCAGACGAGTAGTTCGTCTGCGAATAGTCCATCGACAGCTCTTCGTACGTCACGCCCAGCGAAGCGGCGATCAGGCGCAGGATCGAACGCACGAAGGCGTCGAAGCTGGCGACATCCTTGGACGCCGTCTGCAGCTGCAGTTCGTCGCCGTAAGGCAGGACCGGGATCTGGGCGCCGTTGGCCAGATTGACCGGGTGTTCCTTGTAATGATCCTGGCGCCAGGTCTCGAACTCCCTGACGTCCTTGGCCTCGAAGCTCTCGCTGACGGCGCCCGGCCCGCCGTTCGACTTCATGAAGGCGACGATCAGCGCATTGACCGTCGCGCTCTGCAGCGTGGCGTCCGTGAACCGGGACAGCGCGCGGAAACTCTTCAGCGCGGCGGCGAAACGGCTGACGCCGCGCGTCTGGCCAGCCCGTTCCGGCTCGAAACAATGGAACACCTGCGGCCGGCCCCATTCGGTCCAGCGCTCGAACCTCTGCCAACGGAACTGGCCGGGGCCGCCGAAGTCGGACGGATGGCGTTCGCGAATATGATAGGCGTCGGCCGCGCCCCAGGCGTCAAACTCGACGCCGCCGTGCAGTTCGTCCCGATCCGGTCGACCGTTCGGATTGCTCAGCCGGTCAGGATCGACCAGACGAAGCCGCGTCTTGTACCGGGTCGCCTCGCCTTCAGCCCATTCGCCCAGGCCGAGCGCTTCGCCGTCGACCACGATGTGCGATGCCGCCAGTCGGAGCTGCTGGCCCCAGGTCAACTTGCGCTCAGCGTCGGACGTAAAGGCGTGGCCGTAGCCGTAAAGCTGGAACTCTGTGCTCAGATCGGCGCCGAGCTGCCGCGCCGCCTCTCTGTCAATGCCGAGGGCGCGGGCGTTCGGCCTGAACTTGACCCGCCAGCCCTTGCCGACGGCCGCATTGACGCGACGGGACCGCGCCGAGGCGGCGACGGGATCGTTGCGCACCCGCTCCCGCACGCGCGCGGTGACGCGGTCGCGGTTCGGCAGCCATTGCTTGTCCGCAGAGCCGAGCTGGGCAGGCCATTCGGCGAAATAGGTGCCATGGCCGCTCGCCCCCTCATAGGACGGCGTTCCGCCCATGGCGGCCGTATCCGTCATCGCCACGGCGCGCGCGCGGGCGACCTCCAGGCGAGAGATCGACCGGCCCGAGGCGGACACCAGACCTGAGGGAGCGAACGGCGTGCGCATGGCGCGGCTCAGTCCTTGGCCTGCGCAGTCGCGCGGGCTTCCAGGGCTGCAAGGCGCGACTGGAGCGACGCCAGTTCTCCGGCGCTGGCGTTGCCTGCCTCATCAAAGGCGGCGAAGCGGGCCTTCAGAGCCTCGTCCAGGCCTTCGAAGCGCTCATCAATGGCGGCAAGCCCCGTCTTGAGGGCCTCATCACGGGTTTCGCAGGCCTTCTCCAGAAAGCCGAAGCGCTCATCGATCAACGAAGCGAACTTATCGAACCGTTCGCCGATCCAAGCGTCATCGTAAGCGCCCGATCCGGTGACAGCCACGGGCTCAAACGGTGCGCTCAGCGCCTCGTTGAACTGTCGGCGGGCGTTCAGGACGCCTTCTACCAGCGTGTCAGGCACGGGGCGGCTGGGAAAGCTCACCAGGGCCCGCATCGCGTCCAGCAGGACGATCAATGCGGCCACGGCGGGCACGTTCGACAGGGAAATGCTCGCTACGACGATTTCTGACGCCGGCGCGGCGGCGGGCGACTTGGGGGTTCGGCTCATGACGGCCTCCTCGATGTGATGAAATCCGGGTGCGAAGGCGGCGCCGCCCCGACGTCGGCAGTCGGGGACCGCCGGCGGCCGAGAGCCTCCCCGAACCCGGGGCGGGAGGCCGGTTGACGGCGTAGATCGTTAAAGGCGGATGCTCAGTGCGCCTCGACGGCGCAGCGGCGCCCCGTCCAGTTGCAGGGCCTTGGCCTCGAGATTGGCGATCTCGCTTTCGAGGCGTCCGATATCGCCTTTGGCGTACTTCACCGTTCGGCCGTTGCTGGTGATCTCGGCCACCTGGCCGCCCGCGATGATCTTGGCGTAGGCCGCGCGGAAGGCGGCCAACTGGGCGGTCTCTGCGGGCGTCAGCGCCATTAGAAGCTCCATTTCTTCTTGGCCGCTGCGACCTCGGCCGAGCTGGCGGCGGGCGCGGACGGCGTTTCCGACTGACCGGCTGGCGGGCGTTCCCACAGAGCCTCCAGACCGGCCTTCTCAGCCTGACGACGACGCGCCAGTTCGAGCCAGTCCGGCTCGGCCCCGGGAACGCCGATGCCCAGAGAAGCGGCCAACGCGCGGTTGTAGACCCACAGGTCCAGCTCCTCGTTGCGGCGGCGGACGCGGACCCAGGCCTCATCCTTCACAACGCCCGTCTTGCTGTCCTGGACAGAGACCAGAGCCTCGCCGGTAAGCTCCTCGAAGAAGTCCCGCTCGACCCAACCCGGCCAATGAGGACGACGCGGCGCGCGGGCGCCCTTCTCCCCTTCCAGGCTCAGCGGTATCGCCTCGTTCATCAGCGTCCGCTTCAGATCCCAGGTGCCGACGCGCCAGGTCCGGCACGAAACCACTCGCCCCTCAGGCCCTTCCAGCTTCTGTTTCGCGCCTCGGCGAAGCGGCATCCGCCCCCAACCGTCAGCGCCGTCTAACGCCTTCGATTTCCCGTGAGCCGAGCAGTAAGCGTAGACGTGGAAAGTCCCGTAGCCGGAATCGACGCCCTGAACTTCCGTGGCGACATACCCGCCGTCCTCATGCGGCCAACGTCTGCGCTCCAGCTCGGCCAGCTCGGCCCATATCTGCGGCTCCGACGGCCCGCCCTCGATCCGCCCCTTGTCGATGGGCACGTGCTCGGCCTCGGGCCCCCAGGCATAGGCCGTCCACTGGGCCCAGTCGCCGTTCAGGTCTACGGCGATGGTGACGATCTCGTAGCCCGACGGCACCACGCCCTTGGTGAACCGGCCGTCCCGACGCTCCAACAGCTTGTCGACATCGGCCTGCTGGACGGTCACCTCGTAAGCCTCGCCGAAGATCTGCTGATGCAGGGCGATCTTCGCCTCTTCGTCCTTCGCATCCCTGATCTGTTCGGCGATGTAGGCCCAATCCACGGCGTCCGATACGACCTGCCAGGCATGGTAGCTGGGCTGCCGCCCCTCCGTCGGCCGTTCCCGCCACGCCTCGTATTCGCTGACGGCGATGAAGGCGCCCGGCGCCGGATTCTGAGGATCCGTCGATGGGAAAGTCGGTATCCAGCCGCCGCGCACGCCGTGCGCAGGCTCGCGGTAGGGGTGACAGGCCTCGACCATCCCACGCTTGTGCCGATGCTCGATCACGCCGCCGCATGACGGGCAGTTGAAGTGGGGCGTTTCGCCCTTCTCCACGCCCATCATCATCTCGCGATCCAGACGGATCAGCACCCCGCCGGGCAGGCCAGAGCAATGGGGACAGGGCAGGTACAGCCGGCGCTGGTCGCCTAGGCGATAATCGGCAGTCACCGGGCAGCCGGTTAGTTCGCCTTCGTTCTCCTCCGATCGGCGCACGAGCCCGGGCGTCGAGTTGTGAAAGGTCTTGGCGCCGGCCAGTTCCCACTGCAGCTGGCGGACCTTGATCTGCTTGTGCGGGTCGCCGCGATCTCCGACCGACACGCTCCAGTTCGGCGTTTCTTCCTTCACCACCAGGCAGAAGGTGACCATCTGCAGCGGCTTGGCGCTGGTCGTGCCGAAGAACTGTCCGTACCCGCCCGGGAATCGTTTGTAGGTGTTGGTCGAGCCCTGCTCGTCCCGCGATGTCACCGCCCGGATCTTGCGGCGCAGCTCGGGCGTGGCGTCGACAAGCGGTTGCCACTTGGTCCGATTGTACTTCAGCGCCTCGTCGCCGCTCGGCAGGGCGACGCCCCACGGGCGAGCCACCACGGCCGAGTAGTAGAGCGTGGCCAGCACGCCGATCGTCGTCTTCGCGATCTGGGCGGAGCCGACGAAGGTGACCGTCCTGGCCGGATCATCGGGGTGAAGCCGGTCCAGCGGCTCGATCAGGTACTCGAACCCGTCCCAGGACAACTCGCCTTCGCGCGTCGTTCCCGTTTCGCCGGGGATGATGACCCGCCCTTCGGCCCAGGCGCTGATCATCTGATCGGGGGCAGGCGTCACGGCCGTCGCCATGGCCATGACCAACGACGCCGCCTGCCGCGCCAGCTCGGCGCTGCTGAACAGGTTCATGTCAGGCCGCCGCCAGCTCGTCTTCCGTGAAGCCGCCCGCCAGCTTGGTCAGCTCGACCACAAGATTGTTCAGCAGCTTCTGGTCCGCCTGTTTCAACACATGCTCGGCCTGGCGGACGTCGTTCATGCCGGCCACCTCAGTGGCCAGGGTGCGCCGACGGCGCTCCAGAGCCTGGGTGAAGGCGACGCCCATGGCCTCGATCGCCATCGTCACCGCCGCCTTCGACAGAAGCTCGCCCTTCCGCTCAGCCAGGTCGAGTTCGAGCTTTTCCTCTTCCAGCGCGCGCTTCCGAGATCCCGCCGGGCCCGCAGGCGCCGCCGACGGCGCTTCCGCCACCTGGCGGCTGTCCTGGACCGAGAGGGATTCGCCGCGCGCGCGGATCAGGGCGTCGTAGTCGACCTCCTTGACGCGCCCTTGGGGGTCGCGCCGGACAGGCAGGTCCTCATTCCGCGCGATGAAGCGAGAGATCGAGGATTTGTTGATCGGTCGCCCGGCTTTGGCTTCCAGCGCCGCCGCCTCGCTGACGCTGACCCAGCGCCGTGACGATCCACCATCGAGCAGGAAGGGCTCTGTCATGCCGTTGCGCTCCCTGTTGCGTCAGCAACGCCCGTTGCACCCCTCGAAACATCGCTCACTAGGGAACGAAAACGCTCTGCCCCACCGCATAGGGTCAGAAATGGGGGGAAGGACCCAAGGCCCGCCTAGCCGCGACACAAGTCATTGAAAGGCAATGAAAAACCCGCCCGGGCGGAGCCTTGGGCGGGTGGGTCGGAACGGGCTGAGGCTGGACGGCTACCGCACTGCGCGTCATTCGTCTGACGGCAGTGCAATGATCTGGCGCGAATCACGCCCTAGCAGGGTGAATACGACTGCCGCTCTGTCGCCGTCAACCATCTCTTCGAAGACGAGATCATAGTCGGCTGTCGGCCCAGCCAGGCGCAGTTTGTCGCCGCGCTTGTATCGGCAGGCCTTTGGAGCGGCCTTTTCGTTGTCGTTACGAGGACGCTGCAACACCACCAGCCCATTGACCTCGCGGGCCTTCATCTCGGTGATGAAGCGGCTGGGGATCGGGCAGGGCCGAGCCGTCTCTCCGACGCCGCGCGTGATCACCTCCGTCACGCCCATGGTCGAGTAGACCGCACGCCAGCGGTCCTGGTCGAGATCCATCTCGATGAACAGGTAGCGCGGGATCATCGGTCGAGGCGAAGGCGCCACGCCGTTCCGAACGCGGGCCCGGGCCGGAGGCGGCACCAACGGCAGATAGACGTTGAAGCCCTGCTGCTCCAGCTGATACCGGGCGTGCCGTTCCTGATGGGCGTGGGTCACCACGACATACCAGGCCTTGCCGGTTTGGGCGGATAGAGCGGTCGACGCGGTCACTTCTGCAGCCCCTTCGCTTTGGTTTCGGGCGTCCCACGGCGTACCGGCTGAACGTCCCACTTATCTTTTTGAGAACACTCGATAAAAACAGAGACGGGACGCGCGGGACGCATGGGACGCACCTGTGGCGTCGTGCGCTCCCGCATGTGCGCCCCCGCATGGGGCCGAGGTCGCGTCCCATGCGTCCCGGTGTCCCATGCCGGGCTCAAAGCCCGATCAGTCATGGCTTTCACCGTGGGACGCAGGGCGGGACGCGCGGTCGCCTGGGGCGTCCCAAACGGGCGCTTCGAACGCCGTCACCTCCGCCGGATCAGCCCCCAATCCGACCGGCCTCTCTAGCCAGGGGGTCAGGGGGACGGCCAATGCGCGGCTCTGGTGCATCCCGAACCGCACAGGGTTAGGCACCGTGCGAGGCGCATAGGCGTCGCCCAAGTCGGCCAGGTGCTCGAGGGTCCCACGCCAGTTAGCGTAGCGGGTGCCCGAAAGGGCCCTTTCCAGAGCGGGGTGGTTGGTCGAGATCAGCAGCCATGGCCCCGGCCGCTCATGATTTCCGTGCCCGTTCTCAACCCGAAGGCCAAAGGTCTTCAGCACCCTCTCATGTAAGCCTGGGCTCTCCAGCTGCTCCTGGATCATCTCGCCTATGGTCAGGTGTCGGTCTTTGGCGTGCTGGCCCGAGTTAATGGCCCAAATCCGCGACAGACACGCCTGCCCCGGGTTCTGCACGGCCGAGGTCTCCTCGCGTCCACGGATCAGGCCCGACCACTTGGCGACCTCTTCCCTCGCAGTCTCGATCGTGAGCGCCTCATCGTGCAGCAGCAGCCTGCGTCCGGCGGCCAGCGCAGCCACCAGATCGGCTGCCCGGGGCGTCTGCCCGCTCTCCCCAAGCGCAGCCTTCAGCAGGCTGACGTCCGCCCGGTATCGCTTGGCCTCGCGCACGGCGCGCGCCAGCAGGCTCGGCGAGATCTCCCGCGCCCAGTCAATCGCCTCCTTCAGCTTTTCGTCGGCCCCGCCCTTGGCTTGACCCAACAGCCTCAACCGCACCTCGACCACCCGCGTGGTCATGGCGTCGCCCAGCTGCACCGGCAGAATGCTGGCCAGATAGGCCGACCCCACGGCGGTCTGTCCCGCCGTCCGCCCGCCTGTGTCGCCCTGTCGCCGGGTTGATCCTTCGCCGGTCGACATGCGACGCAGCACCTCCAACGCCTTCTCGACCGGTCCCTGCCCGTCGACGCTGGGTTCCGCCTCGTCCAGGTAGAGACCCCGCGCCTCGCCCGACAGGCCATTGCGCAGGCCCGCCTCCGAGAAGCTGTCCAGCAGGTCGCCGGCGTTCGCGCTGCCCGCCGCCTGCAGCAGGCGCGACAGCGTCGTCTTGCCGGCCCCTGCGCCGCCGCTCACGCAGGCGTGCGGCCTGAACGGCGGAAAGGCGCCTAAGAGCGCCGTGGCCTGCCATCCGAACAGGGCGTCCGCCTCGCTGAGACCCTCGGGGTCGCGGGGGTCCATCGGCGCGAAATTCCACAGGTTCATCAACTCGCGCAGCTTCTTGCCCTCGGCGATGGTGGCGGGCTTTCCGGGGCGGGGGGCCGGGGGACGCAGCAGCCACAACGGGCCCCGCGTTCGTGCAGCGTTTCGCAGCGCCGCCGCCACCGGCTCCCAGTCCTCCTCTCCAAAGGGCCATCGGCCGACCGCGTCGCCGGCGTGGACGACGGGCCCGTCGACGGTGGACCACACCCCGTACCCGCGCTGCGGTCGATCGCTGTCCCACCGGCCGGCTTTCCGGCATCGATCGACAAACCACTGCGCCGCCATGTCGCGCTGAAGCTTGCCGTCGTTATCGCGCCATTGGGCCAGGAACACCCGCCCTTCCAGGCTGACGAAAAGGTCCGTCTTCAGCATTCCCGCGATCTTGGACGCCGGCTCCCGCCGCAACTCGCCTTCCGGCAGGGCGAAATGCACATAGCCGCCCTCGAAGCCCAGCGGGATCACCGGGCAGTCCTCGACCTTCGGCTCGATCCAGACGGCGCCGGACTTGGATTCGCTGTCCGGTTCGGCGTCTTCCAGCACATAGGAATCGTTCATGCGACTACGCCCCCGGATACGCTCGCGGCGGCTTCGGCCGCCTTGATCACTTGATTGAAGTCCATGCCGATCGGCGGGCGCGACACGCGCACCTGCGTCGGGCTTTCGTCGCTCAGGCGGCGGCTCCAGCTGGCGCGGGCCAGCGCCCCGCTGACGCGCGCCCGCTCGGCGCTGTCGCGAACCGCCTCGACCATCCGCTTCTGCTGGCGGCCGCTGCGGCCCTTGACCGTCACCGGGCTCATGTCGCCGTCGACGGCGATGTCGATCAGGCCCCACGGGTTCGCCGGATCTTCCGGCCAGGTGAACCCGGGCCTCAGAGGATCAGCCCGGATGCGCCAGATATCCCGCGCCCCGTCCTTGTCGATCGCCTCGAACCCGCTCAGCCGGTCTAGCGACCCCGCCGCCACGGCGCGCACCGACCGGCTCAGCGGCCCGGCCAGCATCATGGCCCGCGACGCGGCGTTCTCGACGCCTTCCGCCACGACCAAGGGGCCCGGGGCGTCCGGTCGCGTCAGCCACAGCCCGCCGGGCAGCACATAGCCCTCGATGTCGCCATGCCTGTCCGGCCGAGGCGGCCCCGCCAGTCCGTCGCGGCGCGCCAGCACGAAATGTCCCTGCGGGCCCAGCATCCGCTTCGACGGCGACCGATGGGTCTTTCCGCGCCCGTTGGGGGCCAGATAGGTGCAATGCACGCCGCCGGTCGGGCCCAGCTCGGTCATGACCAGGATCACCATCGCCGGCAGGAAGACGCCCCGCTCTGGGTGACCGCTATGCCAGGTCCGGGGATTGAACCCGACCAGCGCCAGCATCCGCGCCGCGACCGGCCCTCGGATGCCCCGCCCCTCTTCCAGATAGACCTGAACCAGCGATCCTGCGGCGGGCTCGCGATCGCGCCAGATCTTGCGCGCCATCTCCAACCGCCATGCGGCGTCGGCCAGGGCCTCGGCCTCCGCCTCCTTCGCCGCCTGCGCACGCCGTGCGCGCGACGCCTCGCTCTCGGGCTTCAGCTCCCCGCCCAGCAGGCGACGCGCCGCGTCGGCCATGGTCTCATCGCCGCCCGAGAACAGCCGATGCTCCAGATCGATCACGTCGCCGCCGCGCGCGTCGCAGGAATAGCACTTCCAACGTCGCCCGTCGGCCGACACGCGGAACGGCGCCAACTTGCTCTTGGCCCCGCACTCATTCAGCGGACAGACGCCCCGATAGCCCTTGCCGGTCTTGCGCAGCTTGCACTTGGGCGCCCGGATCGCGATGTCCTCGCACCGGACCGCCGCCCGCGCCCGGTCGAACAGCTCGTCGCTCATGCCCGCACCTCTGACAGGCCCTCGGCGGCCCTGACCGCCGTCTCGATCCGGGCGCAGGCGGTATCGAAATGCTTCGGATCCATCTCGACCCCGGTGAATCTCAGGCCGCGCTTGATCGCCGCTACCCCGGTCGAGCCGCTGCCCATGAATGGGTCGCACACGGCCTCGGCGTTGATGGTGGCCAGCACCTTGTCCATGACCGGCTCGGGCTTGACCGTCGGATGATCGACGCCGGTGAAGCGACCGCTTTCGCTCAGGATCCAGCGCGCCTTGTCGGCCAGCGATCCGACCGGATGCGCGCCCGCCAGCCAGGCGTGAACCCAGAACTCCGTGTCCGGCCGATAGTGCTTGTTCGCCACCGGCATGGGGTTCGTCTTGTGCCAGGCGCAGACCACGGTCCGATGGAACCGCGCCGCCAGACGCGGCAGCAGCTGTGGCAGCTGGTCGTTGTGACAGAACACCGCCACCGACCGGAACATCGCCGGCGAACAGATCCGATCGTCAAATCCCTGATCCAGCCCCGCCGCCGCGATCCGGTCCATGTTGGGTCGGGCCTTGCGAAACCTGCCTGCCCCTCGCGTGTCGAACGCATATGGCGGATCGAAAACCCCCGCGTCCTGGGGGCCCAGGGACCGCACCACCTCATACCCGTCGCCCAGGTACAGCGTCGCCGGGCCGATGACCTCGACCCGGCTCATGCCGCCGCCCCGCGCGAGGCCTCGATCTGTCGTCGCGCCTCGGCCTTGTTCGCCGGCGTCATGAAATAGCCGACGCCCCAGCGGGTGCCGATCTCGATCCCGAACGGTTTCAGCTTCCGCCGGATGTGGCAGACGAAGACGTCCACGATCTTCATCTCGGGCTCGTCATCGCCCCGGTCGCGGTACAGCGCCGCCATCGCGGCGTCCTTTGTCAGCAGCTCTCGCTCCAGCAGCGCGCCGAACAGCCGCGCCTGCTGAACGGTCAGCCCCCATTCCAGCGGCGGCAGGACGCACAGCCCCATCGCCTCTTCCAGTTCCTGAATGCGGTCTTCCAGGCGCACGATCGTCGCCTGCAGCGCGGCCTCCCGCGCGGAGAACTCAGCCGGCTCTACGACCACGCCGCTTCCCCTTCCGGTAAAGAACGATCGCCAGCGCCTTCCACACTGGCGTCTTGTGCGTGGCCGCGAACACGGCCGCCTCCTGCTCCGCCGCCTCTCCCAGCGCCAGCATGGCGTTCGCCACCCCGTCCGCGTCGATGTCCTCGCGGTACTCCTCGTCGTGCAGCAGCGTCTCGACCGCCTTGATCTGCCCCGCCGTCAACGGCCGCGCCCGCCCTTTCACCAGGGCCTCCAGCACGATCCGCGCACGCATCGCGCCGCGTCGGTTGATCAGGGCGCCGACCGCCCGCACCGCCACCGTGTCCCCGATGGCCCAGACCCCGTTGCCCGGCGTGGAGCGCAGCATCTTCACGCCCGCTCGCGCACAGACCTGATCGATCGTCAGGGCTTCCTCGTCGCCGGCCGCCGCCGCCGCGAAATGCATCTGCATCGGCGTGATGTTCAGCCGGTCGCGGTTGTGACCGATGAAGCTGTGGGCCCGCTCCGTCCGGCTGGCGGCCTCGACCACCATCACCGGAATGGTCGTCACCGCTGGATGGCTGCACGCCGCGATCGCCGTATGCTGGCCGTCGATCACCTCCAGCCCGCGCTCCGTGCGGGCGCAGACCGGCGGCTTGAACCGCCGCCAGTCCCAGCGGGCGCAGATCTTGCGCACCAGCTTGATGGACCGCTCCGACAGGTTGCGCTGATACCCCTCGTCGATCAGCAGCGTTCCCGGATCCGCCCATTCGAAAACGGGCGCCGCCGTCTCCGCCATGCCGGCCTCGACGCCCGACAGATTGATCGCCTTCACGCCCCTCAATGGGCTTGACCCGCCTGTCATCGCGCCCTCTCCCTCGGCTCGGCTCGGCTCGGCTCGGCTCGGCTCGGCTCGGCTCGCCAGTTCGGCCCGGCACAGGGCCACATAGCGATCATCGGCGCGGCGGAACGCCTGGCTGCCCGGTTCCATCATCCGTCGATGTCCTTCCGTTCGCGGCGTTTGGCCGCGCCTCGATGTCCGGCCAGCGCCTCGCGCGCGGCCTGGGCCGCCGCCTTCAGCGGCCCCTGCAGATCGCGACGGCCGGCCGTGGTCTCGGCGCAGTACCGCCGCGACAGACGCGACAGCTGCACGCATGGGTTCGATTTGGTGACCACGCCCGGAGCGCAGGCGTTCTTGGCTTCATTCGCGACGCGGGCCAGCGCCGT
>JAANMT010001680.1_pt1 | contig 20911 bp, 28 predicted proteins | sample 7279711 | NCBI WGS metagenome assembly JAANMT01 (sample SAMN14094538, study PRJNA606508) | bioreactor metagenome | isolation source: A lab-scale SPAN reactor treating ammonium-rich wastewater day 1 | place: Ireland: Galway | collected 2017-01-16 | reverse complement strand
GCAGGGCGCCGGACAAACGCGGCCCATCACCGAGGGGAAGGGGTTGGCCTGGGTCAGGCGGCGCCAGGCGTATTCGTAGGCCGGCATGGTCGGCTTGCCGTCGGCGCCGACCGGCGGCTTTTCCTGGCCGCGCACGATGGCGAGATAGCTGCGGATGTCCTCGCCCGAAGGGCAGCTGGACTGGCAGGGCGGCGTCGACTGGATGTAGGTCGGGCACTTGTAGGAGTAGCTGGCCTGGAAGATGTATTTGTTCCAGGGCACGGGCTTGTTGTCGCCGTCCTTGAAGCGGCGGAAGGTCAGTTTCTGCGTATCGGATTTCTCGTTGGTGGCCGACATCTTTGTCTCCTTGTAATGCTTAATCGTTGCTGCCGAGCCGGATGGCCGTGCTGACGAGCTGGTGCACGCCGCCGACCATGCCGCGATTGAACTTGTAGTAGGGCAGGACCTTGGTGAACTGCGCCTTGCAGATGGCGCAGATGGTCGCCATGAAATTCACGCCGTGCCGCTCCACCACCTGGTTGAGGGCGTCCATGCGCGGCAGCGCGCCCTTGACGCGCAACTCGAGCAGTTCGTCGGTGAGGATGCCGCCGCCGCCGCCGCAGCAGAAGGTCGCCTCGTGCGTGGTGCCGGGCGCCATCTCGACGTATTTGTTCGCCACGGCCTTGATGATCGAGCGCGGGATCTCGAACTGGCCCCCCGGGGTGTCGCCCATGCGCGAGGCGCGCGCCACGTTGCAGGAATCGTGGAAGGTGACGATGCGGTGGTCGTTGGCTTCCTTGTCGAACTTCAGCGCGCCGCGCTGGATCAGGTCCCAGGTCAATTCGCAGATGTGCGCCGGCTGCTTGTAGCGCTGGTCGAGCTGGCTCTGCAGCTGCACCGCGAAAGGGTCGTTGGCGCCGGCGCCGATGCCGGTGAGGGTGTTCCAGAAGCTGTAGGCGACGCGCCAGGCATGGCCGCATTCGCCGACGACGATGCGCTTGACGCCCAGCTCCAGGGCCGCCTCGCGGATGCGCAGGGCGATCTTGCGCAGCTGCTCGTAGTTGCCGATGAACATGCCGAAGTTGCCGGCCTCCGAGGCCTTCGAGGACAGCGTCCACGAGATGCCGGCGGCGTGGAACACCTTGCCGTAGCCGATCAGGCTGTCGATATGCGGCTCGGCGAAGAAGTCCGCCGAGGGCGTGACCAGCAACACCTCGGCGCCCTTGACGTCGAGCGGATAGCGCACATCGACGCCGGTGTCCTCCTTGACGTCCTCTTCCACGCCCTGCAGGGTGTCCTCCAGCGCGGGCCCCGGCAGGCCGAGGTTGTTGCCGATCTTGTGCACCTTGCCGATGATCTCGTTCGAGTACTTCTGGCCGTAGCCGACCGAATCGAGGATCTCGCGGCCGGCCATGGTGATCTCGGCGGTGTCGATGCCGTAGGGACAGAACACCGAGCAGCGGCGGCACTCGGAGCACTGGTGGTAGTACTTGAACCAGTCGTCGAGCACCTCGCGCGTCAGCTCGGTGGCGCCGACCAGCTTCGGGAACAGCTTGCCGGCGAGGGTGAAGTGGCGACGATAGACGCCGCGCAGCAAATCCTGGCGCGCCACCGGCATGTTCTTCGGGTCGCCGGTGCCGAGGAAGTAATGGCACTTGTCGGTGCAGGCGCCGCAATGCACGCAGGCATCGAGATAGACCTTCAGCGAGCGGTATTTCTTCAGCAGCTCGCCGAGGCGGGCGACGGCCTTCTGCTCCCAGTCCGGCACCAGTTCGCCGGGGAAGCCGAGCGCCTCGTTCATCTTGTCGCTGGCGACGTAGGGCTTGCTCTCCGCCATGGCGCCGGGCTGCAGCGCCGGGATTTCGGCGTACTCTTTCAGTTCGGGCGTGGTGAATTCGGCGGCGGCCATGGCGTCCTCAGTTCTTCTCCAGCTCGGCGGCCCACGGTGCCAGGTGGCGATGCTCGCGCGGATCGTCAGCCTGGTTGCGCGTCGGGCTGAAGAACACGCCCGGCGCGTGCAGCAGCTTGCTGAAGGGGAAAATAATCATCAGCAGCGCGACCAGCGTCAGGTGGATGTAGAGGCCCGGGTGCGAGGGCAGCGGCTGGAGGTCGAAGCGCATCAGGCCGAGGAAGAAGGCCTTCACGGCGACGATGTCGGTGTGCATGAGGAATTTCATGCCGAGGCCGGAGAGGCCGATGCCGGCGAGCAGCGCCAGCATCAGATGGTCGGACGGCGTCGAGATGTAGCGGATGCGCTCGACGAGGAAGCGCCGGCCCCACAGGCCGAGCAGGCCGGCCACCATGGCGAAACCGGCGTACATACCGAAGGGCTGCACCCAGCCGACCCAGAACCACACCGGCTCCGTGAAATAGCGCAGGTGGCGCAGCAGCACCAGCAGCAATGCACCGTGGAAGAGGATGCCGAAGGCCCAGATCCACAGGTTGGACTTGAACAGGCTCTCGAACAGCACCACCTCGCGCAGCATGCGCAGCACGACCCCGCCCGTCGTGGTCGGCGCCGGAGTGGTGGGGATCTTCAGCGGCGCGGGTGTGCGGAAGTAGTCCGCGATCTTGACCGCCAGCCCGGCGACGAGAATCGCCGTGGCGGCGTAGAAGAGGACGGCGAAGAAGATCGTGGCCATGGAGCGGTTTCGAATCCCAGGTTACGAGCGACGAGCCGAAGGCCGCCGCGCTCCGGGTTTTTCAACCCGAAACGCGAAACCCGCAACCCGAAACTTGCTGTTAGATGCAGCCGGTCGGCTTCGGCAGGCCGGCGATCTTGCACGCCTGCTTGCCCGGGCCGTAGGGGAACAACTCGTACAGGTACTGGCTGTTGCCCTTCTCCGGCCCCAGCTTCTTGCCGATGGCCTTGGTCAGCACGCGCACGGCCGGGGCGATCTGGAACTCGTTGTAGTATTCGCGCAGAAAGTTGATGACTTCCCAGTGCTGCTCGGTCATGTCGATGTTTTCGTTCTGGGCGAGCACCTTGGCGACATCCTCGTTCCACTCGTTGATGTCGGTCAGATAGCCTTCCTCGTCGGTGTCGTAGCTCTTGCCATTCAATTCGATTGCCATGGTGTGTCTCCTAAAAAAACAGTTACAGCCAGGATTGGCAGGTGGCGTGTTCCGTCACGAGATCGACGAAACCGCCGTAATCCACCAGAGTGACGCCCTCCAGGGCGCGATCGGCCATGCCGCGCGCTTCCAGATCGGGTTTCAGCGCATAGACCTTGAGCCGGCCCATCGCCTGCTTCAGCTTGTCGGCGGCGGCGGCGCCGCTCGTCGCGGCATACACGCCGTCCTCGATGAGGAGCAGCGCGCCGCCAGGCTGGGCCGTGGCGAGGCAGGTGTCCAGGGCGTTGCGGTCCAGGGGCGACTTGTTCACGATGTGCAGCATGATTTTCCCCTTAGAAGCTCAGGACCACGTCCTGGGTTTCCATCAACTTGCCGATCTCGGCGCGGGAGAGCACCTCGACGGGCACGCACATGTCCTCCTGCGTCAGGCCGCGCGCTTCGAGGGCCTCCTTCTCGACGTAGAGCTTGTTGATGTCGTAGTCGTCCAGCGCGCGGTAGGTCGGCTGGAAGTTCTTCACCTCGATGCCCTTGGTGTTGAAGCCCTTCTTCAGCTGGTACACGCCGTCGTCCATGAACGCCAGGCTGACGTCCTGGTCGAAGGCGGCGGCGATCAACACCACTTCCAGCGACTCCAGCGCATAGATGGTGCCGTGCGGCGCCTTGCGGTTCACGTACATGAATTTCTTGATCTGTCCTTCGCTCATCGCTCAGTCCCCGAAAGTCACCATGCGGTCCGCCTGGATGCCGGCCTCGATCAGCTGGCCGAGGCCGGAGATGCGAAAGCCGGGCGCCAGGTTCTCGTCCTTGATGCCGCGGCGCAGGGCAGCGGCCACGCACACCACCAGGTCGATCTCGTGCTCTTCGGCCAGCTTGGCCCAGCGGTTCACGATATGACGGTCGTCCTGCGGCGGCTCGGTCAGGCGCGTCGAGTTGTTCACGCCATCGTGGTAGAAGAACACCCGGCTGATCTGGTGTCCCTTCTCGATGGCGGCGCGGGCGAACAGATAGGCGCTGTCCGTTGCCTCGTGCGTGTAAGGACCTTCGTTGATGAGGATGGCGATCTTCATGTCCCTGCCGTCTCAGAAGCGGATATGGGTCGAGGCATTGAGGTTCGCCCGGCCGCCGCGCCAATCGTCGATCAGGTACTTGGTGAACGGCAGGTCGGCCTTCTCGAAGAAACGCGGCCAGCCGATGCGTTCGATCCAGTCGGCCATGCGCTCCCACGGCCGGGCATCCTCCTTGTAGACGCGCAGGATGCGCTTGACCACTTCGGCCACTTCCGGCCAGCGCGGCGGGTTGTTGGGCAGGCCCATGGCGACCATCTTCATGAACTGCGGCTTGCTGCGGGCGTTGGAGTTCTTGCCGCCGACCCAGATCGCCAGTTTCGAATGCTCGGGGTGGTTGATGGCCATCGGCGGGCAGGGCGGGAAGCAGGCGCCGCAGCAGACGCATTTCTTCTCGTCCACTTCCAGCGAGGGCTTGCCGTTCACCATGGCCGGGCGGATGGCCGCCACCGGGCAGCGGGCCACCACGGCCGGCCGCTCGCAGATGTTGGCGACGAGGTCATGATTGATGCGCGGCGGCTTGGTGTGCTGGATGATGATGGCCAGGTCGGCCTGTCCGCCGCAGTTGATCTCGCAGCAGGAGGTAGACAGGCGCACGCGGTTGGGCATCTCCTCGTTCTTGAACTCGTCGTAGAGCTCGTCCATCAGCGCCTTGACCACGCCGGAAGCGTCGGTCGCCGGGATGTCGCAGTGCAGGAAGCCCTGCGTGTGCGAGATCATCGAAATCGAGTTGCCGGTGCCGCCGACCGGAAAGCCGTTCTTCTCCAGCTCGGCGATCAGCGGCGCCACCTTCTTCTCGTCGCCGACCATGTACTCGATGTTGCTGCGGATGGTGAAGCGGACATGGCCTTCGGCGAACTTGTCGGCGATGTCGCACAGCTTGCGGATGGTGTGGACGTCCATCTGCCGCTGGGTGCCGGCGCGCACCGTCCAGATCTCGTCGCCGTTGTGCGAAACGTGGTGCAGCACGCCGGGCCGCGGCCGGTCATGGTACTTCCAGTTGCCGTAGTTCTTCACCATGAGCGGGTGCATGTACTGCTTGTTGTCGGGCACACCGGACTCGATGGGCTTGCGCATTTGCGGTTGCGACATGATATGTCTCCGTCAGTCTGTGTTGGTTAGGCGGCGGCCTGCCTGGCCTTGAGCTTGGCCACTTCCTCGTCCCAGCCGTCCATGCGGACGAAGGGGTTGGTGCGCGGCGCCGAGACCATGTTCGGGTCGACCTCGACCTCGATGCCCTCCAGGAAATTCATCAGGCCGATGCGTTCGATCATCTCGCCGGTGCGCTCGTGCTCGAGCGCGTTCTCGGCGAAGAAGTCGATGGTGCGCTGGGCCAGGTCGATGAACTTCTCGAAATCCTCGTCGCTCTCCAGCTTCATGAAGGGAATGATGACGGTGCCCATCAGGTCGCCGATCTTCAGGGTGCGCTTGCCGCCGACCAGGATGGTGACGCCCTTGTCCTTGCCCGGGGCGAGGGCGCCGGTCATGACGTTGATGCAGTGCATGCAGCGCACGCAGTCCTTGTTGTTGATCTCCAGGGCCTGGCTGTCGTTGACGGCGACGCTGGAGACGTTCGCATCCTTGCTGACGTCCTTGATCTCCTTGAGCTGGATGGCGCGGGTCGGGCACATGCCGACGACGTCGTTCACCAGTTCGTTGAGGCCATGCTTGGCGAACCACTTCTTGGCCAGGGCCTCGTCGGTGCGGATGTTGTCGCGCCAGGTGCCGATCACCGCCATGTCCGAGCGCTGGATGGAATTCATGCAGTCGTTCGGGCAGCCGGAGAACTTGAACTTGAACTTGTAGGGCAGGGCCGGGCGGTGAATGTCGCCGACGAAAGTGTTGATCGCCGCACGGTGCGCGCGCGCCTCGTCGAAGCAGGACTGCTCGCAGCGCGATGCGCCGACGCAGGACATCGAGGTGCGCACGGCCGGGCCGGCGCCGCCGAGGTCGAAGCCGAGCTCGTTGATCTCGTCGAAGGCCCTCTGCACGTTCTCGCCGGTGGCGCCCTGGAACATGATGTCGCCGGACTGGCCATGGAAGGCGATCAGGCCGGAGCCGTGCTTTTCCCACAGGTCGCAGAACTTGCGCAGGATGTCGGTGTTGTAGTGCATGCCGGGCGGCGGCATGACGCGCAGGGTGTGGAATTCGGCGGCATCCTTGAAGACCGGCTGGTCGTTCTCGTCCTTGATCTCGGTGAAGCGGGGGATGATGCCGCCGCCGTAACCGAAGACGCCGACCGTGCCGCCCTTCCAGTAACCCTGGCGGGTCTCGTAGGAATGCTCGAGGTGGCCCAGCAGGTCCACCATCATGTCCTTGTCCTTGGCCAGGCGTTTCAGGCCGGTGACGAAGCTGGGCCAGGGGCCCGATTCCAGCTGGTCGAGATTGGGTGTTGCGTGCGGTTTCTTAGCCATGATTTGTCTCCGGTGCTAAGGTTTGTATTGTGCTGCTGGGGTCGCTTGGTTCATAAGTTGGTGCTGATGGTACGCATGCTGCACTGCGATCTCCTATACCTCCCGCAGGGTATCGCCCCTCTCCCGTGGGGGTAGCAAATACCTACCCGAAAGGAGTAGGCCTCGGCACGCCATGCCGGTGATAGGCGGCGCCGGGCCTGAAAGGCATATTCCACCAGATACTTATATAGCCTGTCCGGACATGGATGACAAAGAAAAGCTGACTTCGCTCGACAAATTCACCGCCCCGATCTGGGGACAGGAGATCGAGTTGCAGCAGGTCGAATACCTGGCCGGCGGCACGCCGATGCTGCGTCTGCGCATCCGCGAGAAGAAGCGCTTCACCATCTTCGACATCGACGCCCAGACCGCCGCCCGCTGGGGCAAGGTCATGCAGGACTGGGCGGACGGGCAGTCATGAAGGTCATCGACATCTGCTTCGAGGCCCGTTGCGAGCGTTTGCCGCGCGACTACGGCTATGCCCTGTTCCAGGCGCTGGCCGGCGCGCTGGAATGGCTGGAAGAGGATGCCTTGGCCGGCATTCATCCCCTTCATGGAGCGGCTGCCGTCAACGGCGCACTGCTGCTTGGGCCGCGCGCGCGGCTGATGCTGCGGCTTTCGTCGGAGCGGACCGGCCAGGCGCTGGCCCTCGCCGGCCGCCGGCTCGACATCGGCAGCGGCCTGGAGATCGGCGCCGGCAAATTGCGCGAGCTGATGCCGCATGCCACCGTGCATTCCCATTTCGTCAGCACCGGCAGCGCCGACGAGATCGAGTTCCTCGACCAGGCGGCGGCGGAGCTGCGCGAAGCGGGACTGCCGGAGAAGATGATCGCCGGCAAGGCGCACGCCATGCTTACCCCCGGCGGGGAAGTGCCCGGCTTCAGCCTGCTGCTGCACGGCCTGTCCCCGGCGCAGTCGCTGGCCGTGCAGGCGCGCGGCGTCGGCCTCGGGCGCAAGCTCGGCTGCGGCCTTTTCGTGCCGCACAAGTCGGTGATCGCCGTCGGCGCCGTCGAATAGAAGAAACGGACAATTTGAGATTTCAGGAGGAGTCATGAACACGAAACCCGCCGTCACCCTGGACATGAGCGGCCTGTCCTGTCCGGCGCCGCTGATCGGCGCCAAGAAAATCGTCGACGACATGGAGCCGGGCCAGTCCCTGCTGCTGGTCTCCGATTGCCCCGGCACTTCCGACGATCTCTTCGCCTGGGCGCGCCAGACCGGCAACGAGGTCGCGGTGAAGGACAAGATGGGAGAAGGACGCACGGCCTACCTGATCACCCGCGGCGGCAGGAAGGCGCTGCAGCCGAACGTCACCCTCGACGTGCGCGGCGTATCCTGTCCGGGGCCGATCCTCGAGGCGAAGAAGCTGCTCGACGGCATGGGATCCGGCGAGGTCCTCCTGCTGGTGAGCAACTGCCCCGGCACCCCGGACGACGTCGCTGCCTGGGTGAAGAACACCCCGCTCGAGCTGGCGGACCGCGTCGAGATTGCGCGCGGCTCCTACGAGTTTTATCTGCGCAAGAAATAAGGAGGCGGCATGGGCTACATCATCAACGGCGAGGAGAAGGAAACCGACGACGACGGCTACCTGCTGGAGCCGGACTTCAGCGAGGAGGCGGTGCAAGTCATCGCCGCCGCCGAGGGCATCGCGCTCACCGTCGACCACTGGAAGGTCATCGACTATTTCCGCGACAAGTATCGCGAGGACGGCCACACGCCGAATTTCCGCAACTTCATGAAAGACATGGCGGAGCTGCTGCCTGAAATCGACTCGAAGGCCATGTACGACCTGTTCCCGAAGGACGGGCCGGCCAAGCAGGCGGTGAAGGTCGCCGGCCTGCCCAAACCCTTCGGCAAGGGCGGCTATTGAAGCACGACGAAAACTCGATTCGTACAAACAAAATCAGCAAGGACCAATGGAGGAGCAGGATGGGAGATGCATATCGCGAAACGGCCTCACGCGAACTCATCGTGAACGGCCGCAGCATACAGGTCGATTCGGAAGGCTATCTGATCGATCTCGACGACTGGTCGGAGGGCTTCGCCCGCGCCCAGGCGGCGGAGGAGGAGCTCGAACTCACCGACGAACACTGGCAGGTGATCAACTTCATCCGCGAGTACCACAACGAGCATCGCGTGCAGCCGCAGGTGCGCGTGATGATCAGCCACTTCACTGAAAAGTGGGGCGCGGAAAAGGGCAGCAACCTCTATCTGCACGAGCTTTTCCCGCGCGGCGGCCCGCAGAAGCAGGGCAACCGCCTTGCCGGCATCCGGCGCACGAAGGGTGAACACTAAGCGCCGCTCAGTGCGGTTCAAGTGAAATGAGGATTCATTGATGGCGGTTCGAATCAGGAGCAGGTTTCACGCCGGCGGGCGCGAGCGCACGATGGCGGAGCGCGCCAGCGTCGTCGCCATGCTGTCATGGAAGCTGTCGCTCGATTCGATCCGGCGCATGCGCGAGGCCCGCTTCGACATCGATATCGGCCAGCCCTATTTCGACTACGTCGTCGAGACCATGGCTTTCCACGCCCATTACGCCGACCGTGTCGCCTTCGACAAGCTGGCGCCGGAGCAGCGCGGCGAATTCACCACGGCGCTGGCGAAACGCATGGCCGAGGCCATCGAGGACAACGCCGACATGCTGCTGGCGGCGAGCGAGCCGGGCGCCTGCGGCCGGCGTTTCCTCGAGGTTTTCAACGCCGCCGGCAGCGACTACGCCGAATACGGCTGCGATGCGAAAGGGCCGGACTTCGGCTTCCGCCGCGCCTATGCCGCCCGTGTCCGCGAGGGCATGCCGGAGAAGGACAAGGCCTGGGTGTACGATCAGGTCATGGAGATCGAGGCGCCCGAAGCCGTCAAGGCCATCGGCAGGACGCTCGAAGGCCTCTTCGGCGGCGAGGAAAAGCCGCTGCGCCGCATTCGCGAAGGAGTATCCGGAGAATGATGCCTGCCCATTTCGACCTGAGCAATGCCTCGGCCTACGCCGCCTGGCGCGAAGCCAAGCTCGCCGCACATCCCCACGCGCTTTCCGACCTGCTGGTCGAAATCGCCGATCCGCGCCGACTGACTTTTGCCGAGCGCGAAGCGCTGCTGGCGCGCTGCGCGACGGCCAACATGGCGCTCTACGCGTCCGGCACCGGCAGCGATCCCGACAAGGACATTCCGCGCCAGCTCGGCCGCCAGCTCGGCCTCGTCAATCTCGATGCCAACACGCTCGCCGACGACGACGGCATCTCGCCGCTGGCGGTGGCGCCGGCCGGCACGCGCACCGAGTTCATCCCCTACACCGACCGCGGCATCAAGTGGCACACCGACGGCTACTACAACACCCTCGACCGCCAGGTGCACGGCCTCATCCTGCATTGCGTGCAGAGCGCCGAATCGGGCGGCGAGAACCGACTCATGGACCATGAGATCGCCTACCTCCTGCTGCGCGACGAGAACCCCGATTTCATCCGCGCCCTGATGGCGCCCGACTGCATGACCATCCCGCCGCGCCTGGAAGACGGGGCCGTCGCCCGCGCGGCGCAGCCGGGCCCGGTGTTTTCCGTCCATGCCGACGGCCACTTGCACATGCGCTACACGGCGCGCACCGTCAGCATCGAATGGCGTGCCGACGAGGCGACGCGCGACGCCGTCGCCGCCCTGGAGCGCATCCTGGCCGATGCGACCAGCCCCTACGTCTTCCGCGGCCGCCTCGAACCGGGCATGGGCCTCGTCTGCAACAACGTGCTGCACGATCGCGCCGCCTTCCGCGATACCGAGACGCGCAAACGCCTGCTCTACCGCGCCCGCTACTTCGACCGCATCGTTGCCGCCTGAGGGCCGGGTTTTCCCCGGCACTTTGCCGGGCGTAAAATGCCGGCAAAAATCGATTCGAGGACGCCATGGCACAAATCGACCCCCTGGGCGCGACGCTGGTAGATGCAGTCTGCCTCGTCGCCAGCGTTCTGGCGCTCACCGCCTACCATCTCTACATGCGCTACCGGCTGAGGCACGACCCGACCTTCACGGTGCAGGCGGTGAATACCATCGCACGAACCGCCTGGGTGGAAAACGTCATGGCCGGCGGCAAGGACATCCTCGCCGTGCAGACCCTGCGCAACTCCACCATGGCGGCGACCTTCCTCGCCTCGACGGCGGTGCTGCTGGTGATGGGCACGCTGACGCTCTCCGGGCAGGGCAGCCAGCTCGAGGCCTCCTGGCATGCGCTGAACAAGGTCGGCGCGGTGCACAGCGAGATCTGGATCGTCAAGCTGCTGCTCCTGTTGCTCGACTTCTTCGTCGCCTTCTTCAGCTTCGCCTCGGCGATCCGCCTCTTCAACCATGTCGGCTACATGATCAACGTGCCGATCTCGCTCGAACACAAGGCCATCTCGCCGCAGCACGTCGCCATCCACCTCAATCGCGCCGGCGGCCACTACAGCGTCGGCATGCGCGCCTTCTACTTCGCCGTGCCGCTGGTGTTCTGGCTGTTCGGTCCGCTCTTCATGCTGGCGGCGACGCTGGTGCTGCTGGTCGTGCTCTACCGCCACGACCGCGCGCCTTCCGAAATGGCCGAGGACTATCGCTAGGTAGCCGTTTCGCCCATGTCCGCCGCCCCGCGCGAACTCGTCACGCCCTACCGGCCGATCCCCCTCGAGGTGCCGGAGGGCATGAAGCCCAACGAGTTCTTCAACTCCGCCGAGAACCTGGCCGACCTGGTGCACAACAACGGCCTGCTCGCCAACCCGGAGGGGCTGCTGTTCTACCGCAAGGCAATCGGCCACTCCAACCTCTTCGACGGCTCGATCATCTACGACACCTCGCAGGCGATCCTCGATCCGCTCGGCCGCCCGGTGCGGCGCACCCAGGTGCCGGCGCCGGTGCGCCGCGTCTGGAACCGCATGAATCGCATCGCCATCGAGTTCATGCTCGAGCGCTATCCGGACCCGGCGCGCCACCTGGTGCTGGCCGGCGAGGCCAGCCTCGACGCCACCTGGCCGCTCACCGCGCCCGGCGTGCCCTCGATCCGCATGCTGCACAACCACTTCATCGTCTTCGACAAGGACGAGCTCGCCGCCGCCGCTCACGCCGACCCGGACAACCCCAACCTCACCGACGGCGGCCAGCACTCGCTGTTCCAGGCGCACATGCGCGAAGCCTACCGCGCCTTCTTCGCCGGGCTCGACCTGACGCTGCTGACGCCGTGCGAGCGCGGCGAGTGCCGCCTGTCCCTGACCGGCTACCCGCAGGGCCTGCCGAGCTGGGAGGTGAAGGGCGGCGCGGCCAGCCTCGGCGAAGTGCGTTTCTGGCAGGAATACGACATGCTGCTGGAAGGTTTCCTCGACTTCTACCGCAGCTTTTTCGGCCAGGTGTCGACGCGCAACGCGCCGATGCTGCCGGACCTGCATTTTCCGGCGCTGGTCGAGGAGCGGCTGCTCTTCGACAACGAGTTCCTGGCGACGGCCAAGATGGTGCGCGAGCGCTGCATCCGCGACGCCCGCTACGCCCACGCCATCCGCTGGCAGCCCGCCTTCAAGCAGCTCCTCTACCGCAACGACGAAGGCAGGCTCATCGTCACCATCAGCCAGAACTCGATCGGCAACGCCATCACGGAACTGCTCGGCGTCGTCGTCCGGCGCGTGCCCGATGCCGAAGCCTATGCGCGCGCCGAGCCGCAGCTCATCGAACAGCTGCTCGAGTTGCGCCGCCGCTTCGTCGCGGCCGACCTCGGCGAAGGCATCGCCACGCCGCACTGGCCGGCGCAGTAGGCCGGCCGCTTACAATCCCTTACAAGCTTTACAAATCCCCCTGTCGCCTCCGACGCCGGCCGGACGTTAAGTTCATGGCGCACATCGCGTGCATTGGAGAAACGTTCATGAATGCCCACGGACCGATCCGCCTCAGCCTGCTTGCCGCTGCGCTGTCCACCACCTTGCTCGCCGGCTGCGTCGTGGCGCCGGCTGCGCCGCCGCCCTACGTGCGCTACGAACCGGTGATGGTGGCGCCGCCACCGCCGCGCGTCGAAGTCGTCGGCGTCGCGCCCTACCCGGGCTATCTCTGGATCGGCGGCTACTGGTCCTGGCGCAACAATCGCCACGACTGGGTGCCGGGCCGCTGGGAAGCGCCGCGCCCGGGCTACCGCTGGGCGCCGCACCGCTGGGAACAGCAAGGACGCGGCTGGCGCGAACAGCCCGGCCGCTGGGAGCGCGACGACGACAGGCGCGACCATCGCGGCCGTGGCGATCGGCACTAGGAAGCTTCCCGTATCCTTACTTATCGTTCTTTCCGGCCAGCAGGTTCTTCAGGTGGGCGAACGGCGAGTGGGTGGCGACGCTGCCGTCCGCCTTGCCGCCGCCGGCCGCCTCCAGCCGGCGCTGGTGCTCGTTGTCGTGGCAGTACAGGCAGAGCAGTTCCCAGTTGCTGCCGTCGCTCGGGTTGTTGTCGTGGTCGTGGTCGCGGTGGTGCACCGTCAGTTCGCGCAGGTTGGCGCGGGTGAACTCGCGCGCGCAGCGGCCGCAGATCCAGGGATAAATCTTCAGCGCCTGCTCGCGGTAGGACTGCTCGCGCCGCTCCGCCGCGCGGCGGGCTTCGAGGACGATGCGGTCGAGCTTGTCGGTGGGCTTCATGCGGATTCCCCGGGCGCGTTCTGGGCGAAGCGCGCGCCGCGCTCGGCGAGGAGGTCGAGCGTGCACGCCGTGCCGATGCGCAGGCCCTCGCTCTTCGCCCGCTGCGTGCCGCGCCCGACTACGCGCACGGCCATTGCGAGGCCTCGATGGTGTAGAAGACGTAGTCGAGCGCGACGCCGTTGAACTCCTTGCGCCCCTCGTGCGAAAAGCGCGCGCCGATCTTCTCGACGGCCTTGCGCGAGCGCCAGTTGTCCTTGCCGATGTCGAAGCGGGCGACCCTGGCCCGGCGGAAGGCGTTGTCCAGCATCAGCCGCTTCATTTCGCCGTTGGTGGCGCCGCCCCAGTGGCTGCGGGCGAGGAAGGTGTAGCCGATGGCGATTTCCCCCTTGTCCGGGGCCCAGTCGTAATAGCGCGTCGAGCCGATGATCCTGCCGGTGGCGTTCTCGACGACCGTGTAGGCGCCGCCGACCAGCGCGCCGGCGAAGAAGTTCTTCTCGAAGACCGGCCGCAGGTGGCGTGCCGGGTCCGGGTGCTGCGCCCAGATCAGCGGGTCGGAGGCCGCCGCATGCAGCGGTTCCAGGTCGTCGGCGCGCAGGGGGCGCAGGGTGATCGTCGCGCCCGCCAGCATCGGATGGAAATCGGCTGTCGCTTCGCTCATGTTCTTGTTATGACCTCCGGAAAAGTCAGTCCCTGCGCTACGGCGACAGGGTGCCCCTGCGCAAACGGTTCAGTTGCCGTCGGTCGCGCTTGGTCGGGCGGCCTTTGATGTCGGCCTGCGGCAGCGGCGCCAGCCGGCGCAGTTCCGCCGCCGCGGCCGCCTGGCTGCGGGTCTTGAAGAAGCGCGCCGCCCACAGCCACTTGTCCAGGCGCATCAGTGGTGGGTGATGAATTCCAGGTCCGCGTCGAGGCCGGTGACGGCATCCAGCACCGCTTCGACGACTTCGACATTGATGTCCGACCATTCGGCTTCGGGGTCGCCGGAGGTCGTCGCCAGGGGCGCCAGGTCGAAATCGACGAAGGTGTCGCCGATCTTCAGCACGGTGATTCCCGAAGGGTGCCGGGCGATCTCCCAGTCATCGGGCACTTCGAGTTCGGCATGTATCTTCACGACCAGTTTTTTCATCGGGTTTCCCGTTCAAAAGGGTAGTGCGGAGAATACGACAATCGCCAGCGCCAGTGTTGCCGCGCCCAGCCAGAACGTGCGCTTGCGGTTGGCCTCGATGCGCTTGACGAACTGCGCGTTCTGTTCGGCGAGTTCCTTGATGAGTTCGGAGGAGGCGAACATCTGGCCGTGCAGGTCGGACACCGCGGCCTCCAATGCGGCGACACGCGCTTCCAGCGCCTCCAGGGTGTGCGGCTCATGCGAGGCGGCCGGCGGCGCGGCCGCATCAGCAGCCTCGTCCGCCGCGCGCTGCTTGCCCACCGCGTTCCACAGCTTCCTCGCGCCCTCGGCCACCTTCGGCGCATTCCGGATGACCTCGGTCCAGGGGACGCTCTTGAGAATCGTCAGCCAGCCGATGGCCATTCGTTTGCCTCCTGTGGCGCTGAAGGGCCCGGGTAAAGCCGGGCTATGCCGGTGTGGAAAGTCAGTCCCGGCGATACGGCGCCGTCAGCGCCGGTATTCGCGCACCGACGGGTTGAGGCGATCGATGTCGGCCTGCACCTGCTCGCGGCTGCGCTCGTAGACGATCTCGCGCCCCATCACGCTGCCGGCGTAGGCCAGCCCGTTGCGCGTCGGCGACAGCTCGCACTTCATGCTGTGCTGGCCTTCGCCGATCACCACCGTGATGCCGCTCGCTCGCTTGCTGAAGACGACGACGTCCATGGTCTGGCCGGACTGGGTAGCGCGGACTTTGATTTTTTCGGTTTGCATTCGACCTTCCCCCCCCGTTTCAAAGATCATGCGGAAACAAAAAGCCCCACCGGTTTCCCGGTGGGGCTTTGTCTGCAAGCCGGCTCGGTGATCACGTCAATCCGATCACCCGCACGCCCCCACCGCGCCGCAGGCGCTGCAGAAGTCGCAGCCGTCCTTCTTGATCACGGTGTAGTTGCCGCACTCCTTGCACAGGGCGCCCTGCATGATCTTCGGCGCGCTGGCTTCGCGCGGCGCTTCGAGGATGCCCATCTCGCGCGTCGGGTAGCCGTTTTCGTCGAGGATGCCGAGCATGGCGTAGCGGTGCATGATCAGGCGCGCCATGTAGGCCACGGTCGATGGCCAGTTCTGCTGCTTGCGCGTGCCGGGCACGAAGGCCATGAAGTCGCCGAGCGGCTCGGGGTAGCTGAGGAGCTTCCTCAGCTTCATGCCGATCCAGGCCGGGTCCATCACGCGCATGTCGAGCGAGAGGATGTGCGAGAGGCCGTCGAGGGCGCGCGGGTAGTTGCCCGAGAGCCACATCGAGTAGGGCCGCGTCACGCCGTCGGGCAGGGTGATCTCCTTCAGGCCCAACACGAAGTCCTCGCCCGAGGCCGGGTTCTGGATGTCCACCGTCCACGACAGCGTGCCGTCGGTGCCGGTCTTCGGCTCCTGCAGGCTGAACATGGAGTCGAGCACCGGGGTCGGCACCTTCTCGTCGAGGTTGCCGCAGAGCTGCTCGACGCGGTAGCGCACCACCTGCGCCACGGCGGCGACGACGCCGGGCATGCGCTTGTTCTCGCCGTGCGGCGGGAAGGGCATGTCGAACATCTCCTCGCCGCGCGTGCGGGCCAGGGTGTCGAGCTTGAGCTTGAGCCAGGCGCGGTCCTGCGCGCGCATGTCCATCGACAGCGTCTTGGCGACGGCGCCGAGGCCGCGCGGCTGCTCGGAGCCGTTCACCCACACCTCGAAGGGCACCGGCTTGGCGTTCTGCTCGATGTGGCCGACGAAGAGGGCGAACTCGCCGGCCGGCGTCTCGATCATGTAGGTCCACGCCGAGTTGCCGTCGGTCATGCGCGGGCGGCCGGGCCAGCGAAGAGAGGCGAGCACCGGCGCCGGCAGGCTCTTGATGGCCAGCCGCCGGTTGGCGTCGCTGATGTGCACGTCCTGCGGCTGCTTCTTCTCGGCGCCGGCGCCGCCCTCGACGGAGAGCACGGCGCCGAGCACCTTGTTGGGCCGGTAGGTGGCCAGCCCCTTGAGGCCGGACTTCCAGGCCTTCAGATACAGGTCCTCGAAGTCGGTGTAGGGGTAGTCCTCCGGCACGTTCACCGTCTTCGAGATGCTGGTGTCGATGTAGGGGGCCACCGCGGCGACCATCTCTTCGTGCGCCTGCGCCGAGATTTCCAGCGCGGTGACGAAGTAGGGCGGCAGCTTCTCCATGTCGCCGCCGAGGTACTTGAACAGGCGCCAGGCGTAGTCCTCGACGGAATACTGCTTGTGCGTGCCGTCGGTCATGCGCTTCTTGCGCGTGTAGGTCCACGAGAAGGGCGGCTCGATGCCGTTCGAGGCGTTGTCGGCGAAGGCCAGCGAGATGGTGCCGGTCGGCGCGATCGACAGCAGGTGCGAATTGCGGATGCCGTGCTTGCGGACCTGCTCCTTGATCTCGGCCGGCAGGCGGGAAGCGAAGTTGCCGCCGGAAAGATACAGGTCGGCATTGAACAGCGGGAAGGCGCCGCGCTCCCTGGCCAGTTCGACCGAGGCGAGGTAGGCGCGGTCGCGCATGAAGGCCGAGATCTCGGTGGCCTTGGCGCGCGCTTCCGGCGTGTCGTAGCGCAGGCCGAGCATGATCAGGGCGTCGCCGAGGCCGGTGAAGCCGAGGCCGATGCGGCGCTTGGCGTTGGCCTCCGCCTGCTGCTGCGGCAGCGGCCAGTGGGTGGCCTCGAGGACGTTGTCGAGCATGCGCGTGGACACCTCGACGCAGCGGCCGAAGCCGGCGTAGTCGAACTCGGCCTTCTTGGTGAACGAGTGCCTGACGAAACGGGTGAGGTTGATCGAGCCCAGGCAGCAGCAGCCGTAGGGCGGCAGCGGCTGCTCGGCGCAGGGGTTGGTGGCCTCGACGGTCTCGCAGTAGTTGAGGTTGTTGTCGCGGTTGATGCGGTCGAGGAACAGGATGCCCGGCTCGGCGTGGTCGTAGGTCGAGCGCATGATCTGGTCCCACAGCTCGCGCGCGCGCACCTTGCGGTAGACCCAGCTGCCGTCCTCGCGCTGGTAGGCGCCGGCCGCCTTGAAGTCGGCGGAGGGCTCGGCCTTGTGCGCCAGCTCGACGTCGCCGTCGCTCTCCACCGCCTGCATGAAGGCGTCGGTGACGCCGATGGAGATGTTGAAGTTGGTGAGGTCGCCCTGGTCCTTGGCGTGGATGAACATCTCGATGTCCGGATGGTCGCAGCGCAGCACGCCCATCTGGGCGCCGCGGCGCGCGCCGGCGGATTCCACCGTCTCGCAGGAACGGTCGAAGACGCGCATGTAGGACACCGGGCCGGAGGCGCGCGAATGCGTGCCCTTGACGAAGGCGCCGACCGGGCGGATCGAGGAGAAGTCGTAGCCGACGCCGCCGCCGCGGCGCATGGTCTCGGCGGCCTGCGACAGGGCGGTGTAGATGCCGGGACGGCCGTCGACGACTTCGGAGATGGAGTCGCCGACCGGCTGCACGAAGCAGTTGATCAGCGTCGCCTGCAGGTCGGTGCCGGCGGCGGAATTGATGCGGCCGGCCGGCACGAAGCCGTTCTCCTGCGCCTCGAGGAAGAGTTTCTCCCAATGACTTCGTTTGTCTTCCGCCTCGACGGCGGCCAGCGCGCGCGCCACGCGGGCGCGCACGTCATGCACGTTCTGTTCGTTGCCCTTGGCGTATTTCTCGAGCAGGACTTCGCCGGAAATCTCTTGTTCTGCAGGCAAGGTGTTGTCGTCGCGGAGCTTTGTCTCTTGGTTTTGTGAAGACAGAGTCGTGCTCATCTGTTTTTTTCTCCGTAGTTCGGGTTGATTCTGACCGGGGATCAATATACCGATTCGATTCGGCCATGTGAATAGATTTTCAAAAATATTTATTTACGTAAAAACAATAGGTTATTTAATTCTCTTGTGTAATCAATGAGAAATGCCCACTAGATATAGTATGTCGCACCGCACACAAGGACTGGCGCGGGTTTCCGGGCGGTCCTACCCCTGAAAACGGGGTTTTGCCGGTTCGTCGATGGCGTACAGGGCGGGCTGGAAAAGCTCGGGCTGGAGGGTGGCGTGCCCGATTTCAAAATCCGCGTTCAGCAATTCCATCAGGTCGGCGAGGATGCGCGGCCAGGCCTCGAGGTCGCGCACGACCACATGCGCCGAGAGCGCGACCCGGCGCGAGGAGAGCGACCATATATGGAGGTCGTGCACCGAGACGATGCCGTCGATCGACGCCATGCGGCGGCCGACTTCCGGCAAGGTCAGTCCCGGCGGCACGCCTTCGAGCAGGGCATGCACCGCCTCGCGCGCCAGGCGCAGGGTGGAGGCGAGGATCAGCGCGCAGATGAACAGGGAGAGCAGCGGGTCGGCCGGCGTCCAGCCGGTGAACTGGATGACCAGGCCGGAGGCGAGCGCCGCCACCGAGCCGAGCAGGTCGCCCAGCACGTGGAGCAGGGCGGCGCGCGTGTTCAGGGTTTCCTCGCCGTGCGCCAGCAGCCAGGCGACGCCGACGTTGACCAGCAGGCCGACGACGGCGACGGCCGTCACCACCATGCCCTGCACCGGCACGGGATGCAGCAGGCGGTCGAGCGCGCTCCAGGCGATGCCGAGGATCACCGCCAGCATGAAGCCGGCGTTGCCGAGCGCGGCGAGGATCTCGATGCGCTGCAGGCCGAAGCTGAGGCGGTGCGTCGGCGGGCGCCGCGCCGCCCAGGCGGCGGCCGCCGCCAGCGCCAGGGCCAGCGCATCGGTGAGCATGTGGCCGGCGTCCGAGAGCAGCGCCAGCGAGCCGGCCCACCAGCCGGCGCCGGCCTCGACGCCGGCATACAGCAAGGTGACGGCGAGCGCCAGCGGCAGATAGGCGGCGTGGCCGTGATGGTGGTCGTGGGCGTGGTCGTGCGCCATGCTCACTGCACCAGCGCCGCGGCGTGCTGCGCGATCATCCATTCCTCGTTGGTGGGCAGGACGAGGACGTCGACCGGGCTGTCCGGCGCGGAGATGCGCGTGGCGTGGCGGGCGTTGGCGGCGTCGTCGAGCCGCACGCCGAGCCATTCGGCCCGGCGGCAGACCTGTTCGCGCACCGGCGCGGCATGTTCGCCGATGCCGGCGGTGAACACCAGGGCGTCGAGTCCGCCCAGGGCCGCCGCCAGCGAGCCCAGCTCGCGCGCGATGCGGTAGCAGAACAGCTCGACCGCCTCGGCCGCCTCGGCCGCCGGACTGGCGAGCAGGGCGCGCATGTCCTGGCTGATGCCGGAGACGCCGAGCAGCCCCGATTCCTTGTAGAGCAGCCGGTTCAGCCCGGCCGCGTCGAGTTGCCGGAACTCCATCAGGTGCAGCAGCACGCCCGGATCGATGGCGCCGCAGCGCGTGCCCATCATGAGGCCGTCGAGCGCGGTGAAGCCCATCGTCGTGGCGACGCTTTTTCGCTCCTGCATGGCGCACATCGAGGCGCCGTTGCCGAGGTGGGCGACGACGACGCGGCCGTCGGCCTTCGCGCCGAGATGCTGCGGCAGCACGCGGGCGATGTATTCGTAGGAGAGGCCGTGGAAGCCGTAGCGCTTGATGCCGGCCTCGGAGAGGCGGCGCGGCAGGGCGAAGCGGCGCGCCAGCGCCGGCTGCGTCATGTGGAAGGCGGTGTCGAAGCAGGCCACCTGCGGCACGCCGGGCAGAAGCCGCGTGAGGGCGCGGATGCCGGCGACGTTGTGCGGCTGGTGCAGCGGCGCCAGCGGGACGAAGCCGGCCAGCGCCTCGACGTCGGCGGGCGCGAGCGCCACCGGCGCGGCGTAGCGGTCGGCGCCGTGCACGACGCGGTGGCCGACCGCGGCGACCGGCCGGCCGCTGTCGTGCTCGCGCAGCCACTGCACGAGGAAGTCCAGCGTGCGGCGGTGCTGCGTGTCGGCGGGCAGGCCGGCCAGTTCGGCAAAAGTCAGTTCCGCCGGCACGGCGCCGCCGGCGTCCTGCGCCTTCAGGCGCGGCTGCGCGCCGATGCCGTCGATCTCGCCGCGCAGCCGCGCCTGCGGGCGCAGCGGCTCGCCGCGCTCGAAGAGGGCGAACTTGATGCTCGAGGAGCCGGCGTTGATGGTGAGGATGGCGTCGGTCACAGGAACACCTTCCCTCCGCCCCCTGCCCCACGGTCGGCTTTGCACAGCCGACCGGCTCGGGTGGCGCGGAGCGGTGCTCCGCGAAACCCCACCCTCGCCCCGGGGAAGGGGGTGACGGCGGTTCGCCGCCGGCGCGGCTCCACCATGTCGTACGCTGCGCTCCCTTGGGGCGGCCCGGCGGGAGCGCTCATTTCGCGGCTTTCCGCTTGGCGTGGGCCATGAGCAAGGCGATGGCGCAGGAGGCGGCGCGGGTCTCGGCGGTGTCGGCGCGGCTGGTCAGCACGATCGGCACCCGTGCCCCGACCACCACGCCGGTCATCAGCGCCTCGGCGAGGTACTCGAGCTGCTTGGCCAGCATGTTGCCCGATTCGAGGTCGGGCACCACCAGGATGTCGGCACGGCCAGCCACGGCGGAGAGGATGCCCTTGGTCTTGGCGGCGACGATGGAAATGGCGTTGTCGAAGGCCAGCGGCCCGTCGAGCACGCCGCCGGCGATCTGGCCGCGGTCGGCCATCTTGCACAGCGCGGCGGCATCGAGCGTGCTGCGCATCTTCGG
>JAANMT010001673.1_pt1 | contig 20968 bp, 16 predicted proteins | sample 7279711 | NCBI WGS metagenome assembly JAANMT01 (sample SAMN14094538, study PRJNA606508) | bioreactor metagenome | isolation source: A lab-scale SPAN reactor treating ammonium-rich wastewater day 1 | place: Ireland: Galway | collected 2017-01-16 | reverse complement strand
CTGATTGGAGAATCTAGAGAATCTGAAATTTGGTTTTGAGTTTGCTATATTATCATTTTCAAAAAGTTTCCTTCTGTCAAGGAAACTTTTGGTAAAATCTTTCCTTCTGAGAAGGAAAGATTGGGTAAAATTGACTTATTGCCTCAATAAATTTGGTCAAAAATGGTATACTACCGCTAGTATGATGACCACCCGATACTTCCGCTATGAAAAACATTCGGCGGAAGCTATTTTCCCAGAACTTTCTTTGTAATCGCCAGTTGGTAGAGCGACTAGTCAGCCAGTCCTCCCTTGGTCAAGGTGATTTAGTGGTGGAAATTGGCGCTGGACAGGGCATTATTACTCGGGAGTTGATCAGGCGGGCAGGTCATGTAATAGCAGTGGAAATTGATGGCAGGTGGTTTGGGCAGTTGCAGGGGCAATTGGCTGGGGTGGAAAACCTGACCCTGTACCAAGCAGACATTCTCAATTTTGATTTGCCCAGACTGCCCTATAAAATCTTTGCCAACATTCCTTTTGCTATTGAAGGCAAAATTATCCGCAAACTCTTGGATGACGCTAATCCACCTCAGGATTGTTACCTGGTGGTGATGAAAGAGTTGGCGGAGAGGCTTATTGCCAGTCAGCCAGGCAGTTTATTTGCCAGTAGCTATCGACCTTGGTTTGATTTTGCCATTGTTCATCGTTTTTCCCCAGCTAATTTTTCACCAGTGCCCCACGTCAAGGCAGTCTTGTTGAGATTTACTAAAAAGAGTTCGCCATTGCTATCTTGGTCTGAGCGTAAAAAGTACCAACAGTTTATTCAGCGAGGATTTGGTCAAGGTCGGTCAATTCGCCATAACTTACGAGGGTGGTATAAAACTGACAAAATCGATACCGCATTGCAAAAAATATCTATCAGTAGAAAATGCAAGCCAGGACACCTAAGGATAGAGCAATGGATCAGACTGTACAATGCTTTGGTGTAGAATCTCATTTCCCTCTGTCCCTGCCTGTGATTTTTTGCTTTAATGAGAGTATGCGATTTTCGCGCAAGGTAAAGCCGCTCGCTGCGGGGGCTTGTTTAGGCATCGCCATGACTGGCAGTTATGTCCAGTCGTGGCTTTTAGTGTTGGAAGAGGGTAAGGCGGTCAAAAAAGTGGCATCGGCTCGGTTTCATTATCAAACCTCAACTGAGTTAATAGCCGCCACCGATCAAGCCTTACGCGAGCTAGGCGACGAAGCCCTAGCAGTTCATGAAGCCGTCTTTTGTTTAGCACCAAAGCTAATTGGCCAAGATGATGTAGCCAGTGATCAGAAAACAATTTTGGCCGACTTAGTCAAAGAACTCCAGCTAGAACCAATCGGTTTTGTGTCTTTGCAAGAAGCAGTTTTACATCATGTGACTCAATCCCAACCTGATTTTGTGGGAATTGTGGGCAGTATTTATGAAGAGTACGTCGAGCTACAGTTAGTCGATAGTAGTGGAGTTCTAACTACTGCTCGACAAACTTGTTTGGAGACACCCGCTGAAACTATAGCAGCTGGCTTAGTGCAGTTGTATGGGGCGCTTACTTCTCCCTTAAGCGAACAGTCTGTGTTATTAAGTTTTGTGGATAATACCCAAAACGAGCAGGACTGGCAGACTGTCGTTACTAACGCCGATTACACTGTGTCTGGCTGGCCAGTGGCTCAATCAGCCTCAGTTTGGCCGCATGAAACTACTTTGGAGTTAGGTGCTGAGTATGCCGGAAAAGTTTGGATGGCCACCTTGGTGGAGGATGATCCTCTGTTGGCTGTTAGTGCGGGAACATTTGGTGGCGAGGCAGCACTGCAAGTGGCAGGGACGGAAATTGGTACGGGAGAAGTCAAGAGTGACGTTGATCAACCTAGACTGAGCACGAAGTCGAAACTGGCTCGGCACAAACCAAGTTGGAGGAAAGTCATAGGAGCGGGAGTGGTCGGAGTTGGGCTGGGCTTAATACTGTTACTAGTAGTTAGTGGTTGGTATTTAAAGACACAGTCAATCGTAGTACTCAGAGTTCAGCCTGATACCAAACCCTTAACCGCTCAAGTCGAGTTTACATTGGATGAAAAAATTGCTGATCCTGATCTAGAAAATAACAAACTACCAGCAGAAGTTTTAACCAATCAACAAACTGCCACCGACTCCACCCCCACCACTGGAACGGGTTTTGAAGGTGACAAGGCCACGGGAGAAGTGGTGATCCTTAATAAAACTGACTCAACCAAAATTTTAAACGAAGGTACAACCCTGCAAGTTGCTCACGGGTCGGTGAAGTTAGTGTTGTCTGAGAGCATTGAGTTGCCTCCAGCTACAATTAGCACACAAAGTGGTGGCACCAGCGAGGTCAAAACTTATGGCACCAAGGATGCCAAAGTTACAGCAGTAGAAATTGGAGAAGAAGGGAATTTAGCCAAGGACACGACTCTTAGAGTAGGCGATTTTGCGGAAAATACTTACTCAGCTACGGTCAAAGATAACTTAACAGGTGGAAGCAAGAAACAGATATCAGTGGTGACTGAGAAAGATATTGCCAATTTGGTGGAGAAGATGAAGAAAAAGATGCAGGAAGAGGCGCTGGCGGAGTTTAAAAGTAGTGCTAGTCCTGGTCGAGCAGTCGTTGATCAAACCACTATTAAAGTTTTGTCCACGGACGCCAGCGCCAAGGTTGGTGATACCGCCGATGAAGTGGCCATTGACCTAACCGCCGAAGTGAGTGGTTTGGCTTTTGATCAAGTGGTTTTAAAATCAGCCGCCAAACTTTTACTTGAAGAAAAAGTACTCACTGGTTACTCTTTGCTTGAAGACTCTATCCAACTCTTATCGGATTACCAACCACCCACTACAGGTCAAGAGGGGAAGGTGATTGCAGAGGCCTCTGGCTTGGCAGAGGCAAATATAGATGAAAATTTGGTGATACAAACAGTTCAAGACCAAGTATTGACCGCCCTGCCATCGGCTTTTGATCGAGCCAACATTCCCGCCAGTGTCAGTTATATTTTACAACCTGCTTTGGCCAGTCACTTACTTTCAACTGTGCCAAGTGACGCCACTCGCATTCAAGTTCTGATCGTCTCTCAATTATGAAGCTACCCAACCCTTCCCCAACTACCAGAGCCCAATTAGTGGATGTTTGTCGAACCGCCATGAAGCAAGGTGTGCCGCTGGATGTGGTTCTGGATAAAATTAATCAAGCTGCCTTAAGACAATCAGTGACTGCGACTGTAGAAGTAGCCGAGGAGAAGCAGTTGAATTCCAGTTGGACTCAAAAATTACCCACTACTGTTCGATACGGAGCTTTTGCTCTACCTATATTGTTTCTAATATTGGGTTTGTACTTAGTAGGTAGTGCAGTGGTACCCATCCTGGGTTACTATGTGACCGATAATCGAGTTGTGGCTCAGGTGGCGCCTATTCCAGCCAGTCAAATTTTAGATGCCACCCCATTGTTTGTTGTCGAGTCGCCATCGGGTGAGTCTGAACTAGTGGTGCGTCAGCCTTCGCCTCAAGTCGTTGACCTTAAGCTTGACTACACCAATTTAGCCAACTGGTTTGCCTCCAATCAAGCCCTGTCCTTGATTGAGAAACCAAATCAAAGCGAGGAAATGACCGAGTACTCCATAGACATCCCGACTTTGAATATTGAAGACGCCAAAGTAGCAGTTGGTGGCACTGATTTGAATGAAAGTTTAATTGCTTATCCCAATACGGCTTTGCCAGGTCAGCATGGAGCACCAGTTATCTTTGGTCACTCGGTCCTGCGCCAGTTTTACAATCCCAACCCCAAAAATCCTCGTCGATACAACTCTATCTTTAGCACTATTATGACTTTGAAAGAGGGTAAAGATAAAATATATGTTACTGCCGATGGGGTAACTTACACTTATTTAGTCCAATCAAAAACAGAAGTTAAACCAGAGGATGTCTACATTCTTAATCAGCAGTACGACGCCAAGCGGTTGAAGCTGGTGACTTGCACGCCCGAAGGCACCTATTTAAGGCGAGGTGTGGTAACGGCACAGTTAATACAGGAGGAGTAAGCTGACATATTCTAAACAAACTCAACCAGCAGTTGTGTTAGGTATTGACTACGGCGACAAAAGAGTTGGGACGGCTTTGTTAAAGTTGTTATTAGTTGAGCCAGTGGGTGTGGTTGTGAACGATCAACGCTTGATGGCCAACATTCTTGATCTCTGCCACCAGCACCAGGTTGAGTTAATTATTGTTGGTTTATCAGAAAGTCACACGGCGCAGGTGACCCAAGAATTTATTGACAAACTGATGACTTCCACCAGCATTCCGGTTGAAACTTGGGATGAGACGTTGTCTACCCAAGAAGCGGCAGAAAAGTATCAACATGCACTCAATAAATACCCAATTGACGCTCTAGCAGCTTGTGCTATTTTGGAAGATTGGCAGGCGTGTTTGCCAGATATGGAAGCTGTTGAAACAAGTTCAAGACCTCTTACTTCACTCACTGGTTTGGCATGACGATCAAAAAGATCTGGTCGTTATTATGTTCATGATAAGATAGGTGGCATGTCTAGAAATATTGTGATTGGGTTAAGTGTTTTCTTTTTGCTGTTGGTCTTAACCTTGGGCGTGTTATCGGCAGGTGTGTGGTGGGCGTTTTCACCGATTGTGTCGCCTAATACGATTAGCGATATTGAGTCGATCGAGCAGAAGGTTGTGATTGCCAAAGGTCGGACCACTTCTCAAGTCGCTAATCAGTTAGTTGAAGCCAATTTGATCCGTCACCCAATGATTTTCTTATTAGCAGTTAAGTACTTAAAACTCGATGGCCAACTGCAAGCAGGTTCCTTTACTTTAAATCCAACTCAGTCGCCACTTGAAATCGCTCAATCTTTGACCAAATCCACCGATGACTTGTGGGTGACTATTCCTGAAGGCTTGCGCAAGGAGGAAATTGCCAGTCTGTTTGCGGAAGACCTGCCAGAATTTGATGAAGTAGAGTTCTTGAGCTTGGCCAAAGACAGCGAGGGTCGATTATTTCCTGACACCTACCTAATTCCCGATCAAGCCACCGCTCAGTTTATCTATTCACTCCTGTCCAACACTTTTGACAAAAAAATAGTCACAGGCTTGGCCGAAGAAATCGCCAACTCAGACCGGTCACTCGATGAACTGCTGATCATGGCCTCTCTGTTAGAAAGAGAAGCTCAAGGATACGAAGACATGCGTCACGTAGCCGGTATTTTATGGAATCGCATCGATTTAGGCATGCCCCTCCAGGTTGATGCCACACTTCAATATGCTAAGGGTCAAACTGACAACGGAAAATGGTGGAATCCGCCACTCGGGATTGATCGCCAGCTTATTTCGCCCTTCAATACCTACCAAAATCCTGGTTTGCCCCCAGCCCCCATTGCCAACCCCGGTCTTGATGCCATTCGTGCCGCCCTGGATCCCTTGCCAACCGATGATCTTTTTTACCTCCACGACAGCTCTGGCCAGATGTGGTATGCTCCAGACTACGCAGGTCATCAGCAAAACATAAATCGCTACTTGCGGTAGCTAAATACTGGTGTTACAATCACTGGCTCACCCGTACTGTAGTCAAAACTTAAGGTTAGTTTGCCAACACACAGTCATCAAGCCATCAAGATCGGTTAGGCCGATCCCGCATTGAGATAGCGCCATCTGGTGCTGTCTTTTTTGTGTGTTAGAGGAGGATCCAAAATGCACCAAAATCGAAACAACTGGGGCTTTCCCTATCCCACCATTCCCACTCTGGATTTAATTGGCTTGCAGTTAGCCAGCTATCAAGAGTTTTTGGAGACGGGTATTGCCCAAGCTTTAGAAGAAGTCTCTCGTGATCGGGGTATTGAAGACTACACAGGTAAGTCTTGGACACTTAAGTTTGGGCAGTATCGGTTTGGCAAAAGTAAGTACAGTATTGCAGAGGCTAAAACCAAAGGTGTTACCTACGACATGCCTCTTTATGTGCAGGCACACCTGACTAATAAAAAAACGGGTGAGGTACAGGAGCAAGAAGTTTTTTTTGGAGATATTCCTAAGATGACTCCGACTGGGACTTTTATAGTCAACGGTATCGAGCGGGCAGTGGTGACTCAATTAGTCCGATCTCCTGGTGTGTTTTTCTCTGGAGTTAATGAACCCACCATTGGTGGGCAACTTTTTTTCGCTGAGTTACGACCTAAGCGAGGCTCTTGGTTAGAAATTTCGGTAGGTAAACGTAATGTGATTGCTGCCAAGATTGACCGTCGTCGAAAACTACCAGTCACAGTCTTGTTGCGTGCTCTAGGTTTGGGTAGTGACGAAGAGTTGATGGCTGAGTTTAAAGATGTGATAGCAAAGGACCAGCTCGATTTATTGAAAAAAACCATGGAGCGTGATCAAACCAAGTCACAAAACGAAGCCTTGATAGAAATTTACGAAAAGATGCGACCGGGTGAGCCAGCAGTTTTAGATACAGCACGTGATTTTGTGAAACAACTTTTCTTTGATCCTCGTCGTTATGATTTGGGTCAAGTTGGTCGATATAAATTAAATCGGCGCCTGAAGCTTGACTTACCTAAAGACGTGACTGTTTTAACCCCCGAAGACATCGCGGCTACAGTTAAGTACCTGATTGCTTTGCAAAATGGTCAGGGTAAAACTGATGACATTGATCACTTGAGTAATCGTCGCGTTAGACAGATTGGTGAGCTGGTTCAAGAATCAGCCTTTAGGATTGGATTAATTCGTTTGGAAAGATCTATCCGAGAAAAAATGTCTTTGACCAAAACCGACGAACCTTTGACGCCAGCAGCTTTAGTAAATGCACGACCACTGATCGCCACTATTTCTGAGTTTTTCCGGCGCAATCGCTTGTCCACAATTCTCGATCAAACCAACCCTTTAGCAGAGATTGACAACCTGCGTCGCTTATCAGTTATGGGGAGTGGTGGGGTGACTCGTGAACGAGCCTCATTTTCTATGCGTGATATTAATGCCTCCCAGTATTCGCGGATTGATCCAGTTCGGTCGCCAGAGGGTCCCAACATTGGTTTAGTGACGTATTTGGCACTTTATACTCGAGTCAACGCATTTGGGTTTTTAGAAGCTCCGTATCATCGAGTGGTAAATAAAAATGGCAAAATGATGATTGATCCAGAAATTGTCTACTTAGCAGCAGATGAGGAAGAAGAGCAGAAGATTACTCATGCCGGGGTGGAAATTAAGGATGGTCAAATTGTTGACGATTGGGTGGCAATTAGGCACATGAACATTTTCTTTGAGGGACCGGCCACTGACGTCCAGTACATAGATGTTGTCCCCAGACAAGTGGTAGGTACTTCGGCTTCGCTAATTCCTTTTATCGCTCATGATGAAGCCAATCGGGCTTTGATGGGGACGCACATGCAGTGTCAAGCTGTACCGTTAGTTAAAACCGAGGCACCAGTAGTTGGTACTGGCATGGAGGCGGCTGTAGCGCAGGCTATGGGTCGGACGGTCGTGGCTCGTCACGCAGGTCAGGTCAGTTATGTGGATGGCAATCGGGTGGAAGTCCAGCTGACTACTAGTGAGCTTAAAAAAGCTCAAGATCAACTTATGGTAGCAGATTCAGAGTCAGTTTGGCTGGAAGAAGATCGGGAAGTTTACTTGGTGAGCAAGTTTGAGCGCACCTCTCAAAGCACTTCTTACACTCAGCGACCGATTGTTAAAGTGGGGCAAAAAGTTAAGGCTGGCGAGGTTTTAATTGACGGACCTTGTGCCAGTGGTGGTGAGTTAGCTTTGGGTACAAATTTGCTGATTGCTTATGCCTCATTTGATGGCTTAGGTTATGAGGACGCCATTGTCATTTCTGATCGTTTAGTCAAGCAGGATAGTTTGACTTCAGTGCAGATTAATGAGTACAAGGCCCGAGTCATGGACACCAAGCTTGGTCCTGAGGAGTTGACTAGTGATATTCCCAATGTATCTGAGATTTACTTAAGCAACTTAACAGAGGAAGGTATCATCCGGGTTGGTAGTCCAGTCACAGCTGGAGATATTTTAGTCGGTAAAATTGCTCCTAAAGGCGAAACAGAACTGACTCCTGAGGAGCGGTTACTAAGAGCAATTTTTGGTGAGAAATCTCGGGAAGTTCGTGATACCTCACTTAGAATCCCACATGGTGAGCAAGGCACTGTCATTGATGTCCAAGTTTTGGACAGTGAGTTGGGTGATGAGCTTGACCCTGGCATGATTAAAGAAGTTATTGTCAAGGTGGCTCAAGTGAGAAAAATTACGGTGGGCGACAAGCTAGCCGGTCGACATGGTAACAAGGGTGTTATTTCCAAAATTATGCCCGTGGCTGACATGCCTCATTTAGCCGATGGCACTCCAGTTGACATCATTATTTCTCCTTTATCAGTTCTGGCTCGGATGAACATGGGTCAACTACTTGAGGCTCACGCTGGTTGGGCGGCCTCAAAGTTAGGCAACAAAATTGCTGTGCCAGCTTTTGAGCGCTTTGCTGAGGAGCTAATTTGGGGCGAGCTGGAAGCAGCCGGTTTGCCTCGGTCTGGTAAGGTCCAGTTGTTTGATGGTCGTACTGGCGAGCCTTTTTCTGAAACCACCACGGTGGGGATTGGTTATATTTTGAAACTCAGTCACATGGTGGAGGACAAAATGCATGCTCGGTCCATCGGGCCATATTCCCTAGTGACTCAACAACCACTGGGTGGAAAAGCCCAGATGGGTGGTCAGCGGTTGGGTGAGATGGAGGTGTGGGCATTAGAGGCACATCGGGCTGCTCATACTTTGCAGGAAATGTTAACGATTAAATCTGATGATGTGGTCGGTCGCTCCAAGGCTTTTGAAGCCATTGTTAAGGGTTTGCCCATCCCTTCTCCCACCGTGCCCGAGTCGTTTAGAGTCTTGATGCGGGAGTTAAACTCGCTTGGACTAGATGTAGTACCTCATGAGGCTCAAGTGGTGGTTGAGGATACCGTCCCAACCCCCGTGAGTGCGATTGAAATAACGCCTGATCAGGTTTTGGCTTCAGCCACCGAGGGTGATGTGACGGATGCGGGTGAGACAGTAACTGCGGTCAGTGATTTGGATGATGATGATGAAAGTGAAGATCTTGACTCTGAGGTCGCCGTTGACAGTCATGTTGACAGTGACTTAGAAGCTGAGATAGATGAAGAGAAATAACTCTAATGTCGTCATGCTGTCCCGATAAAATCGGGATCAGCATCTCAATCAGTCATTTGACAACCAACAAGACGTATTTAACCTCAAAAACCAGTAATCAAATCTGTAGCAATATAAATTAACCAAAAACCAGTATGAAAAACATCATTGATTTCTCAGCCTTAGAAATTAGGATTGCTTCATCAGAGGTGATTAAGTCGTGGTCGCATGGTGAAGTGCGCAAGCCCGAAACCATCAATTACCGCTCATTGAAGGCAGAGAAAGACGGTTTGTTTGATGAAAAAATCTTTGGTCCAATTAAGGATTTTGAATGTTATTGTGGTAAGTATAAGGGGGCAAGGTATAAGAACATGGTGTGTGACAAGTGCCAAGTGGAAGTGACTCAAGCTAAAGTTCGTCGAGAGCGAATGGGTCACATTACGCTGGCCAGTCCTGTTGCCCACATTTGGTTTTTCAAAGGCGCACCATCTAAATTGTCGCTCCTACTCGATATTTCGCCCAAGAACCTGAACGCTATCATGTACTTTAGTAAGTACTTGGTCTTAGAAGTGGATGCGGAGGAACGCTCAGCCAGCATTGTTCGCTTGGAAGAAGGTTTAGTTGTTGCCTTGGATGCTCTGAAAACTACCGCCGAAGAAGAAATGGAACAGATCAAGACGACTTTGAAAACTGAACTGTCCAATTTGAAAGCCAAGGTCAAAAATAAAGAAACACTCGCTTTGAAAAAAGCCGAGCTTGAACTAAAGGCTAAAAACAAATTAGTCGCCATCAAGCAACAACTGGAAACCCAACTACAACAAACCAAGGAGATTTATGAAGCTGTTCAAGCCTTATTGAAGAGAATTACTCGGGGCAGTATTATATCTGAAGATGAGTATCTAAAATTAGATGAGTACGACGCCAGTTCGCACTTGCGAGTCGGTATGGGTGCTGAGAGTATTTTTGAGTTGGTGAATGATCTTCAGTTAGAAAAATTGGTCTTAGAACTACGTGAAGAGATGGAAGATAGCAAGGGTGCAAAGAAGTTGAAGGCTACCAAGCGTCTCCGAGTTGCCGAAGGTTTGAAAAATGCTCAAATAGATCCAAAATGGATGTTTTTGACAGTTTTACCTGTCATTCCCCCAGATTTAAGACCGATGGTGCAGCTCTCTGGTGGTCGATTTGCTACCTCTGACTTAAATGATTTGTACCGCCGCGTGATTAACCGCAACAACCGATTAAAGCATCTAATTGACTTGGGAGCTCCAGAAATCATTTTACGTAATGAAAAACGAATGCTTCAGGAGGCAGTGGACTCTTTAGTGGATGGCAGTCAGGCCAGGCAAAGTACACGTCGGGTAACTCGTCGCCCCCTAAAGTCTTTGTCAGAAATGTTAAAAGGCAAACAGGGTCGTTTCCGTCAAAACTTGTTAGGCAAACGTGTTGACTACTCAGGACGAAGCGTGATAGTTGTTGGTCCAGAACTTAAGCTTGATCAATGCGGCGTACCCAAGGATATGGCTTTGGAAATTTTTAAACCTTATGTGCTACGGGAATTAATCATGCGGGGTATTGCTCCCAATGTGAAGAGCGCTCGGCACTTGATTGAGCGTCGTGAGCCAGAGGTCTACGACGTCTTAGAGCAAGTCACCACTGAACACCCAGTCTTACTCAATCGGGCTCCAACTTTACATAAGTTAGGTATGCAAGCGTTTTTCCCAATTTTAGTCGAAGGTAATGCCATTCGTCTTCACCCCTGTGTTTGTTCTGGATACAATGCTGACTTTGATGGTGATCAAATGGCAGTTCATGTACCTTTGACAGTGCCCGCCCAAGAAGAGTGTCAAGAGTTACTGATGGCAACTCGAAATTTACTCAAACCAGCCAATGGCGAACCGATTACCGTGCCTAATAAAGACATGGCTGTGGGTGTTTACTATTTAACCAGTATTGATCAAAGTATGGAGATTTATCAGGGTGTTTTTGCTTCAGCCGCGGAAGCTTACCATGCCTGGCAAGTTAATCAATTATCAGCTCGTCAATTGATGAAGGTGCGCTTGAAAGTTGGCGATCAATCGGCCATAGTTGAGACAACTATTGGGCGATTACTGTTTAATCAAGTTCTGCCAGCTGAGTTTGAGTTTATTAATGAAGCAGTTGCGGCGGGTAAAATTAAACAAATTATTACCTTAGCAATTGAGCACCAAGACTGGTCAAGAGTGACGCAGTTGATTGATGATATTAAAAACTTAGGTTTTGCTTGGGCGACTCAGTCTGGACTGTCAGTCTCGGTGACTGACTGTGCCATGATTCCGGAAAAAGAAACTATTATTGAAGGCGCTAACAAACAAGTAGAACTCCTCCAGGAGCAGTACCAAGAAGGCTTGATTTCTCGAGAAGAACAAAAGAAGTTGGCCTTTGAAGTGTGGATGAAAACAACCGATGAGGTTGCTAGCCAAACTTGGGATTCCTATGCCGAAACTAATGCCATCAAGGTCATGATTAATTCAGGAGGCACTCGGGCTTCTAAAGACCAAGTTAAACAACTGGCAGCCATGAGAGGTTTGGTAGTTGATCCTTTGGGTAATATTGTGGAGATGCCGACCAAGTCTAACTTTAGGGAAGGTTTGTCAATTTTTGAGTATGTGACTTCGGCGCGCGGTTCGCGGAAGGGCTTAACCGACTCGGCTATTAAAACAGCAGATGCAGGCTACTTAACTAGACGGCTAGTTGATGTTTCGCATGACGTTATCATTCGTAGTCATGACTGTGGTACGGAGCAATCGCTATTAATCACTCGCGAACCGCGTAAAGATGTCTTTATTTCCCGTCTGACTGGTCGGGTGGCTGCTGAAAGTGTTAAGGACAGTCGAACAACCTTGGTCAAAAAAGGCGATATCATTACGCCAATTATTGCCACCCAAATTGCGGCAACCAAAATTGCTCAAGTTGCGGTTTACTCGCCCATTACTTGTGAGTTGCCTCACGGTCTGTGTGCCAAGTGTTACGGTTGGGACTTTTCGACCCGCAAAACGGTTGAACTTGGTGTACCAGTCGGCGTTATTGCTGCCCAATCTATCGGTGAGCCTGGCACTCAGTTGACGATGCGGGTTAAACACTCAGGTGGTATTGTGGGATTAGACGTGACTCAAGGTTTACCTAGAGTTGAGGAGCTATTTGAAGCTCGCTCACCTAAGAATGCAGCGGTATTAGCCGATGCAGCTGGTCAAGTTACAGTTGAATTGGGCGAAAAGTCCCAAGTCATTACCATTCACCCCAGCGATAAAACCCAAAAGGAATCAGTTTATGAATTGCCACTCAGTGTTCGTTTACTGATTGCTAACGGTGATCTAGTCACACTGGGTCAAGCCTTGACTGATGGCTCATTTAATTTGCGAGAAATTATGCAGCTGAAGGGTTTACTCGATACTCAGTTGTATGTTGTTGACTCCATTCAAGCTGTGTATGAGTCACAAGGCATTTTGATTAATGACAAACACTTTGAGGTAATTGTCAGGAAGATGAGTGATAAACTGCAGATCGAATCGACTGGTGACACGGTCTTTTTGACAGGAGAAATTGTTGAAAAAGGCCGCTTTATCAGCATTAATGAAGAAGCGATTGCTGAGGGTGGCGAGCCAGCCACTGCCAAGGCTTTATTTCTCGGCATTACGCGGTCATCATTATTTACCAGTTCTTGGTTGTCGGCGGCCTCATTCCAACACACCAAGAATGTGTTGACGGATGCTTCTGCCTCAGGTGCGGTTGATTACCTGACAGGCTTAAAGGAAAACGTGATCATTGGTCGCTTAATTCCTACTGATCCGGCTCGAGCTAGTTTAGAGGTCATGAGTAGTGATGATATCGTCACTGATCCAACCCCTGCCCCAGAATCACCCATCGCATCGCCAACAGGTGTGGTACAATAATCGGCTCAAGAGAGATGTCAAGTTATGCCAACATTTAATCAATTAATTCGCAAAGGTCGTAGCAGCAAGCCTCGGAAAGTGAAGGCAATGGCTTTGCGGCGTAGTTACAACTCGTCTACGGGAGTTTTTACTAGTAATACCAACCCCATGAAGCGAGGGGTGTGTACAGTGGTGAAAACCATGACTCCCAAAAAACCTAACTCAGCCTTACGAAAAGTGGCTAGGGTTCGTTTGTCAAATAAGATGGAGGTGACAGCCTACATCATGGGAGAGGGACATTCTTTGGCTGAGCATAGTATCGTTTTGGTTAGAGGTGGTAGAGTTAAAGATTTACCTGGTGTCAAGTACCACATCGTTCGGGGCAAGTTTGATTGTGCTGGCGTATCTAATCGAAAAACCTCCCGCAGCAAGTATGGTGTAAAAGCAGCTTAAATATATGCGTACCAAACAAGCTCCCATTAGAAAAACCCTGCCTGATTCTCAGTATGGCTCAGTGTCTGTAGCCAAACTGATAAATGCTGTCATGAGAGATGGTAAAAAAACGGTGGCAGCTAAGCAAGTTTATACAGCACTGGCCGAGTTAGAGAAGTCAACCGGTAAAGATGCTTTGGTGGCCTTTGATGAAGTCTTGCAACTAGTAAGTCCTCAAATGGAAGTTAGATCGCGCCGGATTGGCGGGGCAGCCTACCAAGTACCCATGCCAGTTAGGCCGACTCGCAGTACCGCCCTAGCCTTGCGTTGGTTGGTTCAAGAGGCTAACAAACGACCTAATAAAGAGTATCACACCTTTGCCGAAAAATTGGTAGCCGAGATGCTCGATGTTTTGAAAAACACAGGTGGTGCCATGGAAAAAAGGGCCACAGCTCATCGCATGGCAGATGCCAATAAAGCCTTTGCGCATTTTAGATGGTAATCAGTCTAAGATTGATTGAATCCATCCTGCCTGCTTACCCAGGTAGAATATAATTGTTGAATACTCAAATTAGATTGATTTGAAAGATCCTGGATCAAGTCCTGGATAATAAGTACTTTTTTATTCAAGGAATTATATGTCGAACCTGAATACATCAAGCCGCAACACTATTCCGTTGGCCAGAATTCGCAATATTGGTATTATTGCTCATATTGATGCGGGCAAAACCACCACTACCGAGCGGATTCTGTTCTACACTGGACGCACCTATAAAATTGGTGAAGTACATGAGGGTGCTGCCGTTATGGACTGGATGGACCAAGAGCGAGAGCGGGGGATTACGATTGTCTCGGCCGCCACCACCACTTTTTGGGAACCTTATTTTGATTCGCATCTAGAAAAAGCGGCTTATCGTTTCAACATCATTGACACCCCAGGCCACGTTGACTTCACTGCCGAAGTTGAACGCTCCCTGCGAGTTCTAGATGGGGGTATTACGGTTTTGGATGCTTCAGAAGGCGTTCAGTCACAATCTGAAACTGTCTGGCGCCAAGCTGACAAGTACCATGTACCACGGATTTGTTTCATTAACAAAATGGATAAAATTGGGGCTGATTTCATGGCCACCATCGAGGATATTAGAGTTAAGTTTGGGGTTAAGCCAGTCACTATGGTTTTGCCCATGGGCAAAGAAAATGATTTTAAAGGCGTAATTTTATTACTAGAGCGTCAGGCTTTATTTTGGAAAGACTCAGCGACCGATACCGAGCCAGAAGTCAAGCCAATTCCTGAAGAGTATGTAGAAGCAGTTGAGATTGAAAGAAAAGCTTTAGTCGAAGCCATCGCTGAAACGGACGATGCACTCATGGAGAAGTTTTTTGCAGAAGAGGAAATGCCAATTAATGAATTGAAAGCAGCTTTGCGTCGAGCAGTGATTGCCTACCAGTTAGTACCGGTTTATGCTGGTTCTTCCTTAAAAAACACTGGTATCCAACCTTTGCTTGATGCGGTTATCGAGTATTTGCCATCGCCCTTAGACATTGATCACATTACAGGTACTCACCCCAAAACTCAGGAAGAAACAGTTCGCAAGTTAGTGCCAGAAGAGCCGTTTGCTGCCCTGTCTTTCAAAATCCAAACCGATCCTCACGTGGGTAAACTCACTTACTGTCGGGTTTACTCGGGGGTGCTCCAATCTGGTAGTTATGTTCATAACTCAACTCGTGATGTCAAAGAACGAGTCGGACGGTTGCTACTAATGCACGCCAACCAACGGGAAGAGATTGATCAGGCTCGAGCTGGCGAGATTGTCGCTGTAGTTGGCTTGAAAGATACCAAAACTGGCGATACACTTTGTGATCCCGCCAAGCCCATTCAGCTAGAGGGAATTACCTTTGCCGAGCCAGTCATTTATTTAGCAATCGAGCCTCGCACCAAGTCAGATCAGGAGAAAATGGGTTTTGCTTTGAATAAATTAAGTGAAGAAGATCCCACTTTTGCTATCAAATCCAATCCTGAGACCGGTCAAACTATCATTGGAGGTATGGGTGAGTTGCATCTGGAAATTATTGTGGATCGGATGAAGCGTGAGTTTAAGGTGGATGCCGATGTTGGTAAGCCTCAGGTTGCTTACCGAGAAACCATTACCAGGGCCACTGAAGGCGAGGGTAAGTACATTAAGCAAACAGGCGGTCGAGGTCAGTATGGTCATGTTTTGATCAAAGTTGAGCCCAAGGAGCGCGGTACGGGATATGAGTTTGTTAATGCTATTACTGGCGGAGTTGTCCCACGTGAGTACATTGAGCCGACCAACAAGGGCATCAAAGAATCGCTAGAGCGAGGCTTCTTAGCTGGTTACCCTATGTCTGACATTCAGGTAACTCTCTACGACGGGTCTTATCACGAGGTTGATTCAAGTGAGTTAGCCTTTAAGATGGCGGGCTCGCTAGCCATGAGAGAGGCAGTGAAATCTGCCGAGATGGTATTGCTTGAACCAATTATGAAGGTTGAGGTATCAACCCCTGAGGAATTTATGGGAGATATAATTGGAGACTTAGGATCAAGACGTGCACAAATTCAGGGCACCAACCAGAGAGGAAATATTGTGATTATTACGGCACTTGCCCCCTTGGCGGAAATGCAGGGATATGTTACAATTTTGCGAAGCATGTCTCAGGGACGAGCGTCGAGCGTTATGTTGCCGTCTCATTATGACGTAGTACCGAAGAATATAACGGAGAAAATTATTGAGGAGAGGAAGTAATCTTTTTATAGAAGGGGTGTAACATGTCTGAAAGGTTTAAAGGTGGATGCAACTCCGTTAGACGAGTTGTTGAACCGGGAGCTGGTGATTCTGATACGGGGATTTTTTATGGATCGGCAGAAGTGTTGCCACAGGGGGGGGAGACGCCTTAAAAGGATATCAAATTGACTGGGTAGGACCAAAGTATGTAGTTGACTCAGTTAAGGAAGATGAAGCAGAAGAACCTTGGTCAATGTATCGAGCTAAAATAATCGGTAAGTTGGTTGGAGCATGAAAAGTAATAAGTATAAATAATGTCAAAAAGGAGACCCATATATGGCAGACTCAGCCAAATTTGTTCGCAATAAACCCCACGTTAATATTGGGACCATCGGTCACGTTGATCACGGTAAGACCACACTGTCAGCCGCTATTACCCAGACTTTGTCCAAGAAAGTACCATGTGACACTAACAAAGCCATGAACTATGGCGATATTGACAACGCTCCAGAAGAAGCTGCTCGAGGAGTGACCATTAATATTACACACCTTGAATACGAAACCGAAAAACGTCACTATGCTCACATTGATGCTCCTGGTCACGCCGATTACATCAAGAACATGATCACTGGTGCCGCTCAAATGGACGGTGCCATCCTAGTAGTTGCTGCCACAGACGGTCCTATGCCTCAGACCCGGGAGCACATTCTGTTAGCCAAACAGGTCAATGTGCCCAGGATCGTGGTCGCTCTCAACAAGTGTGACATGGTGGATGATGCAGAATTACTAGACTTGGTAGAAATGGAAATTCGCGAACTACTAACTAAGTATGGTTTTGATGGTGATGCTACCCCCATTATTCGAGTCAGCGCACTCAAGGCTGCTGAAGGTGACGCCGCTGCTCAAGACCAGATCATGGAGCTCATGAACACGGTGGACTCCTACATTCCTGATCCAGTCCGCGATCTGGACAAGCCTTTCTTGATGCCAGTTGAAGATGTTTTCTCGATTAAGGGTCGGGGTACTGTGGTGACTGGTCGGGTTGAGTCGGGAGTGGTCAAGGTAGGTGAAGAAATTGAGATTGTGGGCTTGCGAGACGCCAAGAAGAGTGTGGTGACTGGGGTGGAAATGTTCCGCAAAATGTTAGATCAGGGTCAAGCTGGCGATAACGTTGGTATCCTGCTTCGTGGGATTGAAAAAGACGACGTGGAGCGCGGCCAAGTATTGGCTAAACCTGGCACAGCCAAGCCCCACACCGAGTACGAAGCTGAGGTTTATATTCTGACTAAGGAAGAGGGTGGTCGCCACAAACCTTTCTTTACTGGTTACCGACCTCAGTTCTATATCAGAACCACGGATGTGACTGGTGAAATCACTCTTGCCGAGGGTGTGGAGATGGTGATGCCTGGCGATAACGCCAAGATGACCGTCAAGTTAATCGTACCTGTGGCTATGCATGAAGGATTAAGATTTGCTATTCGTGAAGGAGGTCACACCATTGGTGCTGGTGCCATCACTAAGATTCTTAAGTAACTGACACTCAATTAAACCCCCCTAATCGCTAGGGGGGTTTACTTTTGCCCCGTGTCTTTGTATAATCGCGTCCTGACATTTTTGGACAGGACAGCTCGTTAACTATTATGGCCAAAACAACCGTGACACCTAGCTACACTATTCGCGTCAAGCTCAAGTCTTATGACCATCGGGTGATTGATGATGCTTGTAAGAAAATTGTGGAGACTGTCATGGTGACGGGTGCCAGTGTGATCGGCCCAGTGCCCTTGCCTACTAACATTAAGAGTTTTACTGTTTTAGTATCTCCTCACACTGACAAAAATGCCCAAGAACACTACGAAATTCGCACTCACAAACGGATGGTTGACATTGTAAACCCAACCAGCAAGACAATTGACGCTCTGATGCATTTAGAATTACCAGCGGGAGTGTCTATCCAGATTAAGTCGTAATTAACCAAGTAAGGTAGCTTCATCATATACCTGCATGAGACAGTATCGACAATATATAACAACAGAAATATCAGATTATGACTACCGTGCACCAAGTGCTCGCGACCAAGTTAGGCATGACCCAAGCCTGGACAACCCAAGGCAAACGTTTGGCAGTGACTCGATTAAAGGCTGCCGATATGATGGTGGTGGGGAGTCGAGTTTATGATCAATACACAGTAATTGAACTGGGTGTCGGTCAAAAGAAATTAAAAAATACTGCCAAACCTCTTCGAAGCCGCTTAGAAAAAAGCGGTTTTTCTGTCGCCCCTCGGGTTATTAAGGGTACACGAGTCACAGATATGGAAAATGTACCCTCCGCTGGCAGTATGTTGTCAGTGGTTGATCAATTAACAGTTGGTGATGTGGTTTCAGTTCAAGGCACGACAAAAGGACGGGGGTTTGCTGGTGTGGTTAAACGCTATGGCTTTGCTGGTGGACCTAAAACTCATGGTCAATCAGATCGCCATCGGGCGCCTGGTGCGATTGGAAATCGGACTACCCCTGGCCGAGTATTTAAAAACAAACGGATGCCTGGTCATTATGGTGTCGATGTTATCTCGGTGGCTGGCTTAGTAGTCTTACACATAGATAATGCTGCTCAAGAAGTTTGGGTGAGCGGACCGGTGCCTGGTGTTTACGGTAGCGTGGTGCAGTTACAAAAAACCGGTCAAACCAAAAACCTCAAGCTGGATAAAGTAGCTAGCGGCTTACCTGAGGAGGAAAAAATCGATGAGTCTGTTGAAAAAATCGATGAGCCTGTTGAAGCAGAGGCTAAAGATGCTGTTGAGCAAGAGACTGTGAGCACACAAGATACTGTTGAGAAAGAGACTGTGAGCACACAAGATGTTGTTGAGAAAACCGAGACTGTCGATAGTACAGATGAGAGCAATGACGAGCCAATTGTAATTAAAGATAATGACAAAGAAGAAGCGCACAAACCAGAAGGAGACAACTAATCAACCGACACATATTTTATCAGGAGGCCTTCAGTGGCTCAGGGTAACGGGATAAAAATGAAGACGAATTAATAAAGCAAATCATGGAACTAACCAAATTAACGCCTACCGGCAAAAACTCCACCGTCACTGTTGACGACAGTGTGTTTGGTATTAAGCCATCACCTGTTTTACTGTCTCAGGCAGTCCGAGTATACCTAAGTAATCAGCGCCAGGGTTCAGCTCAAGCTCAAACCAGAGGCGAAGTGTCTTTGACCAAGAGAAAAATGTATCGCCAAAAAGGCACCGGAGGAGCAAGACATGGTGCTCAGAGCGCGCCTATCTTTGTGGGAGGGGGAGTTGCACACGGTCCGACAGGCAATCAAAATTGGTCAAAATCACTGTCTCGAAAGCAAAAAACTTTAGCTTTACGTCAGGCATTAAGTTGGCAAAAAGATCAAATTATGGTTAGTGATATGCTGCTTGAGCTGAGCAACAAAACTAAACATGGGGCAGAGTTCTTGCAAGCAGTGGTGAAGGATAAGAAAAGTATTTTGTTGGTCTTTGAGCTAAGTCAAAAAAGTGTGCCTCGAGTGTTTCGAAATATTCCAACGACTAGATTGCAAACTCCGGAACGGTTGACCGCCTACGATATACTCAGAGCGGATGCCATTCTGTTTACGACTCAGGCCTTACAAAAGCTGCAAGAGAGGCTGGCACAAACTGAGGATGCGACAAGCAAGCCTGAGGTCGCCCGGTTGCCACTTAGTCCGACCAAGTCGATTATCGCGAAACAGTCGGCAGTTCCTAAAACCGATCCGCCAGCTATCAGGCATACTAAAACTACAGTCCAAAAACCAGTTACTAAAAGCATCTTATCTAAAGAAAAAAGTATTAAGAAAGAATCAACAAAAACAGCGAAAGCTAAATAGAGTATTACTTAAACAAATATGCTACTCAGTGTCATAAAAAAACCAGTTATTACCGAAAGATCACTTGCTCTGGCTAACAGCGAGAACATGTATACTTTTGCGGTTGATCGAGCTGCCAACAAGCATCAAATCACTCAAGCCTTAAGTGAGCTGTATGATGTGACTGTGCTCAAAGTCAGAACAATTACGGTTCAAGCTAGACAAAAACGCACCGGTCGCAAACGAATCAAAGTGGCGACAGCCAAGCAGAAAAAAGCCTTAGTTTGGTTAAAAAAAGGCGATACAATTGAGGCTTTTGCTATCACTGCGAGTTAGATAACTACTATGTTACAAAAAAGCTCAAGCACTACAAATGCGCGTCGCCACAATCTGAGAGTGGTGCGCACCCATCTCCACACTGGTCAACCAGAGGGTAGTTTATTGGCTGGTGGGCATTTAAAACGCCAAGGACGTGGTCACCAAGGTCACATTACCGTCAGACACAGAGGTGGCGGTCATAAAAGACGGTTGCGAATCATCGAGTGGCGACGAAAGCCAGATGTACCAGCTAAAGTTGTGCGCTTGGAGTATGACCCTAATCGGTCGGCTAACATTGCGCTCTTGTTTTATGCTGATGGTGCTAAGAGTTACATCCTGGCACCAGAGGGATTGGTTATTGGGCAAAAAGTTGTGGCTGGTGAGAAGGCCGAACTCAAGCCGGGTCATGCTTTGCCACTGAGTCAAATTCCAGTGGGTATGTTTATCCACAATCTGGAACTGACACCTGGTAAGGGGGCGCAATTAGTTCGCTCAGCTGGGGTTGGGGCACTCATCCAATCCAAAGAAAATGGATTTGCTACCGTGTTGTTGCCATCCAAAGA
>JAANMT010001671.1_pt1 | contig 20974 bp, 14 predicted proteins | sample 7279711 | NCBI WGS metagenome assembly JAANMT01 (sample SAMN14094538, study PRJNA606508) | bioreactor metagenome | isolation source: A lab-scale SPAN reactor treating ammonium-rich wastewater day 1 | place: Ireland: Galway | collected 2017-01-16 | reverse complement strand
CGGGCTTCGGGCTTCGGGCTTCGGGCTTCGGGCTTCGGGCTTCGGGCTTCGGGCTTCGGGCTTCGGGCTTCGGGCTTCGGGCTTCGGGCTTCGCATGATTTTTCCGTCGAACTTGAAAATATACAATTAAGCGTTTGCAAAATAGGGGAATTTATGCAGACTGCCAAATAAAAAAAAGCCCGACGGATTTTTTTAATCCGTCGGGAAAGAAAAGAGAGATTTACGGTTGATTTTCAGACTGAAAGAGATTGTTTAAGAACAATACATTAATTCAAAATTTTCATACGAATTATATTATTTCCGAAAATTTATATATTTATTATTGCAGTTTTCGAAACAAACGACGTTTCAATAAATTATTGCAACATTTACATTTGTGCAGGCCCGGATTCATATTTTGAGGGACATTTTGTCAAAATTTCGCTTGCCTGCAAAGTATTGCCCACCACACGGCCTTTAACAACAATGCTCTCGGCAATTTCAAAATTATTGGGACGTGCGCCATTGTATATCACGTCAATATTCTGGCCTGTTTCATCGGTCATCGTAAAAGTGAAAATATTTGCCGTATTATCGTAATTTGCACCCTTTTCTTTCAGCCATACGCCTTTCACCTGCACTTTACGGTCTGTGGCTTTGGCAGCAACTATATTAACATAATCAATTTTTGAACTGTCGAGCGCGTACAGTCCGAAAGCAAGAAAAGCGATGGCGATTACACCGCCTATAAGATAGCGAGTTTTCATGATTTTTCGGCGAATTTTATGATTTTACGTCCTTAATCGTATCAATCAGGTGGTAAACGTGTGCGCTTTTTGTAAATTGCATTTATTATTTTGCCAACAACACGCATCAAAATGTCAGAAAACAACAATAAATCATTAGCCGAGTCTGAAGTTTCCGCGGAAGTTATGCAACGAATTGTGTCGCAGGCACAAGCCTTGATAGAGTCACAAGCCATATTCGGCACAACGCTTTATTCGTTGCCTACAGTAACCGAAATTACTCTGCAAAAATCGGTTGTGGCCGACTGGCAGACGCGAACCAATCTCTCCGATTTGGAAAAGGCTATACGCTCTTGTATGGAATGTCCTCTCGGCGCAACACGAACAAATTTTGTATTCGGCAGCGGCAATCCGAATGCCGACATTATGATTATCGGCGAAGCTCCCGGAGCCGACGAGGACGAGCAAGGCTTGCCTTTTGTTGGTGCCGCCGGACAGTTGCTTACAAAAATTTTGGCATCGGTCAATTTCAATCGTGATGAGGTATATATTGCAAATATCCTGAAATGCCGCCCGCCCGGCAATCGCCGTCCCGAAAAATCGGAAACGGACAAATGCGAGCCGTATTTACACAGACAAATCGAGATTATTCGCCCTAAGTTTATTCTTGCTTTGGGGCTTACAGCCGCAAATACTTTACTTAAATCGCCGCATAAAATGGGCGATATTCGCGGTAAAGTATTTAATTATCGCGGCGTAGAAATGCTGATTACATATCATCCAGCTGCATTGCTGCGCAATCCGAATTGGAAAGTGCATGTTTGGGAAGATGTAAAACTACTGCGAAAAATGTACGACGCATGGAAAAATAACGGTGAAAATTCTGTTTCTTAACGCGATTTTTATTATCGTGAAAGCGTAAAACCTGTCGTCATAATCGTATTTCCGGCAAATATGCGCATACGATACGATCCGGGCGGCATATCTTCTATTGACAAATAAATTGCCCCTGTTTGCGGGGCGATTTCCAATCGTTCGCGGCGCACCATAATTCCGAGCGCATTGACTATTTCTATTCGAATATCGTCGGGTGCTTGTATGACAATTTCCGGCGGTAATTCCAATTTAAATTTTCCCGAATTCGGATTTGGTACAACTCTAACCGTATAATTTACATACGCCTCTGTAATTCCATCAGGATTTTCGCCCGTTACGAACTCCCATATATCCGACCATGGGCTTTTTCCGGCCGTAGCGAATGCCCGCACCCGCCAAAAATACCGAGTCAATGGCTCAAGCGTCTTCATAGCCCTCGATACCGTAGGAAGCGTAGAGTCGTTGAATACCGGACTTATGAAATCCGGCTCTGAGGACAATTGCAGGTGATAATAAATAGCGTTAGGCACGGAATTCCACGAAATTGTGGGATTTAGATTTACTCCCGTAATGCCGTTTCCGGGCGAATCTTGTCGCGGAACGGCCACCGTAGTTGCAAAACTTCTCGCGGGCGACCAATCGCTTTCACCGTCGGACAACGCCCATCGCACACGCCAAAAATAGATTTCACCGCTTTTGGGAAGTGTAACGGCATAAGCTGTGTCGCCAATATCACGCACATCTAACAGCAAGGTCTGAAAATCCGGACGATACGATACTTGCAATCTATATTTCAGTCCGGCCAGCGGCGGTGCCCACGAAAATGTTATATCGGTCGGCAAATTTTCTGCTTTGTCCGCGGGCAAATACAACAACGGCGAAGGAACCAATCGGCGAATACGCCAAACTTCCGACCATATTCCCATTTGCCCCGTACCGGTAAGTGCCCTTACACGCCAAAAATATCGGCTGCTGTTTTCAAGAGAAAATTTCACTTGTGTTCCAAATACAAGCGTATCAAGCGAAGATGCGTAGAATAGAGAATCTTTGCTGATTTGCACCTGATAAAGCGGCGCACCGATTACCGCGCCCCATTTGAACGCAGTATCGCGCCTTATTACGACGGATCCGTTTATGGGCGACACAAGCGGCGTTATCCCAAGTGCTTTTCCTCCTGTAGAGAACCAAAAGATACTTGACCACTCGGTAGTTCCGCGTGCATTTTTTGCCTGAACACGCCAATAATACACAGTAGTTGCAGCAAGTTCGGGAAGTGTCAGAATCGTATCGGAAGTATACGGCATATCCACAAGCAACGTATCGAAGCGAAAATCTTGTGCTAACTGAACACGATAAGACCTTGCACGCAAGTCGCTTTTCCAAACAAGGCGCGTATTACGCGGCACATCGGCTGCAAGTCTTGGCGGAAAAACAAGTTCGGGGCGTTCAGGCAAAGCATCGGCCACTTCTACGCTACGGAATGTCGAGCGTGCAATACGGGCTTCCGGAAATTGAGCCGAAAAATCTGCACGGATATAATACATTCCGTTAGATTTCGGAACGAACGAGCCATGATAAATCGCCGGATTAAATTGGTCACGTTCTAAATCGAGCGGTATGCCAAGCCTCGAACTGTCAGGGTTTGCATCGTAATAAAGCGAGGCAGTTACTTTTAAATCGCTGAAAAAGAAATTGGGAAGCACAACATCAAATTTAACGCTGTCGCCGGTTGAAAACACGGAATCTTCGGTGGTTATGCGTAGCGATAAATCGCTAAGAAACGACACGGCAAAACGCAAAGGTTGCACCGCCGTATTGCAGGCTATATTCCAAATTCCGGCCATCGGACGCGCCATGAAAAAGTAGGCTGCGCCGTCGGCTGCAAAACGTTCCGTACCACCGCCCGAATACTGCGGAACAGTAGAGGCATCGCCCTTAGCCTCGTCGAAACTCATGCCGTTAGGTGCTATAAGATTAAAACTTGCGGCAGCGGCACTTTGCAAGGGCTGCGTATTGTCAAGCGGCATTGCAATTACCAGCATCGTATCCATATACGGGTCAATTCTGAACGGTATCGTATCGCGCACGGACGCACGCTCCGTTTCAGAAAAAACGTACATTTCATGGCGACGTTCCCCGCCAGTAAGCCAAGCACCTGCTATCGGGTTCTTAAATTTTACAGTTCGCTCTACGGTTTGCATCGGATACAGGCGCAATACTGTCGGCTCGACTGAAACGGGAATGGCGCGTCGCCGGCGTGTAGTCGCTTGTTTATCAACAGGATAATGAATGTAATCAGCAAAGCGGACTGCATGATTTTGATTGATAAAGTCCCAACCAATTCCGCCGTCTCCGGTTCGACTTACGCTGAAGTATCGTTCGCTTGACGGATTCCGCGTCATTCCGTAGCGTGATTCCGTTTCTAAAACGTCACTTTCGGGAAACAGAGTGATATTCGGGATATTTTTATCTCGAACTACCGAAAGACGCGGCGCGTTTAATGTAGGAACATTCCAAATTTCGATTGACGGCGAGCCGTAGAGGTAATTATCAGGCTTGATAATATAACTCGGCAACACGGCAAAACTCGTAACCGCATCAAGCATTTTTTGAGCAGGCGAGCGCGGCGAATAATTTTCGCGCATAAATTCCGCGATAATTACACTGCTGTTTTCAAGCAGATTTTTTCCCGTACCGGACGGTACTGCGGTCATTTGCGTTGTGGCGAGCGGTAAAAATTTATCGAACAGCGACACGCTTTGCATAGCCGCCACACCGTCGTCGTAGCCTGTTATTTCATTATGCGGCCAATCAAGCGGCATATCCGTAAGACCGGCCACGCAAAGATATGAAGCGGCAAGGTCGTAGCCCGACGGCGTTAGCGAAGGAAACGGCGAAGAATTTATTCGCGCTAAAATCTCCGAACCGGGAGCAGCATCTTGCCAAAGAGGTGCGTTACGGTCAAGCCTGCGCACGTATTCACTTGCCGTAGCCGTAAATTCTTCCGTGTAAGCAAGTTTATAAGCGAAATACGAGCCGTGATTAGGTGTTCCCAACATCAGTAATTTGCCTGCATTCCCGCCGTTAAGCGGCCCTTGAATATACGCTCGCACCACAAGCCCGCCCGTCCCATGAGCGGCCAGCCCGATTTTTTTCGTTCCGTAAATCGAAGCAAGCCTCTTCATTGCATCAGCCAACAAGGCCGCGCTGGAATCAATCGGCGATTCGGCCGGATATAGCCATTGCCAAACGTCGTAGCCGGACTCTCTCAATTCAGACGGAACATTACCCCAAGAGGTATAGCCCGCACCGTGAATCAAAAGTACGGGAATCTTAGACGTATCAATAAGTTTCGTTTGTCCGCCGGGCGGAATTAATGCCGTTACGGGAATTTCATTTGCTCCGTAATAATTCCATTTCGGATAGCGTGATTTGGGAATGATGCGTTTGGGGTGAAAATATAGCAATAAATCGGTTCTTGGCCCGAAGGGCGGCACATCGGAAAAGCGATAATCGAATTGCAAATGCCCATATACGCCCGCACCGTTTGCACGCAAAAAATCTATTCGCCGCGTCGTAAACGGCTCGGCGTAGAGATACGGAAAATCTTCTTGACGATACAGTACAGTCGTGTCGCGGCGCAAAGTCTTCGTCTTGCTGTAAAGCAATCGCGTATCATAGTAATCGCGGCTGTTGAGTGCAACCAAAGCAAGCGAAGAGTCGGCATTAAAAAATCTCATCAATACAGCCTGTCCGTCGGGATAGCCGGTTCGGAATTGTTGCACCGGCGACCAACTGCTTTGCCCGTAATCGTTTACTGCGGCTACACGCCAATAATAATCGGCGGCGGCTTCCGGCGGATTATTGACAATACTTGCAAAAAACACGTAGTTTGTTCCGACTATCCTTGTTTGGTCTGCGTCAAGCAAGCCCGTGAAATTCGGATTTCGTGCTATTTGAATATGATAATACAAGGCACCGCCCGATGCATTCCACTCGAATTGTATGTTGTTCGGTGTGATGTCGGCAACGTTATTCGCCGGAGTAACGGGTTGCGGTGATTGCGGCGATTGCGCAAATACCGTAAGAAATGATGCAAAAAGGAGAATTACTCCCATTGATAAGATATTTTTCATTGTTTCTGTAAATGCCGACGAGAATGTACGCCGTGCTATGCGGTATGGAGAATAATCGCCTGCGTGCGGAATATTGGGAGAATAATCGCCTTGCAACGATAAAATATTTGCATTAAATGCCCGATTAAAAAGTGCTTTCTCTATGGACAAACACCGTGCCTAAGAAATTCTTGGGAACGATATTCCGAATTACTGCACCGATTTTATAAAACCTTAAGAAATCCGACAGCCTCTAATTTACGCCTGCGAAAAGCTTATGGTTTAATAAACAAAAAGCCCGATTTTTCATCGGGCTCGCCTTTATTGCTTATTTTTTCGTTTATTTCGATACGCCGTATACCGACAGAAGAAACAGCCGGCTAAATAAAGCCTTGTTTTACAAATAAATTACACGGCGCAATATGAGTCCGGCCGACTTTATTTCAACTGCCATTACACCGCTGTTTACACGTATTTCGCTTCTATCGGTTCCTTCGCCTTCAGCAAGCATACATCCGTAAATATCCCAAATTTTATACTTAAAATTCCCCGGTATTTCTATACGCAATGTTCCGTTTTGCGCCGTAAAAAATGCAGGCAAAGTGTCGCATCTTTCCGCCACTTCATTTGCTTGCGCGAATTGATATGCTCCGGCAGAAAATACTGCTCCAAGCGGCGGCAAAATATCGCGTTTCCATGCAAGATGAACATATTCTTCGGTCGGTGTAAGGGAATATTCGCCTACGGGTTCTACTGTTGCCGCCGCGGCAATTGCGGGCGAACCTTCTGTTAAACGATAATCATAATTCAGCGCATCGGTAAAGCCGGCCGAGGCAAGTAAAGAACGAATATTACGGCCGCTGTCGAGAACATTTGTGCCGCCGCCGAAAACAGACCCCGCGCCGATTAGGAAATTATTGCGAATAATCGTTCGCAAAGTTCCGCTTTGCGTTTGTACGAATACGCCCGCCGGCCTCTCGTTTACGATTGTATTATTGACCACGTATAATTCGTTTCGCAGACTGTCGCTCAGACCCTCAAGCCCGTATCCTATAATATTCGAATTTTCGGCATTAATTCCCTGATGAATAATATTTCCCATTATTATCGAAAATCCACCGTTCGGCAGGTCAATTTCGCGGCTTGCGTGCCCGTTTTCATTACTTAATCGATTATATAAAATTTCATTGCGATGTGCTCGACTCTTACATTCATGTCCAATAAGCGCGTGATGCGAATAATTATAGCGAAAAATAAATCGGTAAATATGGTTTATGTAAATATTATGCGAATATCCGTCGCCGTACCCGCTGCGTTCAAATTCAGAATATTCAATCAATATTGTGCTTTTAATATTATTTCCGGCTAAAATTCCCATTTCATTGCGCCGAAAAGCGCAGTTTCGTACTACAAGATTCGTGCCTTCCTGACGAATTCCGGCACCATTATGGTCGGCTACCTTGCAATCTGAAAACTCTATATTTTCAATCGTACAATTATCGCCTTTAATCACCCAAATCGCTTTTTGTTCTGCGGACTTACCGCCTGCCGACAATTTTGCGCGTCCGCCTTCGCCGCGCAGCAATAAATTATTCGCACGCCACGAGCATACGTCGGCCGTATAATTTCCCGCATCAATTAAAACCGTATCACCGTCTGATACAAGCCCAACTACCGCACTCGGTGTTGCATATTGCCGCCCCGCCCCTACGCGCCACACGGAGGATTGCAGCGATTCAAAAAACAAACAGAAAAATACAAGGAAAATAATTGTAGTTTTCATATTTTCATGAAAATGAAAAATCGGCCGGCAGAATAATCAAGAAATAAATAATCAAGAAATAATTATACGTGCATATAACGTAATATTTATTCGGGAATTATCGCGCCAAATTACAAGACCGTAATAATTCCATAATTTTCGCGGGAAAATCGCTGGCCAATGCCCGAACGCCGTATCGCATGGCACGATGTAGATCATCTTCCGTATTTATCACATAAGCCCCTATATAAAGCCCCGATTTTTCCGCGTCGCTCATTTTGGCATAAGTAATCTCGCGAAGCCCATAGACAATTCCTTCGCAAGCAATTTCGGCCGCAATTTCCGAAGGCAAACGTTTGTCGCCGGGAATATTTATCGCCGCCGTATGCGATTCAGGATAGCGTCGTTTTATCTCACGAAGAGTAGCATGGTGAAACGAAGCAAACAATGTATAAGGAATCATTTCTGCCTCGTTCACAGTACGAAAAATTATTTCAAATCTCGACTGATAGTCTTCGTCGGGCAACGGCGGCTTTATTTCTATGTTCAAATACGCTCTGTTTTTTAGCAAATCTAACGCTTCAGACAGCAAAGGAACACGCTCGGCACTGAAATCGCTGTGAAACCATGAGCCGGCATCAAGTTCGCGCAACTGTTCGAAAGTCATCGCCGAAAGCCGCCCATGGCCGCCGGTAGTACGGCCTACCACATTATCGTGCAGCAGAATAGCGCGATTATCGGCAGTAACATGCGCGTCGAGCTCTATCATTTGCACTTTGGCGGCAAGAGATTGACGAATGGCCGCAAGCGTATTTTCGGGAGCTGTGCCGGAGGCGCCGCGGTGCGCCACAACAAATCTATCAATGGAGGCTACGAAGTCTTTGAGTGGAAGCATATTGCCTTTCGAATAAATTTCTATTCACCCGGACGAAACGCCGCAATTGCTTCGTCAAGCAGTTCGCGCATCGGACTGTATTGTTCGGTCGAAATAAGCCCGCGTCTGCGGGCGGATTCGGCGGTAGCCCGCGCCATAAGAGCGTATTCAAAGCCTATATCGGGCGCAACTTCGGCAAATTGTTCGATATGCCGCTCGATAGTTTCAATATCGCCGCGAACTATCGGCCCCGTCAGCGGCACACTTTCATTTTCCGCCGCTTGCAAAGCGTTTTCGGTTGCCGTAGTGATAATCGGCAGTAAAAATTCTTCGGCATCAATACCTGCGGCAGTTGCTATATCTTTTGCCGATGTAACAACAGCGACAATAAAGTTTGATGCACATACAGCGGCGGCATGATATAAACCGCGAAAGTTTCGCGTAAAGTTACTTAAAAATACAGATGAACCCCCAAAGCGTCGAATAATATTTTCCGCAATATCACGGCAATCATCACTACATTCCACACCCCAAACTATACCGCGAAACGCTACATCAGAACCTGTGGCAAATGTTTGAAACGGATGCGCCGCAAGCGTAACAGCACCTTGTTTTTCGCATATCTCTAAAACTTCTCGTCCCAAAGCACCTGAGCAATGAATCACAACTTTTCCTGCAAGATACTCTCCCCAATGTTCGGCAAGCAAATTGGCTGTCAAAACAATAGATTTATCGGGAACGACAATCAATATAACGTCGGGCACATCGGAAATATGCTCAATATCAGCGACCGCCGGCACATTCCAATCAAATCGCTCGGCAATTTGTATAGCTGTTTCTTCGGTTCGGCACAGCACCCAGCCAAGCGATTTCTGCTTAAGTAATGCAGTAATAAAAGCAATACCTAATTTGCCGCTTCCGACAACGCCGAAAGTTAGCCCGTCACCGGGCGTTTCAAATACTCCTCCGCCTTGCAAACTATTCATATCGCTTTATTAATGCCGATATTTCATTCGGACATTCTATTGTTTTTCGCATACTTGCTTATATTTTCGAGATAATTTCCATTATCGTACATATCATCGGCACCAAGGCTCAGATGTTCTCCAGCGTATATGAATCCTTCCCGTCTTTCATCGCATATCCGGCTAACGTAATTTCTGCTCTTAATGCGTCTGCTTCGGCAAAATTACGCTCTTTTTTTGCTTGCCAGCGACGTTCGGCAAGAATTTTTACTTTTTCAGGAATTTCTCTTGAGGGACGCGGTTTTATTTCCCAAACGGCAAATATATCATTCATTTTACCAAAAACACCTAAAAGAGCATTGCGCGACGAAGCCGCAATGTTTATAGGACGATTTTCATTCATAAATGCAAATAACCGCTCTAAAGCTTTTGGGGTATGTAAATTATCTGCCAAAGCAGAGTATAATTGCTCTTGCAGTTCTTCGGTATTAACCACTGTATTACTTTCGGCAGTAGGCGGCTCGTGCAAATCATATATAAATTCCTGAACGCGACGGCGTGCTTTTGCAGCTGATTCAATTCCGAAAAATGTAAAATTTAATACTGAATTATATTGCGCCGACATCATGGCGAATCTTATATCTAATGCCTCTAAACCGCGATTCATTAAGTCGCGTAATGTAAAGAAATTACCAAAGCGTTTACTCATTTTTCGGCCTTCGACTTCCAGAAATTCATTATGGCACCAGAAATTAGAAGTTTCGCAACCATAACCGGCCATACTTTGCGCTATTTCATCTTCATGATGCGGGAAACGCAAATCTACACCGCCTGTATGAATATCGAACGGTAATCCCAGAAGTGATTGCCCCATTGCCGAACATTCTATATGCCAACCAGGGCGACCGGGTAATGATACACCGTTAATATCAAAATCCCAATACGGCTCACCGTCTTTTCGGGCTTTCCAAAGTACAAAATCACTTACACTTTCACGGTCATACTCATCGGCATCAATTCGCACACCTTGTTGAAAATTCTCTGCATCAATAGTAAAAAGCCGGCCGTATTTTGCGTGTTTACGCCATTCATTCAGATTAAAATATATGCTTCCCTCCGATATATATGCAAAGCCTGCATCAAAAATACGCCGAATTAAATCTTGCATTTCGGCTATATAATCCGTTGCACGCGGTATTGCAACAAAGTCGCTTTTTTGTATTCCTATGGCTGCCAAATCATCAAAAAATGCTTTTGAATAATAGTCTGTAAACAAACGCAGGTTAGCGTTTGCATCGCTTGTTTGCCCACCCATTTCGGGAAGCCAAGTTTGGCTGCATAGCGCACTGCCGAGTATGGTTTTATCATCAACATCGGTTATATTCATCACCCAGCGAACATTGTAACCTCCAACCACACGCAAAACGCGCTGCAAAATATCCGTAAAGAGAAAGGCACGAAGGTTACCTAAATGAGCGAAGTTATAGACCGTTGGACCGCAAGAATATATTCGTACTGCTTTTCCGTCAAGCGGCACAAAAGGCTCTGTTCTTTTTGTTAAAGTATTGTATAAGCGTATGGTCATTATAGAGTGATTAGTGATTAGTGATTAGTGATTAGTGATTAGTGATTAGTGATTAGTGATTAGTTGTAAATTATTTTACGCTTTCGGAATTTCTATATAAAAAGTTGATCCTTTTCCGTATTCGCTTTCGCAACCTACCGTGCAACCCGTCGCTTCTGCCATTTTTTTGACGATAGATAATCCGAGTCCGGAAGAGTGTTCTCCGCCTGTAGGCTTTGCGGAAAGTTTGGCAAATTTTCCAAAGGCTTTCTTTTTATCTTCGTCTGTAAGTCCGGGGCCTTGGTCAATAACAACTATGCGCATTTTCCGCCCTGCATCAGAGTAAGAGATACGTATTTCCGAACCTAACGGCGAGAATTTAACGGCGTTTGAAGCCAAATTATCAAGAACGGCAGTCAAACAGTTTTTATCTGCCCTAACAACAGCCGAATCGGGCGGAATATCGGCGGTTACTTTAATATTTTTCATGGCAGCGGATTCGGAATATTCGGCTTTTACGCGCCCGATAATTTCTGCAGCTGCAATATTTTCAATATTTATTGCAATCTTACCTGTTTCAATGGCATTAATATCGAGAATGTGCAAAATAATATCGCGCATTCTTTGCGCCGAATGTTCGATTTTCGTTATATAATCAACTATTTTTTGTTGCGGCAACATTGCAATATACGCCGCTATATTTTGTGCGGTGAGTATAATTCCGGCAAGCGGATTTTTCAAGTCATGCGCCGCAATGCCGAGAAATGTTGTTTTTTCGTCGTTCAACAATACGAGATTTGCATTAAGTTCTTCAATCTCACGTATTTTTGCAGCGAGTGCCGAGTTTGCTTCATGTAGCGAAGAATTTGCATCTGAAAGGTCTTTTGTGCGTTCGTCCACAACTTTTCGCAAGTGTATTTCCCGTTTTTTCAGTTGCCGAACACGCAATGCGAATAATCCGTAAATAGCGGCAAGGCCACCCAGCACAAGCAGTGAACGGAACAACCATGTCTGATAGAAAAACGGCTCTACAACAAAGCGAATATTTGCACCGGAAGTATTCCACACGCCGTCATTATTACAAGCGGTAACAGTAAAATTATATTCGCCGGGCAGCAGATTTGTGAATCTTATCTCGCGCTTGCCGCCTATTTCAACCCAATTATTATCGTATCCCTCCAATTTATATCTGAAGGTAACGTTTTCTGGTTTAAACAGACTTAAACCCGTATAGAAAATCTCTATTTTCTTCACCCCGGCCGGAACGATTACGGGCTCGCTAAGTTTAGCCTCAATACTATCCAACTGCACAGTTTCGATTATTACCGGCGGCTCGAGTGTATTAACCGGAAATTTTGCCGGGTCAACCCGCACTACTCCTTGTGTAGTCGGAAAATACATCAATCCGTTATCGGCACGCCAACCGGCCGGGAAGAAGCCGCTGTTGCACTCGCCCGACCTCATACCGTCCCGCACTCCGTATTCAGTTGATTTACAGCGCGCGGTATTGCCGTCAAGAACTGCGTTTAATTCGGACTTTGCAACGCGAAAAACCGCTTTTGGGCAACTCATCCAAAAATTAGCGCGACTGTCTTCGAGTATTCGATATATTGTGTTGTCATAAAGCCCTTCGTTCCACGTTAATCGCTTGCATTGTCCGTTTTTAAGACGAAAAAGCCCGTCGCCCGCAGTAGATATCCACAGTGTTCCGCCGTCGTCCTCGCGTAAATCGAAAATTTGGGTAGAGGTTAAGCCTTGCTTTGCCCCTATTTGCGAGCAATTTTCTCCGCGTATTACGGATAAACCTCCGCCGAATGTTGCCACATAAACATCGCCGTTTTTTGTGGGCAGAATATTGGCAATTAAACCTCTCGTTAAACCGTTTGCAGTGGTCAGGCGCAATATTTTTCCTTTGCCGAAGCGATATATAGCACGTGAAGTTCCAACCCACATATTTCCGTTTGCATCGTCAATTATGCAATAAATTATTTCGTCGGGTTCTTTCCCGGCAAGCGGAATATTTTCAGATGTTCCGCCGTGAATTTTAGTGAGTGTGGTGCCGCCTATCCAAATTGCCCCGTCGCGCGATTTCCACAAAGCATTGACGGGTGTTTTAACCGACTGTGAGGCCTGCTCTACGGTAAGCCCGTTCATTTTATTGAGTCCGTTTGCCGTGGCGATAAGTAACGAGCCGTCGCTGTTTTCGATAATCGAGCGCGCATAATTATCGGCAAGCCCTTCTTTGGCAGAAATGGTAGTGAACGCGCCGTCGCGAAGGCGATGCAATCCATTGGCGAATGTACCGATCCACAGGCTACCCTCGTGGTCTTCCGCCAACGATAAAATAGCATCGTTGGGAATAAGTTCTTTGGGCAAGGGCTGAATTTTACCGTTGGTCAGACGACTTAATCCGTTTTTTGTTCCTATCCAAATATTTCCGTCGCGATCGCGCAAAAGAGCCGTAACTGCATTGTCTGCCGTGCCTATTCGCATTGCGGACATTGCGCCGTTTCTATCGGTCAATAATACTGCACCGTTGTTAGTTCCGGCCCAAATTGCCCCGTCGGGTGCGGCTATCAATTCTGTAATGGCCGTTCGAACATCGGGTGCGGCAATACCCGCATTTACAAGAGAACCGTTATCGAATTTCATCAGTCCTTCGGGAGTTCCCAGCCAAATTCTCTTTTGTATGTCTTCTACAATTGTATAGCGATAACCGGGCGGTGCTTCTTTTGCGTAAATCGCCGTGAATGAAGAGCCGCTTTTACGGAAAACCCCGGAATTGGCGCATATCCATAAATCTCCGTTCGAAGAATAAAGAGTTTTGAATATACTCGGCTCGCCGCGCAATTTATCCGGCAGTTCTATTTTCTTCGCCGTATTTCCGTCAAAGGCAAAAAGTCCGCCGGCAAGTGTTCCCCAAAGCAATGCGCCCGTTTTATCCTCGCCTATGGCAAGAACTTGATGACTGCGCATAGCCGACGAATTATTTCTGTCATAAACAGTAAATTTTGCACCGTCGAAACGCGCAAGACCTTGCAACGTACCTATCCATAAATAGCCGGACTTCGACTGCATAATTGCCGGAATAGTATTGCTTGGCAAACCACTCTCAACCAACCATGCGTCATGCACGTATTGCGACAAAAATTTATCGGGGTCTAATGCACTCGTACTACCGACGCACAGCGAATGTAATACTATTGCAAGCAGAACCGTCCGTAATGATAGAAGCATAAAAAAACAGCGATGTATTCAATTTAACATATACGGAAACTGTACAAATAAATACTGCACAAATCTTTTTATTGCAATAGATTACACCGTTTGCAAGATAAATTGACTGTGTAGGCAAAGGAAATTTGCGGACGTACTCGTTGCAAAATTACAAACAACGGCGGCAAAATAAGCGAGAAGTAACGCCCTTTGCGGGCAGAGATTATATGTCGTGGGTATTTTTCGGTGCGTTTACGATATGTTCTATGCGTGCAAGATATACATCGGCTATATTTTTTACCGAATGATATTTCTGCACCCAAGTCGCCGATTCGGATCCGCGGCGCGGCCAGCAGTCGCGTTCGTCGAGAGTGCGGCGCATATCCTCAATCAAGTTTGAGCGTCGAATATTATAGAAAGGAATTTGCCTGCTGCATTTATTTTTCAAAAATTCTTCAAAATCAGGTAAAATTTCCACGCAAGTCGGAATACTCATCCACGCCGATTCTACCGAGTTCAGACCATAGCCAAGATCGCCTATCTGGTCTATAAATAAATGGCATGACGCTTTTTGTCGCAGGGCTTCGCTGTGCGGCACATTTTCTATCAGAAGAATTTCTATCGGATAATCATGCGCCAGCGTTTCCAGTGCCGCCAAAATATCGTCTGTACCTTTTGCGGCACGATTTGTAGGCGCGTGACCGATAATAATCGGCGTATCGGGCGCGGGCAATTTGTAATCAACTTGCAAAGAATATTCGGGCGGAATATACGGATAGAACAGAAACTCTGCTTCGGGAAATAATAATGTATGGTCATGTTCAAACGTAAACGTGGCAATAGATTTACTTTGAACACCGGCGATTATGCCCCGTGAGCGCAAGTCCGAGCCATAATAAAATACGGCGGCGGGCGTTTTTGTTTTGGATATAATTTTCGGGAACCTTGTTAAATCATGCCCTCCGTCGGCTATAATTACATCATACTCTTCTATATTTCCAATTTCTTTAAGCGCCGAGTTTATACATGGTTGCCAAATAATATCGCGTATGTTGAAAAGTGCGGACTCAATGGAATTTGCAGGTTTCCAAATCTTGGCTGTTGCGTCAGTGCAGCGCACATTAGATTTCGACACGTTCTTTTTTCCGCGTAAAAAGCGTTTTGCATACCGCATATAACCGGTATTTAAAAACGGTAGGTTTAATGCTATATCTTCTTCGTATTTTTGATGCGGCGACAGCAAAGTAATCAAGCGCGAATAATGTCCGCGGCGGCGCTCTTCTTGCACAAGGCGCATGGGTATTCCGGCGAAATTTTCTACGGCAATATGCAGTATTTTCATTCGACGCTCAAAAATTCCATAAAAATGCAAAAGCCGCCAAACGTAAGAGTTTAAACGGCTTTTGCAAAATAATGACGGGTAAAACCCGCGTAGCCCGATTATTCCGCTTTCTTTTCTTTTTTGTGATGATGTCTTTTTACTGCCCTCTTCTCTTTTATTTCGGCCTTTTTCTCTTTTACCGCCGCTTTCATTTCGGTTTTCTTGGGCTCGACTTTAGTAGGCGTTTGCGCGGGAACTGTTACTATACCGATAAGGCTGACGAGCAAGCCTGCAATCAGAATTCTGCCGAACGATTTCATAATATCCTCCAAATTGATAAAGCCGCAATTACAAGGGATTTTCAGATACTGCGCGGCATGCGATATCCGCCCGAATTTAGAGGCTTTGATGCAATTATCGAGATATTGGTTTTAATTGTGAATTCGTTTTCACGGCTCATTTATTTTGCGTTCATTACATGCCGAAGCCGTGATTCCGTTCGCTTAGAAGTTCATTCCTACCGAAAAACGGTGCAGAGATTCGGCCGAACCTAACGACGATGCGCCGTAGTCAATCATGGCAAACGAAGTTTTAATTCCCACGCCGGCAGACATACCGGACATTCCTCGCCGCGTTTCTACCGATACGGCACTGCGCATTCTATTGTCGTAGCCCAATCGCAGTTGCACATATTTTCCTACATACAACTCGCCGCCTAATGAAAAATTGGCAAATTTTCCGAAAAAATCATCTGTTTCATCGCCTAAATGATGAAAATTGAAATTTACCAAAAGCGGCAAACCGCGCAAGCGATGATTAATTCCCAAGCGTACATCGAGAGGTAAACTTTCGCTCACGCCGTTATACGAAGAAAGTTGCGCACCGATATTGAGAATTGAAAAGCCTATGTTCGATCGCGAGCGCGGCATTTGATATAATATTCCGGCATCTAAACCTATGCCGGTTGAACTTACTTCGGCCAGCGTGGAATAAATCAGTTTAGCCGTTGCGCCCCAATACAAATTGGAGTCTAAATTATTGGAATACGTTGCTCCAATCGCGGTTTCGCCGCCGCCGAAAGTTTGCCCCGTTTTTTGTCCCGTTGCATCTGCACGAATAAACGAACCATACGACGTAAATTGCGCGGAAACGGCAAGTTTACCACCTGCTTTCAGCGGTGGAATATAAACAGCCAAACCGCTATTAATATCGGAAACATGTTTCAGGAATGTAGCGGAGAAGTTTTGTTCTTCAACTGTTCCGAGCACCGCCGGGTTTATGAATACGGCCGCCGGGTCGTCGCTCATCGCAGTAAACGATCCGCCGAGTGCGGCGGCACGTGCGCTTTGATTTAAGTGCAAAAACTGATACGGCAACTGAGCATACACGCCAATACAACCGCAAAGAAGCACGGCCAAAATGCAAACGGCGTAACGATTCATAAATATAATAGGATTAAGAAAAAATCTCAAAATACGGCTATCGCTCCGTGCGGCTGTTCATAACATCAAGAAATATGCGCGGCGGACGAACTGCGCGGCGAGTTTCCGACGAAATAAAAGCATGAAGTGTATATCCTTCGGCTATCGCAATGCCCGCACGCAAAAGACGATAATTCATCTGTATTGTTGCCGCTGCATCTTGCCGAAAAGTCGTTTCTATGTCCAACAAGTCATCGTAATAAGCGGGAAGATTATATCGGACTTTGGCTTCGAGAACAGGCAACATATATCCGGCGCACTCCAATTCGGCATAAGGTAAGCCAATAGAACGCAATAATTCTGTACGGCCTATTTCAAAATAAGCGAGATAATTCCCGTTATACACAACGCCCATTTTATCGGTTTCGGCGTAGCGAACGCGAACGGAACTTGTGTGAACTATCGGTGCGGAATTATTCACGGCATTTGCGAGCGTTCGATGATGGCGAACAAATCGAGGATTCGCTCCAATTCGTCGAGAGTAAAGAAATCAAACTCTATGGCACCGGCCGAAGAAGATTTGGTGCGGACTCTTACTTGAGTGGCGAACACTTGCCGCAAACGTGATTCTATATCTTCGATAGTTTGAGCCACTTCCGGAGTTACCGCGTCGTTTTTCGCTTCTGCACGGACGGCACTTTCTGTTTTCACGGTCTTTTTGCGTCGTGGCACGGCAGCCGTTACGTCCGGCTCGGCTTCGGGCAAAGAGCCGCCGTTTTCAAGCAGTTTGGCTAATTGTTCGGTGCGGCGAACCGACAGCTCGTTTTGCACTACATAGCCGAGTAAGGCTATTTGCGAAGATTGATTGGACACCGAAAGCATAGAGCGGGCATGCCCCATGGCGATTTGCCGCGTGCGCAGACATTCCTGAATTGCGGACGGGAGCTTTAGCAGGCGCAAAAAATTTGTTATCGTCGTTCGGTCCTTGCCGACTTTTTCGGCGACTTCCTCTTGCGTCATACTGCACTCTTCCATCAGCCGGCCATAGCCGCGGGCTACTTCAATCGGATTGAGGTTTTCTCGCTGAACATTCTCGATTATGGCTATTTCCAGCATTTGCCGGTCGGTTTCCACGTCAAGAATATAAGCCGGAATTTTGATTAACCCGGCTTCTATCGAAGCACGAACACGCCTCTCGCCCGCTATCAACTCATAGCCCGCACCCGAACGCCGCACGGTTATCGGCTGAATAACGCCTTTTTCTTTTATAGAGCGTGCTAAATCCTCAAGAGCCGCCGGGTCAAAGTCTTGGCGAGGCTGGAACGGATTCGGGCGCACCTTTGCAATGTCTATCATTGCCGTAACGCCTACCGTAACGCCGTCGTCGGACTGAAGCGTCTCGTTGTGTATACTCGACGGTGTAATATCCGAATTACCCGACGGAATAAGCGCACCGAGTCCCTTGCCCAATCCCAAAGCCGATTTCATTTTCTTCGACACAGCCTGTATGTCCCCCATAAATTCCTTTGCATTCAGCATTTAAGACGTTGCTGTGCGCGACGCTAGAAACGCTTGATTTTTAGTTAAAATCTCTTGTGCAAGTTCTAAATAATTCTGCGTTCCCAAACATAAAGCGTCGTAAAGCAATACCGGCTTGCCATGGCTGGGTGCTTCCGACAGCCGAACATTGCGAGAAATAATGGTATTGCAAACTTTATCCTCAAAATGCTTCCGCACTTCCTCGACCACTTGATTTGAAAGCCGCAAGCGGCCGTCAAACATTGTAAGCAATACGCCCTCTATTTCGAGAGTAGGGTTTAAGTGCTTGCGAACTATGGATATAGTCGTAAGGAGCTGCCCTAATCCCTCAAGTGCGTAATATTCACATTGCACCGGAATCAGTACGGAATTTGCCGCAGTAAGAGCATTCAATGTCAGAAGTCCGAGAGATGGCGGGCAGTCAATTACGATAAACGAATACTTTTTACGAAGAGAAACCAGTATGTTTTTCAGAACTTTTTCGCGGTCTTTTACTTCAATCATCTCGATTTCCGCGCCTACAAGGTTGATATGCGACGGTATTAAATCAAGAAAAGGCATTTCGGTACGCATAATGGCGGCGGCCGGCGCGGCATTTTCCACCATTACCTCGTAAAGTGTAGTTTCGACTTCGCGAGAATCAAAGCCTACTCCGTGCGTAGCGTTCGCTTGCGGGTCAATGTCAATCAGTAGCGTTGGCTGCTCGGTAGCAGCAAGCGATGCTGCTAAATTTACGGCAGTTGTGGTCTTTCCCACTCCGCCTTTTTGATTTGCCACTGCAATTACTTTTCCCATAGGAACTTACGAGATATGTAGCCTGCGCTGCGGCAGAAAGCGCGGACAATGTGAAAGATTTATTCCGCATAAAGCAATGCGCCGCCTGCAAAAAGCCGACGAACAACCAAGTCCCACTGCAACGGAAGATATTTTTTACTGCAATTACCGCAAAATTAGGTCTTTTTCGGCGAAGATAAAAATACAAGACAACTATTTGCTTCGGCAATAGCGAGCAAAATATCGCTTTGAAATCTTCCGTAACTTTATCGGATATAAAAGGACAAGAAAATAAAATCTTTAATTCAAGTATATTTTTGGAACTTTTGCGTACTTTGTTTAGTTTAAGAAGCAATTACCGTTAGTCGTATGTTTTTCCAACAAATGGAAACGGCAAACGGAAAAATAAATATAGGAGCATAGTATGAAATTGTTGTTACGCTCTTCTCGCGCGAGGGTATCTCGCAATGTCGGCCCCCCCCCCAGTGTTATCTCTTTTTATCATTGCGATAATCGCACTGCTTGCAGGCGGGACCGAAGCGTCGGGACAACCATGTTTAAAACTAGCCTTGCCCCATGACCCGGCAAACGGATATTTTAATCCCGATTCGGTAATGGTGGATAGTTGTGCTACCCCCCTTAGATATTATGCAAAAGAATGGTATAGGATAACATTTACAATTGACCCGTTTTTTATTCCAGAAGCACCCCGCGGCACCATAATAGAAAGAACGTGGCATGAAATTGACTCCAATTATTATACGCTAAAAATTGAAATGAGCATATTAGATTCGGCTTTCGGAAACTATAAATTTAGGAAAGAATACCCGGATATAGTAGATAGTTCATCGGCCGCCAGCACCACCTATCTAATCAGATTCGACAGTTTGACAAGAATAGATTCTGTTGTTACGCTTTTACGTGCAAGCACGTTCTGTCGAGAAGCGAATTATCGAAATCGTGCAGCAAAATTACTCGGGATGCCACTCAATGAGCCGGGTATGCTATTTGGCAATCCGCAGATGTACAACGGTACTAATTTTGAAAATTTTCGGAATAGTCTTACATTCACCAATACTTACCACAAACTTGGTATGCAATATCATCTATGGGCAATCAACGCTCCTATGGCATGGAAGATTACCGAAGGCAAACCGGATATTACAATTGCTGTTTATGATGGTTGGGATTCAAGAGACGTAATTTCAGATACCGGACATGGCACCGATGCTTCGGAGGATTTATATATGAGAATAAATAAGAAAGAAAATGGAGGTGTTAGTCAAGAGCCCAATACTGAAAATGGAAACTTTATTTTCAATCTGAAGAAAGATTTAAATAATAAATGGGAACGTGACCCGGGTGACGGCAGTATCCCACTGTGCCGACTAACTCACGGCCACGGCATGGGTTGCGCCAGCATTGCTGTTGCTGCAAAAAATGAGAAAGGAATGGTAGGCGTGGCACCCAAGTGTAGTGTTGTAGGCATCAACATAGGAAACGTGTCTTCACTAATTGATGTAGACAACTCTAAAAAAGGAATTCAACCGCCGGACGTGTTTAGTTGCAGCGTCCATAATGTTGCTTTAGAAACCTCAGAGTTTCACATGGAAAACGGCTCGGTAGTCGTAGGCGTAAACTCAGCCGCCGGAAGTATAATTAAAAATGATGTAAAAGCATTGGCAATTGTACCAAATATCGGAGATGGCTATACTTCCGCTTTTATATATAAACATCCTGGAAATAACGCAACCGAAGACGATGATGAAAGTTATGATCTTAAAAAATATAGGGTTTTCCCATTCAATAATGGTAGCTCTAC
>JAANMT010001668.1_pt1 | contig 20993 bp, 17 predicted proteins | sample 7279711 | NCBI WGS metagenome assembly JAANMT01 (sample SAMN14094538, study PRJNA606508) | bioreactor metagenome | isolation source: A lab-scale SPAN reactor treating ammonium-rich wastewater day 1 | place: Ireland: Galway | collected 2017-01-16 | reverse complement strand
GCCGCGTCGGAGCCGAAGCCTCGCGGCCCGGCGGCGTACGCACCGGGGGCGCGCACCGGGCCGGTCGAGAACTTCCGCGACGGCGGCGGACCCGAGGCGCTCGACGACGACACGATGACGGACGACGAGCCGCCGTTCTGATCGGCCGCCGGCTCAACCCACGTCGCCGAGGCCGAACTCCGCGCCGTGTGCCTTGAGCACGCGCCGGAGCAGCAGCGATTCGTCGGGGCTGTCAAGGCGCGGCGAACGGTCGATCCAGTCGCGCGCGTCGCGCCGGGCGAGCGAGAGCAGGTCTCGGTCGCGCATGAGGTCGGCAACTCGGAGCGCGGCCGCGCCGGACTGGCGTGCCCCGAAGACCTCGCCCGGACCTCGGATTTCGAGATCCCGTTCGGCGAGCACGAAGCCGTCGTTGGTCTCGGCGAGCACGCGCAACCGCTGCTGCGATTCGGGCGTGGATCCTTCGGCGATGAGGATACAGACCGATCGCCGGCTGCCGCGGCCGACGCGCCCCCGGAGCTGGTGGAGTTGGGCGAGGCCGAACCGGTCGGCGTGCTCGACGATCATGACCGAGGCGTTGGGCACGTCCACGCCGACCTCGATGACGGTCGTGGCGACGAGGGCGTGGACGAGGCCCGCGCGGAAGCGGGCCATCACGTGGTCGCGCGTCGAGCGTTTCAGGCGGCCGTGCAGGGCAGCGAGGCGCAGCCCCGCGAGCGCGCCGGCCTCGAGCTCGCGCAGCACGCCGCGCACGTCCGCGATCTCGCCCGCACCAGGCTCGTCGCCGATGGTGGGGACGACGACGTACGCCTGCCCGCCCGTCTCGATGCGCCGGCGCACGAACTCGTAGACCTCGCGTCGCTTCTCGGGCGCGACGACGCGCGTGGTCACGGGGCGGCGGCCGGGGGGCAGGCCGCGGATCGTCGAGACGTCCAGGTCGCCGAAGAGCGTGATGGCGAGCGTTCGCGGGATTGGCGTGGCGGTCATGACGAGGACGTGCGGCGTGGTCTCGCCGTCCGCGCCCTTCTGCCGGAGCGTGGCACGCTGGTGCACGCCGAAGCGGTGCTGCTCGTCGATGACGGCCAGCGCGAGCGAGCGGAAGCGGACGGACTCGGTGAGCAGGGCGTGCGTGCCGACGACGAGATCGGCGTCGCCCGAGGCGATGCGCGCCAGCGCGCTCTCGCGTTCGGCGCGCGGCATGGAGCCGGTGAGCAGCTCGACGCGGACGCGCGAGCCTTCGAGCGCGGCTGTGATCAGGCCGTGGTGCTGCTCGGCGAGCAGTTCGGTCGGCGCCATCAGGGCTGCCTGCTGCCCGCTGGCGACGGCGAGCAGCATGGCGTAGAGGGCGATCACCGTCTTGCCCGAGCCGACGTCGCCCTGGATGAGCCGGTTCGCGGGCGTCTCGGAGGTCAGGTCGCGCACGACCTCCGCGAGCGCCTCCTCCTGCCCCGGCGTGAGCGTGAACGGGAACCGCTGGCGGATGTGACGGTCGATCGCCTCGCTCCACTTGAGCGCGGGCGCGCGCGATTCTGCCCGCAACTGCCGCCTCTTCATGAACACCGCGAGTTGCAGGAAGAGCAGTTCGTCGTAAGCGAGCCGGCGTCGGGCGGCACGCGCCTCATCCTCGTCCTTCGGTTGGTGCACCATCCGGTACGCCTCGGCGAGCGAGGGCAGGGAACGCTCGCGCCGGTACGCCTCCGGCAGGTGGTCCTCGATGAGCGGCAGGGCAACGGGCAGCACCGCGCGCACCGCCGCCTCGATCTCCCACGACTTGACGTGCTCGCTCGCCGGGTACACCGGGCGCAGGCGCGCCTCGCGCGGGGCCGGGCCGCCCGATTCGGGGACGATCTCCCACCGCGGGTTGGCGAGTTGGAGCTTGTTGTCGACGCGCCGCAGCGTCCCCTGCACGCGCAGGTGGTGGCCGGGATGGATGCGCTGCGCGAGGAAGGTCTGGTTGAACCAGACCACGTCGAGCCGCCCGGTGCCGTCGTGCAGCACGGCCTCGAAACGCGGGCGCGGGCGGCGGTCGACGACTCGCGTGGCGGTGACCTCGGCGCGGGTCGAGACGATCTGCCCCGGCGTGAGTTCCGCGATCGGGCGTTCCTCCTCGTGCCGCTCGTGCCGCATCGGCAGGTGGGCGATCAGTCTCCCGACGTTGGTGATGCCGAGGGTTGCCAGCATCTCGGTGCGGCGCAGGCCGACACCCTGCGCCTGCGTCAGCGGCGACAGCAGGGTGAGGCTCGGCGCAGGGTCGGAGGCAGGGTTGGGCATCGGTGAGAGAACATACCCGTTGCATCGTGCCGGATCATTCATCGTCAACGGGGCGGGCCTTGTGGAAGCGGGGATCGATCTCGCGCAGGTAGGCCCACGAATAGATGCCCGTGTCGTGCCCGTCGGAGAAGCGGACGCGGATGGCGTAGTGCCCGACCAGTTCGGCATCCACGGCGGTGAGCGGGGCGTTCGAAGACACCGGCGCGCTCGGCAGCACCGTGAGCGGGTTGCGGGCCAGCTGCTCGCGCAGTTCACGCATATCGGCTGAGGGGGACATGCGACGGAGATAATCGATGGTGTAGTACGAGGTGCTGCCGTCGGCCCACTCGATCGTGAGGCCGCGGTCCTTCTTCAGATCGATGCGTGTCGGCGTGTTGGGGTCCACGGTGTCGGCCCGCCCTCCGGCTACGATAGCCGCCGTGAGCGTTTCGCCGTCCGTGAGATTCAGCGACCGCCTGGCCGACGCGATCGACCGCGTGGGCGCGCCGGTGTGCGTGGGGCTGGACCCGGTGGCCGATCGCCTGCCCGCGGAGTTCCGCGCGCGGTCGGGTTCCGATGACGAGGCGGTGGGGCTGTTCGAGTTCTGTGCAGGCGTGGTCGAGGCTGTGCGCGGACACGCGGCGGCCGTCAAGCCGCAATCGGCGTGCTTCGAGCGCTATGGCCCCGCTGGGATGCTGGTGCTGCGGAACGTCATCGGGGCGGCACGCTCGGCGGGGCTGGTCGTGGTGCTGGACGCCAAGCGAGGTGACATCGGCACGACCGCTGAGCATTACGCCGCCGCGGCGTCCGGCCTCGGTGCGGATGCGATCACGGTGAACGGGTATCTCGGCCCGGAGACGGTCGAGCCGTTCCTGGACGCCGGACTCGGCGTCTTCGTGCTGGTGCGGACGAGCAACCCCGGGAGCGACGCCGTGCAATCGGCGCGGCTGGACGACGGTCGGACGGTCGCGGAGATGATGGCGGGCCACGTCGCCGCGCTCGGCTCATCGCGTCGCGGCGCGCGCGGTCTGAGCGACGCCGGCGCGGTGGTCGGGGCGACCAAGCCGGCCGACGGCGCTTCGCTGCGGGCGCGGATGCCGGATGCACCGATCCTGGTGCCAGGCTATGGAGCGCAGGGCGGCACGGCCGACGACGTGCGGGCGCTCGTTCGCCGCGGCGCGCGCACACCAGGCGAGCGAGGGGTGCTGGTCAACGCGAGCCGATCTGTGATCTACGCAGCCCCCAATGCTGGCGAGCGATGGACCGTGGCCGTGCAGCGAGCGGCAGGTGAAATGGCGGACGACCTGAGGCGCGTGTTGGGATAGTCGCGGGTATGGGCGCGCGGCCTGTGCCGGTTCTTGTCTTGAGCCAGGAATGAAAAACCGCCGGCCGCAGCGGGCCGACGGTGAATCGCGCGCGGGGGTTGTTCGTCTCGTTCAGCGGCGGCGGCGGCCGGCGGCGAGCGCGCCGAAGCCGAGCAGAGCGATCGAACCGGGAGCAGGCACGAAGAAGGCGGAGCCGGAGTAGGAGCCTTCGGACCGCCACCACATCGCGGGGAGCATGTTCTGGTCGAGCGCGACGCCCATGCCGCCGTCGCTCTGGAGGAAGGTGAGCGTGAAGGCGGCGTCGTCGGGATCGACGGAGTCGCCGGTGAACAGGCCGTAGTCGGGGATGTTGGGTCCGTGCCAGGTGTAGGTGACGGAGGAGCCCGCGCCGTCCGCCCCGAAGATGGCGCCGGAGGAGTACCACGAGGCAGCGCCACCGAGGGCGGTGAGCGATCCTCCTTCGACGACGGCGGAGAGGACGAGTGCGCCGAAGGCGTCGCGGAACTCGAAGGAGCCGTCGAGGGAGTAGGCGTGGATGAAGTTGCCGCCGCCGGAGGGGATGCTGCCGAGGTGGGCGATCTCGAATGCCGCGTTGAACTCGACGCTCAGGGTGATGGGCGCGCCAGGCCCGTTGGTGTCGTCGATGAGCAGGGTGAGCGGCTCGCTCGGGTCCATGGCGTCGCCGACGAAGCCGCCGGTTCCCATGAAGGTGAACGAGGTGTGGTCAACGTCGGACGCGAAACTGAAGAGACTCGCGTTCGCGGCGGTCGCCAGACCGGCCAGCGCGGCAAGCGACGTCGTGATCCTGTTCATGGGCGTTCTCCTTCCGATCGCCTGCTCGCACCGCGTGGGCCTCTCTCCGGACACCACGAAACCCGCCCAACGAGGCGGGGCTACGACGGCACAGGCCGCCGATCAAAGATGCCCCCGGTTCCGGACCTTGCCAGCAATCAGGGGACGTTGTCCCGAATCGGGTCAAAGCCCTTTCGGGCTTGACCCGCGCGTGATTCGGTCATGCGTCAGCGGCGGCGGCGGATCGCGACGAGCCCGCTCGCCAGAGCGAGGGCCAGGACGCCCGGGGCGGGAACGATCTCCGCGCTCACGAGGGCCGGGACGCCGGAGAAACTCTTGGTGAGGAAGGCAGATGCGGAGTGGATGTAGAGCGTGACGATCGCGCCTTGGAACGGCGAGTTGTACCCGGAGAAGTCGGTGCTGAAGGAGCCGGCGGTGGCGCCGTCGAAGGAGCCGTCGCCCGAGTTGTCGTTGACGGTGACGTTGTTGAGTTGTCCGTTGAAGAAGACGGTGCCGAACGCGCCCTTCATCCAAGTGCCGACGATTTCACCGGTGACGGTGTCGCCGTTGGTATCGGAAACGGTGAACGAGCCGGCGCCGTCGGCGGTGAAGCCGTTGTTGTTCGTGACGTTGATGGTCATCACGAAGTCGGCCATGCTGGTTCCCGCGAAGCCGGCGTTGAACTCGGCCGTTCCGGCCGCGCCGTCGAGGCGGGTCACGTCGCCGGAGGTCTGGCTCGACGCGACGGCCGTATACAGGCCCGAACCGACGTCGAACGAGCCGCTGACGTCGCTGTAGGTGTAGGACAGAATGACTTCCGCGCTGCCGGCTGCCGTGATCGAGGCGGCCGTCAGAATGCCCAAGACGTGCGTGCTGCGGACCATGATCTCTCCTTCTCTCAATCTGTGGCCGGGATCCCGGTTCCACGACATCTGCGAGCAGTGCGACAAGGGAGTTCCACTCGGCCGACGGAATCTCCGCCCGCAGGGACGGACTCCACCGCCCTGCGGCACAATGCCCCGGATTTCCGGGCGTGCCAGCCAGTTCGAAAGAAAAACTTGCGTGCCGCGGTGTCCGAGAACCGGCCGTTCGAGAGGTGTACGGCGGCAGCGTGACTCCCGGGCCGCGTGCGCGGGCCGGGCTACATGGGCTTCTTCTCGACCGTCACGTCGTAGACCTTCAGGAGCTTCTCCTTGTCGAAGACCATCTCCTGGCGGCTCAGGCCGACCACGTCGTACTCGGTCGTCAACTCGATCGCGTCCACCGGGCAGGCTTCCTCGCACATCCCGCAGAAGATGCACCGGAGCTCGTCGATCTCAAACTTTGCGGGGTACTTCTCGCGGTCGTCCCACGGGCTTTCGGCCGCCACAATGTGGATGCAGTTCGCGGGGCAGATGGTCGGGCACATCATGCACGCGACGCACTTGACGCGCCCCTGCTCGTCGCGGTTGAGGCGGTGGAACGCCCGGAAGTTGCTCTTCTGCATCCCGCCGCGCTCTGGGGGTTGGTGCTCCTTGCGCTCCTCCGGGTACTGCATGGATCGGCTGGTTCTGCCCTGCCCGAAGGAGGTGAAGAAGTGGCGCATCGTGACGCCGAAACCGCCGATGATGGCGGGGAGGTAGGCCCGCTCGCCGCGCGACATCGGCGCGGGGCGGATGAGAATGACGTCCTCTTCCCGGATGGCCATGGGGCGGCAGTATAGGGCCGCGTTGCGCGGATTCGGGATCGCGCCGGAGGGAGATAGAATCGTGAGTATGCCAGGCCGCCGACACAGCCCGCCGCTCTTCGAGTTGCTCCAGGGATCGCAATCGGCGGGGGTGCGCCACGCGGCCCCGGGGCCGCGCCCCGCGCCGAAGCCCATCCCTGAACCCAGGCGTGCGGCACCGGAGCCGCCACCGCGACCGAGGCCCACACCAACACCCGAACCCCCACACGACCAGCCGCGTCAGGCGTTCAGTCTCTCCGGGGGTGAGGTCCGGCTTCCCACGAGTTATGCGCTTGTCGCTCTTGCCGCGGTCATCGGCCTGATGATCGGGGCATGGACGATCGGATTCCGGTCCGGTGAGTCCTCAGCCCGCGACGAGGCCCTGCGGCGTGAGCTCGCCATCCAAGGCCCGGCAACCGATCCGTCCCTGACCCCGCCCACCCAGCGGCAGGCAGACACCCCACGCCAGCAGCCACGGCAGCCCGAGCCTCCCCAAGGCTCGCGGCCGGCTACCGGCGGGGTGGTCGCCGCGCTCGCCCCGACGGGGGCGATAGGCGATCCGCGCCAACCCCAGACCAACTACCTCCGGCTTGCCACCCTGCCGCAGGACGACGCGGTGAACGCCATTGCGTTCCTCAACGACCGGGGATTCCAGGCGTTCGCGGTGATTGATCCGCGCACCCGCAGCGGCAACAATCCACCCCGCTACGCCCTGTATGCGGCGGCCGGGTTCCCGAGCGACGGGTTCCGGGCGTCGGAGGGCGCTCGGGCACAGGTCCGATCCGAGGCGCTGCGTCTCGGGCAGGCTTGGCGGGCGGCCGGCGGGGCCTCGAACTTCGCGGACGCCGGGTGGGAACGATCCGACCGTTGACCGACTGGAGCGCCGACCGATGAGCATGGACCGATCGCTGAAGACGAAGGGCAACCTGGCGGGCAAGCGCTCGGTGCTGAAGCGCTCCGAGCGCATCGCCAAGATGCAGGCCGACAAGAAGTTCGACCCGAAGAAGGACAAGGCCCTGGGCATCCCCAAGACGCTGGTGCGCTGAGGCATCAAGGGAGCGGCCCGGCCGCGGTCCGTCATGGACATCAACCGCCTGCTCGCCGACCGTGCCCGGGCCATCGACGCCTCGGGCATCCGGCGCGTCTTTGAACTCGGCGCGAAACTCAGGAACCCCTGCAACCTGTCGATCGGCCAGCCGGACTTCCCGGCGCCCGAGGCGGTGAAGCGAGCTGCGATCGAGGCGATCTCGGCCGACCGCAACGGGTACACGCTCACACAGGGTGTCGCGGAGCTGCGTTGGCGCATCGAGCGTGCGCTCGCCGTCGATCTGGGCTGGGATTTCTCGCCCGGTTCCGGGGCTTCGGCGCTGGTGACGAGCGGCACAAGCGGCGCGCTGCTGCTCGCGTGCTTTGCGCTGCTCGGACCGGGCGACGAGATCATCATCCCAGACCCGTGGTTCGTGCTCTACCCGCACCTGGCGACGCTCTGCGGAGCAAGAGCGGTGGCGTGCGAGACGCATCCCGATGGTCGAATGACGGCCGATCGCGTCGAGCCGCTCATCACGGGACGAACCAAGATCGTGCTGTTCAACTCGCCCGCAAACCCGACGGGCGTCGTGGCGACGCGTGACGAGTGCGCGGACCTGCTCGACCTGTGCCGGCGACGAGGCGTGCTACTCATCTCGGACGAGATCTACAACGAGTTCTGCTATTCCGAGTCGCGGACCGATCGCTTCACGGGCGACGCCTCACGCGCGTGCTGCCCGAGCCCGGCTCGGTTCGAGGCGGCGCAGCACGACGTGCTGGTGGTCCGGGGGTTCGGCAAGACCTACGGCGTGACGGGGTGGCGGATGGGCTACGCAGCCGGGCCGACCGCGCTCGTCGAGCAGATGGCAAAGTTCCAGCAGTACACGTTCGTGTGCGCGCCGGCGCCGCTGCAGTGGGGGTGCGTGGCCGCGCTGGACGTGGACATGACCGAGCACGTTTCGGAGTACGAGGCTCGGCGGAACCTCGTCGTCGACCGGTTGCGCGAGGTGACGGAAGTGCCGTTCCCGGGCGGGGCGTTCTACGCCTTCCCGTGCGTGCCGGATTGGCTCGGCTTGAGCGGCTCGAGGGTCGTGGAGCGGGCGATCGAGCGGAGCGTGCTCGTCATCCCAGGCTCGGTGTTCTCCTCGCGCGACGACCACTTCCGACTCGGCTACGCGACCAGCCGCGAGCAGCTGGAGCGCGGGCTTGACGCGATCGTCGAGCTGCTGCGGGGCTGAGCGGCGGTCCGCCAAGAAGCGTGGTACAGGCGGGATGCCTGTGCCACGGGTCGTCGAGCGGGGTTGCGAGCGGGCCGTCGTGTTCAGTTGTCTCGTGCGGCCTCGGCGCGTTCGCCGACCAGATCGCTGCGGACCTCGACGTGTGGCACGCCGAGCGAGTCGTTGCGGTTCGCCCCGAGCGCCTCGGCGGCCCGGGCGGCCTCGGCGAGCATCTCGGCCTCCTCGTCGAGGTCGTCCTTCGGCGGCTCGGCGAGGTACTTGACGCGCAGGTCCTGGTAGAGACGGAAGCCCGTGCCCGCCGGGATCAGGTGCCCGAGCAGGACGTTCTCCTTCAGGCCGACGAGCGTGTCCTCAGCGCCCTTGAGGGCGGCCTCGGTGAGCACCTTCGTCGTCTCCTGGAACGAGGCGCCCGAGAGGAACGACTCGCTCTGGAGGCTGGCCTTGGTGATGCCGAGCAGCAGGGTGCGTCCGGTCGCGGGCCGGGCACGCTTGGTCTTGGCCGGCTCCTTGCCCTCGGCCTCGGCCTTGGCGTTCGCCTCCTTCACCACGTCCTTGTGGACCAGTTCGCCCACGCGCAGGTCCGTCCCGCCTGACTCGACCACGCGCAGCATCGAGGCGATCTTGTTGTTGGTCTGGCGGAACTGGAACTTGTCGACGACTTCCTGCGGCAGCAGGTCGGTATCGCCGGTGTTCTCGATCTTCACCTTGCGGAGCATCTGGCTCAGGATGAGCTCGATGTGCTTGTCGTTGATGGTGACGCCCTGGGCGCGGTAGACGTTCTGCACCTCGTCGAGCATGTAGGTCCAGAGGGCTTCCTCGCCCTTGATGCGCAGGATGTCGTGGGGCACGAGCGGGCCTTCGGTGAGCGGGTCGCCGGCCTGCACGAAGTCGCCGCCGTGCACGAGCAGGTGCTTGTCCGACGGGACGTGGTGGTCCTTCTCGATGCCCGAGTCGGACGTGATGCGGATGGTCATCTTGCCCTTGCGCTTGTCCGAGAGGAGTTCCACTCGGCCGGTGATCTCGGCGACGTAGGCGGGATCCTTCGGCTTTCGGGCCTCGAAGATCTCGGTCACGCGGGGGAGGCCGCCGACGATGTCCTGCGAGCCGCCCGCGGCGCGGGGCTGGCGCGCGAGCATGTGCCCGGCTTGGACTTCCTGGCCGTCCTTGACCTCGATGCGAGCCTTGGCGGGGAGATAGTGGAAGTCGAGGATGTTGCCCTGCGCATCGACGATGTTGATCTGGGGGTGGAGGTCACCCTTGTGCTCGATGACGACCTTGGCCTTATCGCGGCCATGGCCGGCGTCCTCCTCGCGGTAGGTCTCGCCCAGGACGATGTCGACGAACTGGACCCTTCCGGGCTTCTCGGCGAGGGTGGGGGTGCGGTGCGGGTCCCACTTGACGAGTTCCTGTCCCTTCTTCACTTCCTGCCCGGGCTTGACGAGGATGAACCCGCCGTAGGGCACCTTGAACTTCTCGACCTCGCGTCCCTTGGCGTCGAAGATGGCGATCTCGCCGTTGCGTTTGAGAGAGACGAGGACTTCGCGGCCGTCCTCGTCGGTGACGGGGGCCTCGCTGCAATCGCGGATGACGACGGTGCCGGCGACGCCGGCGCGGTACTCGCTCTCGGCGACGGAGCGTGTGCCGATGCCGCCGGTGTGGAAGGTGCGCATCGTCAGCTGCGTTCCCGGCTCGCCGATGGACTGGGCGGCGATGATGCCGACGGCCATCCCGATCTCGACCGGCTTGCCGGTGGACATGTCCAGGCCGTAGTCCATGACCGAGCAGCCGGTGCTGCTCTCGCTGGTGAGGGGAGAGCGGACGTAGACGGCCTCGATGCCGAGTTCCTCGATCTTCTTGGCGATCTCCCTCGTGATGATCTCGTTCTCGCGGACGATCTGCGTGTCGTTCATGGGGTTGACGATGTTGTTGAGGCTGACGCGTCCCTCGATCTGGTCGCGGAGGGGAACGTCGATCTCGTCGCCCTTGTAGATGGCGCGTTTGACGATGCCGCGCCTGGAGCCGCAGTCGTGCTCGCCCACGATGACGGACTGGGCGATGTCGCAGAGTTTGCGGGTGAGGTAGCCGGAGTCGGCGGTCTTGAGGGCGGTGTCCGCCAGCCCCTTGCGGGCGCCGTGCGTCGAGGAGAAGTACTCGAGGATGTTGAGGCCCTCGCGGAAGTTGGCGCGGATGGGGGTCTCGATGATCTCGCCCGAGGGCTTGGCCATCAGGCCGCGCATGCCGGCCAGCTGCATCATCTGGCTGATGTTGCCGCGGGCGCCGGAGTCGGACATGAGGTAGACGGGGTTGAGGTAGTGCCTGCCCGCGCCGGAGGCGATGTCGGCGTACTCGCCGTTCTCGTCGCGCCGGTCGTGCCTGAGGGTTTCGATGAGTTTCGTGGTGACTTCCTCGCGGCAGTGGGCCCAGATGTCGAGGAGCTGGTTGTAACGCTCGCGGTGCGTGATGATGCCGCGGTCGTAGTTCTTCTCGACGCGATCGACCCTGCGCTGGGCCTCGGCGAGCAGCTCGCTCTTCTCCGCGGGGATGCGCATGTCATAGACGCCGAAGGAGAGGCCGGCGAGCGTGGACTGCTTGAACCCGATCTCCTTCATCAGGTCGAGCAGTTCGATCGTGGCGGGCCGGCCGCAGAGGTCGTACACGTCGTCAATGACGCGCGCGCACCCCTTCTTGCCCAGCGCGCAGTTGTAGTAGGGCATGTGCTCGACCTGTTCGAGCCGCTGGCGGCACTCGGCGCGCCGCTCGTCCGTGGCGGCCAGGCCCAGCTCGGTCGTCCACTCGCGGCGTGCGATGCGCTTCGCTTCCTCGATGATGTCGGAGAACAGCACTCGCCCGACGGTCGTCCGGATGCGACGGCTCGCGGGGAAGTCCGCCGGCGCGCCCCCCTGCGAGGAGACGATCTTGCGGAACTCCTCGATCCGGACCGTGACGAACTCGTGGATGTCGATCACGCCCTGCTCGTACGCCAGGATCGCCTCGTGCCGGTCCTTGAACGAGCGGAGCTGCTCGACCGGGCGTGAATCGGGCACTTCCGTCGTCAGGAAGTACACGCCCATCACGATGTCCTGCGACGCCGAGATGATCGGCTTGCCGTTCGCGGGCGAGAAGATGTTGTGCGTGCTCAGCATGAGCACGTGGGCTTCGGCCTGCGCCTCGATGCTCAGGGGGAGGTGGACGGCCATCTGGTCGCCGTCGAAGTCGGCGTTGAATCCGCCGCACACCAGCGGGTGGATGCGGATCGCGTTCCCCTCGACCAGCACCGGCTCGAACGCCTGGATGCCCATGCGGTGCAGCGTCGGGGCGCGGTTCAGCAGCACCGGATGCTGGTAGATGACCTGTTCGAGGATGTCCCACACCTCCGCGTCGCGCCGTTCGAGCATGCGCTTGGCGGACTTGATGGTGTCCGCCAGGCCCTGCTCCTTGAGCTTGCGGATGATGAAGGGCTGGTAGAGCTCGAGGGCGATCTTCTTGGGCAGACCGCACTGGTGCAGCTTGAGCTCCGGCCCGACCACGATGACGGATCGCGCGGAGTAATCCACGCGCTTGCCGAGGAGGTTCTCGCGGAACCGGCCCTGTTTGCCCTTGATCATGTCCGTCAGCGACTTGAGCGGGCGGTTGCTCGAACCGAGCACCGGGCGCCGGCAGCGGCCGTTGTCGAAGAGCGCGTCCACCGCCTGCTGCAGCATCCGCTTCTCGTTGCGGATGATGACCTCGGGGGCGTTGAGGTCCATCAGTTTCTTCAGGCGGTTGTTGCGGTTGATGATGCGCCGGTAGAGATCGTTCAGGTCGCTGGTGGCGAAGTTGCCCGATTCGAGCAGCACGAGCGGGCGCAGGTCGGGCGGGATGACCGGGATGACGTCCATCACCAGCCACGCCGGGTGGTTCTCGCTGCCGCGGACCTGCTCGATGAGCTTCAGCCGCTTGGCGTAGTCCTTGATCTTCTGCTTGGAGCGAGTCTCGCGCAGTTCGGTGCGGAGCTGCTCGGCCTCGTTCGCGAGGTCGAGCCGCTCGATGAGTTCGCGGATGGCGTCCGCGCCCATCAGCGCCCGGAACGCGTTGCCGTACTTGTCCACGTTGGCGCGGTGGTCGTCCTCGGTGAGGATCTGCCGGGGCTTGAGGTCGGTGTCGCCGGGATCGACCACGACGTAATCCTGGTAGTAGATGACCTTTTCGAGGTCCGAGGTCTTCATGCCCAGCAGCGTGCCGAGGCGGCTGGGCATGCTCTTGAAGAACCAGATGTGGACGACGGGGGCGGCGAGGTTGATGTGCCCCATGCGCTTGCGCCGCACGCGTGAGTGCGTGACCTTCACGCCGCAGCGGTCGCAGATGATGCCCTTGTACTTCGTGCCGCGGTACTTGCCGCAGGCGCACTCGTAGTCGCGCTCGGGGCCGAAGATGCGCTCGCAGAAGAGGCCGTCCTTCTCGGGGCGGTAGGTGCGGTAGTTGATGGTCTCGGGCTTCTTCACCTCGCCGTACGACCAGGCCCGGATGTCGTTGGGCGACGCCAGGGTGATCTTCACGCCGGTGAAGTCGTTCACTCTCTCGTACACGGTGTCGGACATTCGTGTCTACTCCCGCGATGTGTGCGGCTCAGTTCTCGCTCGTCGACCGTCGAGGACAGCGGACCATGTCGTGCCCGGCGCGGCGTGCAGTCCTCGGCGCACGCGGCCCCGACCGCGTCCTGCTAGAGCAGGGCGCCCGTGTCCAGCCGCCGCTTCTCCAGCGTCACGTTCATGCCCAGGCCCTTGAGTTCGTTGCACAGCACGTCGAAGGCGACGGGCATGCCCGCCTCCAGCTTGTTCGTGCCTTTGACCATGCTCTCGTAGATCTTCGTGCGGCCTTCGACGTCGTCTGACTTCACCGTCAGCAGTTCCTGAAGGATGTACGCCGCGCCGTACGCTTCCAGCGCCCAGACTTCCATCTCGCCGAAGCGCTGCCCGCCGGTGCGGGCCTTGCCGCCGAGGGGCTGCTGGGTGATGAGCGAGTACGGGCCGGTCGCGCGGGCGTGGATCTTGTCGTCCACGAGGTGGTGCAGTTTGAGCAGGTACATGAATCCGACGGAGGTGCGCTGCTTGAACGGGTCGCCCGTGCGGCCGTCGTATAGCTGGATCTTCCCGCCGCGCGGCATCCTGGCCAGGATCTCGTGCGGGTGCGGCCAGCGGCCCTGCTCCTCGTACTCGCGGGTGCGCCGCTCGACGTCCGCGTTCGCCTCCTCGATCGCCGCGTGGATTTCCTCCTCCGTCGCGCCGTCGAACACGGGCGTGACGGCCTGGAAGCCCAGCACGTGCGCCGCCCAGCCGAGGTGCAGTTCGAGAATCTGCCCGACGTTCATGCGGCTGGGCACGCCCAGCGGGTTCAGCAGCACGTCCACCGGCGTGCCGTCCTCCATGAACGGCATGTCCTCTTCGGGCACGATGCGGGCGATGACGCCCTTGTTGCCGTGGCGTCCCGCCATCTTGTCGCCGACCGAGAGGTGGCGCTTCGAGGCGAGGTAGACCTTCACCATCTCCAGCACGCCGGAGGGCAGCTCGTCGCCCCGCTTCATGTGCGAGACCTTGCGCTGCTTCTCCTGCTCGATCGCCTCGATGCGCGGCCAGTACTGCTTCTGCACGACTTCCGCGCGTTCGCGTGTCTCCTTCGATCCCTTGATCCACTTCACGTCGAAGGTCTTGATCTGTTCGAGGATGACCTCCGGGATGTCGCTCGCGCCCACCTTCTGGCGGGTCATCGGGTCCACCATCTCGGAGCCGGTGATCGCGTTGATCGCGGCGGTCATCTCGCGGAAGAGATCGATCGCCTTCACGTCCATCGAGCGTTCGTAGGCCTCGATGTCCTTCTTCTGCTGCTTCTTCTGGGCCTCGTTCATGTGCGTGCGGCGCGAGAACTTCTTCGTGCCGATCACGATGCCCTCGACGCCGGCGGGCACTTCGAGCGAGTCGTTCTTCACGTCCTCGCCCGCGCGGCCGAAGATGGCGTGCAGCAGTTTCTCCTCGGGGGTCAGCTCGGTCTTGCTCTTGGGGCTGACCTTGCCGACGAGGATGTCGCCCGGGCCGACGCGCGCCCCGACGCGGATCACGCCGTTGTCGTCGAGGTTGCGGAGCATCTTCTCCGAGACGTTCGGGATGTCGCGGGTGAACTCCTCGCGTCCGAGCTTGGTCTCGCGGATCTCGACGTCGAAGGCGTCGATGTGGATGCTGGTGAAGACGTCGTCCTTCACCAGCCGCTCGCTGATGACGATGGCGTCCTCGAAGTTGTACCCGTCGAAAGTGTTGAAGGCGATGAGGACGTTCTTGCCGATGGCGAGCTCGCCCTGGCAGGTGGCCGCGCCATCGGCGATGACCTGTCCCTTCTCGACCTTCTGCCCGGAGCGGACGACGGGGCGCTGGTTCAGGCAGGTGCGCTCGTTGAGGCCCACGAACTTGCGCAGGACATACTCGTCCGCGTTGTCGATGATGATGCGCTCGGCATCGGCGAAGGTGACTGTCCCGCCTCGCTTCGCCCGCACCACCATGCCCGAGTTCATGCCGACGTGCGTCTCGACGCCCGTCGCGATCGCCGGGGGCTCCACGCGGATGAGGGGCACGGCCTGGCGCTGCATGTTCGAACCCATCAGCGCGCGGTTCGCATCGTCGTGCTCCAGGAACGGGATCAGCGCGGCCGAGATGCCCACGATCTGCTTGGGCGAGATGTCGAGATAGTCCACCTGACCCGAGTCGATCTCCTTCAGCTCGCTGTCCACGCGGGCCAGGATTGTCCCGGCGCGCAGCTTCCCGTCCGGCTCCACCGCGTCCGCGGGGGCAAGAACGGCCTTCATCTCCTCGTCGGCGCGCAGGTGTACGACCTCGCCCGTGGGCTTGCCGTTCTTCACGACGCGGTAGGCCGTGCGCAGGAAGCCGTACTCGTCCACGGAGGCGAAGATGCCCAGCGACGCGATGAGGCCGATGTTCGTGCCTTCGGGCGTCTCGATCGGGCAGATGCGTCCGTAGTGGGAGATGTGGACGTCGCGGACCTCGAAGCCGGCGCGCTTGCGGTTCAGCCCGCCCGGCCCGAGCGCGGAGAGCCTGCGCTCGTGCACCAGCGTGGAGAGCGGGTTCGTCTGGTCCACGACCTGGCTCAGCTCGGAGCGCCCGAAGAAGAAGTCGATCGCCGACGAGATGCTCTTGGAGTTCACGAGGTCGGCGATCTTCGTCACCTCCTCGGGATCCTTCACGCTCATGCGTTCCTGCACGGTGCGCCGCAGCTTCAGGAAGCCCTTGCGCAGCTCGTCCACCGCCAGTTCGTCGAGCGTGCGCAGGCGGCGGTTGCCGAGGTGGTCGATGTCGTCGATCTGGGCGGCGGGCCTGCCCGTCTTCGGGTCAAGGCGGTTCGAGCGCAGGTCGAGGATGTACGCGATGACCTTCAGGTAGTCCTCCGACGAGAGGAACATCGCGTCATCCGGCGTGTCCAGGTCGAACTTCCGGTTGATGCGGAATCGGCCCACCTTGCCCAGGCGGTAGCGGTTCTCGTCGAAGAACTTCTCGTTGAAGAGCTGCAGCGCCTTGTCCACCTGCGGCGGGTTGCCCGGACGCAGCCGCGAGTACACCTTCAGCAGCGCCTTCTCGCGGTCGGTGGCCGCCTCGAACTGCTCCAGTTTCTCCTCCGCGACCGTGTTCAGGATCAGTTCGTCCGACGGGTTCTGCACCACGCGGACCTTCTTCAGGCTCGACGAACGGATGGCCTCCGCCTTGTCGCCGATCTGGCGTCCGACATGGACGAACTCCTCGCCCGTTTCGGTGTCGATGATCGACTGGGCGGCCCAGTGCTCGGGCTGCACGTCCGCGGCCTTGATCTCGGAGACCTCGTAAAAGAGGGAGATGATCGCGTCGGTCGAGGCGACGGACTCGTCCAGACAGCGCAAGAAGGTCGTGGCCGCCATCTTGGTGGACTGGTCGATCTTCATCGCCAGTACATCCTTCTTTGTCACCTCCAGCTCGATCCACGAGCCGCGCTCGGGGATGATCCGTGCCGAGTGCAGCGGGCGGTCGCCCTCGCTGGAGACGATCTGGAAGTCCACGCCGGGGGAGCGGTGCAACTGACTGACGATGACGCGCTCCGCGCCGTTCACGATGAACTCGCCGCCGCCCATCATGATCGGGAACTCGCCGAGGAAGATGTCCTCTTCCGGCAGGTCGGCGTGGTTGTCGCGCTGAAGACGAACCGCAAGGCGGAACGGACGCCCGTACGTCAGACGCAGTTCGCGGCATTCGTCGGGCGTATACCGCGGCTCGTCGAGCGTGTAGTGCAAGTACTCCAGGCGCATCGTGCCGTCGTAGCTCTCGATCGGGAACACTTCCCGGAGGAGAGCCTCCAGCCCGAGCGACGGGTCGCGCTCGTGCGGACCCTTGTTCAACTGGAGGAACCGCTCGTACGCACGCCCCTGAAGTTCCGTCAGGTCCGGGATGCTCATCCCGTCCCCGCGCTTCGAGTAGTTGCGCACCCTCTTTTCGCGCACGGTCTTCCCTGCCATCAACTACCTCGCGGTGATGGTTTGACTACGGCATTCGTCCGCGCTGTGCGCGGCGCACGCCGTCAGCCCTGCCTGTGTGTTCAAGCCTGCCCCGCTGCTGCCACGCTGCCCCGACGCCTTGTGCCAGATGCTCGACCCAGAACCCGGCAGTATAGCCCGTCCTGTCCCAGCCCTACGAACGTCCGAGAATAAGGGAAACTACCTGATTTGACTCCCGAGAGACAAGGGCACCCGGGGGGAGGGCTTCTTGCCCTGCCCCCGGGTGTCCGGCCGATGGATCACTTCAGTTCGACCTCGGCGCCCGCCTCCTTCAGAGCCGCAGCCAGCTTGTCCGCATCCTCCTTCGAGAGGCCCTGCTTGACGGGCTTGGGAGCGCCGTCGACCAGATCCTTGGCCTCCTTCAGGCCAAGCCCGGTCGCCTCGCGGACAACCTTGATGACCTTGATCTTCTCGGCGCCTGCAGCCTTGAGGATGACGTCGAACTCCGTCTTCTCCTCGGCCGCCGGAGCCCCGCCGCCTCCGCCCGGGCCGGCCATGACGACCGCGCCGCCGGCCGCGGCCTCGATGCCGTAGGTCTCCTTCAGGTAGTCGCCCAGATCGACGGCTTCCTTCAGGCTCAGCCCGGCAAGCTCGTCGCCGAGTTTGGTGATCTTCGCGGAGAACTCCTTGGTTGCGGTCTCGGACATGGTGGAACCTCGTTCTGTCGATGCACTCGCCCGAGAGGGGCCGAACCGTTCGGCGCTTTAACCCCGTGCGGGGCCAGTCGGACGCGGATGCCTGCTTCGTTCGATCACGCGGACTTGGCGATCGTCTCGCCCTTCTCCAGTTTCTCTTCGATGGTCTTGACGACGCCCGCCAGGCGCGAGCCTGGTCCCTTGATCTGGGCCGCGAGCTTGCGGGCCGGGCTAAGGATGAGCGTGACGGCCTGCGCGATCGCCTCTTCGCGCGTGGGCATGGTGCTCAGCCGCTTGACGCCCTCTTCGCCGGCGTACAGCTCGCCATCGAGCACCGCCCCCTTGAGTTCGATGCCGGGGAAGGTCTTGACGAGTTCGACGATCTCGCGGGCGACCTCAACGACCGTCTCGCCGCCGTACACCCCGGCGGTCGGGCCGGAGAGCATGGGTTCGAGCGCGCTGAGCGGCGTACCCTCGAACGCCTTGCGGGCGAGGGTGTTGCGAAGCACGGTCACTCGGATGTTCTTCTTCGCGAGACCGGAGCGGATCTTGTTCGCGTCGTTCGCGCTCACGCCGCGGATGCTCACCAGCAGCATCTCTTCGACGCCGTTGAGCCGGTCGCGGTAGTCGCGGATGATGATCTCTTTGACGGCTTTGGACATGGTCGTTCCCCTTGGGGGTCGTTCAGGCGGTCGGGACTGCCGAGGCGTACTGCACCTGGACGCCCGGGGTCATGGTGCCGCAGACGCTGATCTTCTTGACGTACGTCCCCTTCACCGAGGAGGGCTTCGCCTTCTCGATCGTGGCGACGAAGTGCTGCAGGTTCTCCAGCAGGTCGCTCTCCGGGAACGACATCTTGCCGATGATCGCGTGGACGTTCCCGCTCTTGTCCGTGCGGTACTCCACCTTGCCCGCGGCGAACTCCTTCACCGCGTCCACCACGTTCTTCGTCACCGTGCCGTTCTTGGGCGAGGGCATCAGCCCCTTCGGCCCGAGCACCCGGCCCAGTTTCGAGATCACGCGCATCATGTCCGGGCTGGCAACGGCCACGTCGAAGTCCATCCACCCGCCCTCGATCTCGGCGACCAGCTCCTCGCCGCCCGCCTTCGTCGCGCCGGCGGCCAGCGCGTCCTTCGTCACGTCCGCGGTGCAGAACGCGACCACGCGCTTGGTCTTGCCGATCCCCCGGGGCAGGCTCACCGAACCGCGCAGGTTCTGGTCCGCCTGCTTCACGTCCACGCCGAGGTGCATCACCACCTCGACCGTCTGGTCGAACTTCGGCGGCTTGAACTTCTTCAGCGCGGCGATCGCCTCCGGCATCGGCAGCGGCGACTGCGGGGCAAGAGGGGCGTTGGCGCGTGCTCGCTTGCTCAGTTTCGGCATGGCTCAGCCCTCCACCACGGTGACGCCCATCGAACGGGCCGTGCCCTCGACCACGCGCATCGCCGCCTCGACGCTCCCCGAGTTCAGGTCGGCGAGCTTCTCCTGCGCGATCTTCCGCACCTGCGACTTCGTGATCGTGCCCACCTTCTCCTTGTTGGGCACGCCCGAGCCTTTCTCGATCCCCGCGGCCTCCTTGATGAGCACCGAGGCCGGCGAGCTCTTGATCTCGAAGGTGAACGAGCGGTCGCTATAGACCGTCACGATGCACCCGACCAGTTTCCCGCCCAGTTTCGCGGTCGCCGCGTTGAACTGCTGGATGAACTGGCCCGGGTTGACGCCGTTCGCGCCCAAGACGGGGCCGAGAGGTGGCGCGGGCGTGGCCGACCCACCGGGGGCCATCAGCTTGAACGATTTGACGACTTCTTTCTTGGCCATCGGACTCCACCTCCCACCGGCCCCGGGCAAAGCCCGGCTCAGACCCACCCCGGCCAGGGGTGCGGGCAGGCTCGGTGGTGCAACCGGCACCGATTTGTCGGCACGGACCCACCGTCCGCGCAGGGCTGAACAATAGCCGCGTGAAAGGGGCGGGCAAGGGAACATGCCCCTGACAGTTCTGTCCCAGCAAGGCCACTGGCGGTTGGGGATCAGTCCCGGAAATCCCTGCCTCGCACGCCGTCGATTGTGTGGATAACTCGGATGCCGAAGAGAGTGCCTCCGAGCCAGAAGCCATTGCCGATGGGGTAGGGCTTGGTCAGACTGTCAATGCGTGCGTGCCGCGTGGAGCCATCGACGAATCCGACCGGGGTGTGGCTCGCGGCTCGGGCAAACTGAACCGTCTTAGGCCGGAGCGAAAGTACCTCGACGATCATCCCCTTTTCACCCGTCCAGACGACGTCATGCACACCGGTCGCGCGGAGTTGGTCGAACGTGTAGGTTCGCGTCGCGGGGTTCCAGAACGCGGGATCCGCGACGAAGGCCATCGAGTACGCGTAGTGTGAGAATCCTCCGCTGCCCTCCTTGTTGAAGGGGGGGGTGAAGATCTCCATGTCGGCTCTGCCGCCGTAGAACTCGTCGATCATCGGAAGGTGCCAGAACGAGTACAGGCTGAAGTACTGAACGTCGACCGCGAATCCGCCACCCTCGAGGCGCGTCGTGCCCTCCCGCGGCTCGATGAAACACGGAAACATGCCGCGCCAGTCGCCCGTGTAGGCGAGCATGTTGGCGGTGTGCATCCGAACGTTGCTGAGCGACTTGGCATCCCACGCGCGTTCGCGCACCCCTCTGAACATGGGGAAAGCGATGCCCACGAGCGCAGCGACCACCGCGAGAGCGACGATCAACTCGAACAGGCTCATGCCTCGTGCGGTTGCATGGTGTCGTTTACGCATCGTCTGGCCCCGGTTCGTCGGTCGGCGACGGTCGCCATCGCACCACGAGCCCCACGCCGATGCCGAGAGCAAGAATGCCATTGCGCACGACGATCGCCGGAACCTCCTGGCGAATCTTGAGGTAATCACCAACCGTGCCGAGGCAGCCGCAATCGGGCGGTTCGAGGAAGATAGCGTGCGAAACATAGAGACCCGTCGCGGCCACAAGGAAGCCCAACGCAGGCCACAACACGACCAATCGCGCGACATCGGAAAACCAGGCGCACGCCAACCCCAGTTCCACGATTGGTATCAGGAACGCAAGGACACCGATCGACCAGCGAGGAAGCAGGCTCCAAGTGCTCAGCGATCGCTCGAACGCGTTGACATCAACCAGTTTCAGCACTCCGGCCACGCCGATCAGTCCGACCGTTGCATGGGCGGCCATTCGGCACAAGCGATGCATGATCGCGGCTCCAGGCTCAGTTCTCGCCGCCGCCTCCGCCGCACGACGCGCCCGAGGCGGTCTGGCAGATGACGGTCGTGTTGATGGTGATGGCTTCGCAGATCTCAGGGTCTTCGCTCGGTTGCCACACCTTGACCGCACACTGCTTGGGCGGGAAGAGCGAGGTCGCGAGTTGAACACCGGGAGTCGCCTGCTCCACACGATCACAGGGGGAGATGCTTGCGATGATCTCCGGCTCGGGGCAACTCG
>JAANMT010001664.1_pt1 | contig 21023 bp, 6 predicted proteins | sample 7279711 | NCBI WGS metagenome assembly JAANMT01 (sample SAMN14094538, study PRJNA606508) | bioreactor metagenome | isolation source: A lab-scale SPAN reactor treating ammonium-rich wastewater day 1 | place: Ireland: Galway | collected 2017-01-16 | reverse complement strand
CCCCTCCCCATGCCCCTTCTCGGCCTGGTAAATGCCCCTCAAGTAGCGACCATATCCTATCTGAAATATCATGCCTGCGATGTGAATGTGTCATGCGAGCCCCTTTAATTTCTTAAAAGGATCTCATATTTCTTATCTCATGACTACACTATCTAGAACAGAGGTTTTAGCCTGACGATTTTTAGGATGCTCAAGTATATGTTCTGGTTCTGATAGTTATACCGGAATTCACACTCCTCCTTCAGATGTAGATAGAACGTGTTCTTGCTCATGCCTCTGAACCTGGCGAGCCTGGTTTTGGCAACACCCCCAAGGCCCTCGATGCCATTGATGTGGTTTGTCCCCTGGCAAATTCATTATTGCCAGGGTCGATATGAAGTGCTTGTCGTATCCCCCATCAACGAGATCATCGTAGCCTTTAAGCTCATCGGAGTAGATGATACTGTTCGAGCACCACCTTGCCTCGGATAATAGCCTACAGCGTAGCTTTGGCGCAGTCTGGTACGATCTGGGTATTTATTTGGCTGTGCCGTTGGCGATGGTCTTACCATAAGCGCCTCTCCACGTTTGCCTTTAACCCGGCGGGCACCGCAGAAGGATTCGTCCACTTCGACTTCGCCAGATAATGGGGATTTGTGGTTCGCCACTGAGTAAAGCAATCTGGGATGCTTTCAAATCAGCGGAAAAATAGCGAACGAATTCCCAGAATTTCGCCTCAGAAATTTTTGAACGGCTAACATACTTATTTTTTAGCAACATAACAGAAGGTTATCATTCTATCTAACCCTCTGTTCTAGTCATGCCCCTAATAAATTAACTGCTAAAATTAGCAAGGCTGGCATAAATCAGATTTTTCGGTTCTACTTTTTCCTAATTTACACTCGTGTGGCGATGTTGCTGAGTAATCGCAAACTAAAAATGCCCTTGCAATTTCCCCAGTGCCACAAGGGAAAATAAGCATTCCTAGGTCGCGTATTTCATCAGAGCACAAATATCCTAGCTGCACATCAAGAACTCCATAGTAAATGCAAGGCCAATCTTCTGAGGCTATGCAAATAATGTCCTTCGTATCGCAAAAATCCAATTTACCTTTTAAGTAATGATGCCCATCGTTCAATGCAAATTTAACTACATGATGCGCACTAGGATTCGCATGAGGCACTTCAATCAATAATCCGATCCGATCAATAGAAACATTACGATGCCCAGGTAAAAATGGAAACATGTTTTGACTCAATTTGATACGAACCTGCTTAATTTCCTTTTTATCGTCTGAAAACAGACCCCAGGCCTCGGGCAATTCCTGTTTCATATCGAACAAACGCACACCATCCCCAGGCAAATATTTTTGAGCCACATCATTTGCTGCTTGCCGCAAAAGATCTCCCCCTTCTCGTGCCGTATAATTTAAATGCATGATCACATCACTCATGGTATCAAGATCGAAATGATTATTCTCGGGGGGAAGCTCAATACGCCAACGGCTGACTGCTCCGGCAAACTCGAATGGTAGATAGCACTCATCACGAAAATTAAGCTCAAAAACCCCTCCATCCCTCTGACCATTCGATGTAGCAATTGCCTCAGTTGCAGCATACTGCTTTACGATACGAAAATCGTCAGCTAATGCTTCATAACTATTTTCTCTTTTATCTTCTATACAACATGCATGTGATGGGATATTCAATCGTGGATCAATGCGAGTTGAACTGCTCAGTAACGTCAAGCGACAATGGATACCAGTGTAGGGACCCACGACACAGGGAATCGTTAAAGTCATATTTTTAATTCGACGCAAATAATGGCCGGGATAATCTAGATCGAACATCCATTCAGGAATCTCAATTTCACACTGTCCAGTCAACTTGAGCTGCAGGAAGGATTCCGGCCTATGCAACCGTAGTGAAATATGTTTTGTCAGTTCATATTCCCGACAATTTTCATCGTAATAAGCCTTCTCCATTTGACGAACGGCTAGTTGCAATCTTTCACCAGCAAGTAAACCTTCATGTAAATTGTCCCATAGCTCGGATGGAATAAAGCTTCGTGCGGTATGGCCTCTCTCATAATTAAAGGCCCTTTGCGCCTGACGAGCTGTATGTAACGCCAATTCGTACATTTGATAATACAGTGCCGCAGTTTCTCGCTGCATCCACAGATAAAGCGCATGATTTGTGAATTTATCACGCAAGAAGTCATGCACTTCAGTAGCATTCTCGATCTGACGCTGGTGATTATTCAATTCGCGTAACGCGATATCACGACGCCGCTCGGCTGCCAGAATCTGTCGCTCGATTTGCTCAATTTCAACGGTGAGTACATCTACTTGATGTTGCCATTCATCCTCGCGACGAACCCAACCCGATTTTGTTAATCCTAATGACGCCGCCGTGCTGATAATCTCAGCAACGGTATTGGCTATAGTCCCGAATGCAGAGAAAATATGGCTCAATTTTTCTCCGGGTGGTAGTCTTATAAAATTAGCTGGAAACCCTACATGCGGATCGGGGATTATATTCATGAACTGACCGACTCCAACTAATACATTGCCAGCTGTTTTTACTGTCGAAGATGATATGGTTAGAGGTTCGTATTGGACTTCTCCACTGATTAAACCATTTTCAATCAATGTCTTGTAATAACGCAAACGTGTTTGTGTAATCTCCTTGGTTTTTTGTAAAGCTTGTACCTGCCAATCCGCCTCGCGCCACTGGAGTTGGCGGATATCCAGTGCTAGATTCAACAGCTGCCGTTCATGCATGACGCGCATCGTCGAAAGATATTCTGCGTCACCTTTTTCATAGGTAGCCAATAAAGCACCACCAAGTGCACGTACCTCCCCCGTAAGTTCCTGAGCTTTTTGTACCAGTATCAGGAAGCGATAGCAGCTATGTGGAGAGCACCAATCAGATTCATCAACACAAGTTTCCTGGTCAGTTTTCCAGCAATCACGTACGTTGCTGTTACCGAAGTAGGGTATATCCACATTGGACTTACCATTCTTTAATCGCTTAGTGTTCAAACAGGTATGAATCAAGTTCAAACGGTCATCGACAGCGGAATATAAACATAGGAGTCTCGGATTGATAGGCGTGGCATCAGGTTTAAAGTCATTGATAGTTGTGAGTAACTCCGATTCATTATTCTTTAATAATACAGTTTCGGGCGATGCGCCTAATATACGAGCAGCCGTATCAAAAACCACTCGCGCTCTTTGGAATGTTTCTGGCGTATTTTTCCGCATCAGTGCATCCCCCCATTGCACCAGGGTTTCCAAATATTGCATGAGCATGGCCTGTTTTCTTGCCCTGGTATCAGGATTCTCCAGATCGTCAAGATTACTGTTATCTTCCCCGCAATCAGCCCAAGTGTTGTCTTCCAGAAGGGGGTTATAAAAGGTTTCGTACCATTTCAATGCCGTCTCAAAACGACAGTGTGAACGAAGATAGCCAGCCATCATCACAGCAGGACTGAAAGTCGAAAGTGGTAGCAAGGGTACACCTGGATCGAACCACGCAAAGAACGGAAAAGCAGCAAGCCCCCCGATAAGATCAGGGGTTTCTGGTTCTATAATGATTGGCAACACTACTGCCGCATCCTCAGCCAGATCATAACGGAATCCCGGTTGTGGGTCAGCCGGAAAACCAGCTGGCGTTTTGCCATTCACTACTTCGAAATACAGGGAATCGCCTCGTCGTCCCTTGAATAACAGTTGGGGTGCTTGGTCTGGCTCGATACTAACTCCCTCATATGATTTACGAGGTTGCTCGATACTAACTCCCTCATATGATTTACGAGGTTGCTGAAATTCGCCATTGTGCATCCGGCACCAATGCAGATGAACCATTTTGTCCGATTCCCAATGCAACAAACGTGGCAGCTCATCTGCCCGGTGCCAGTCTGTCCTAGGGTCATCTGAAGTAGCTCCCCACTCGGCAATCTGCTCTTTAGTATCGTAACTGGAGGAATCCTCGATCCAGAAATAATATTCATCCATTAGTGCTGGATGTACCTTGCCACATAGAGTACAGCAAACCGACAAATCAGCCGGCTGGCATTTGGGCTCAAAGTTTGTCGTAGCCGGCGGTATGCCTGCAGCAGCCACCCTGATAAACTTGGTTTCCAAACGGACAGCTGCCTGCAGCCACATGGGCAGATCCTGATATGTATTCATCGCGGACTGATGCCCTTCATCCTCATGGTTAACGGTATGGATTGGTGCTAACCAAGTAGATCGTGCATGCCTGTCCGGTGTACCCATCAGGCCTAGTCCCCGAGAAGCAGCAGAATCAGACTGTCGCATGGTCGCCGGTTCACGGTGCTGGAGAAGCGTCAAACCAGGATGAGCAGGAGAGCGTGGGTTATTCCAGTAAGTCAAACCGCCTGGAACGGGGGCTGTTAGTACAGCGCGCCGCAACTCCGATTCTAGGAATTGAAATGCTTCCGATCTCTGTGCTTTTTTCAATTCATCCCATTCAATCCAATTTTCACGGTATATCAAGCGCCGTTTACACGCTTCCCATATCCGGTAGGAAGCAAAGTGACTATCCCAAACCTGAATAAACTGATTGGTTACAATGAATCCCGGTTCCAAACCCAGCCTGGCACGTTGGACAAACAAGCTGACCGCGGTAATCGCTTCTTCGATACGGCTTGCTTTTTGACAGAGCCCAGCTTCTACGTCCATGAGCAAAAGATCACTCAGATCCTTTGCTTTGGTGGCAAAGCTGCCTTCTGGCTCCCAAGGTAATTCAACTCGTTCCAAGTGAATCAGGTAGGCAATCAGGGCTTTCCGACCCCGTTCACGCAAACCGTCATTCAGTAGCTTGATTTCCTTGTAACGCCGTGGTTCACCATTCTCAATACAACCGTCTCGATAAAACTGTGTCAGGTTGGCGTTGCCATCGAGAACAGGCCCATCAGACACCCAAAGAAAGGGCTTTGCCAAAGTGATGTTTTTGGGATAAAAATGAGAGAGAAGATGGCGAACCCATTTCTCAGCTTGCCAAACACGAATTGCCCAGCGATCGTCTTCCAGATCTTTGCTTGTCACATCATAGGAAGGATTGGTGGAGTTAAAGTACTGTAACACCAGCGAAACATGCCGGATATCGATTCCCAAATGACGCATCAGATGAGCCGGGTTGTCTTCATGTGCCTCCGCTGCTTCGTGGAAGAGTAACCATGCAGGTTGTTCTGGTGAACATTGGCTTTCACCGCGCATCACAGTGTAATCAAACAAACGTTCCCACCAATCGAACATCGCTTGCTGACGTTGGGCAGAAGGATTGGCCCGCTGATCCTGATCATCAGAAGGAGGATGATAATTATCCAGAACAGGCAAGAAATTGAAGTCGAAATTGGTTTTATGGGTAACGAAACTTTCACCGTTTCGATAATATGCCTGCCCAGCAAAATTTTCGGGGTGTGCGAGTAGATATCCGAGCTCAGACTGACCGCTATCAGCAATTCCCTGCGCAGAAAGATGCAAGCGATTAACAAAGAGTAAAACTTTAAAGGCTCTTTGGTAGGTCCGCCGGATATCACGAACGGTGCTGGTGTAATACGCTGTAAGAAAATCTGAAGATTTGCCCGATAAATTTCCTGATTCGAACCACAAGGAATTATCCTTCTGATCCCGAAACAACTTATCATGAGGAACGGTCAACCAGTTTTCATCCGTATCCGGACCCTGATATTTCAACTGAAAGCCAGTTATTTGTGGACACACAATATCCGGCCCATTGAACACCAGCGGTTTGCGTTCCAACTCGATCACCAGTTCATAGAATCCTTTCTTAAGCATGATCGGCTTGGCACAATGTCCGGGTGCTTCTTCACCAAGCCAATCGTGGGCCAGTAATACCCAGGTTTTCTGACCTCGTTTCAGTATGATGCGCCAGCGGTGCGAATCAGCAATCGCTGCAAAATCCGGCAATTGACAAGATGGTGTAGGTGCACCCGCTGCAAATCTATACTCGCCGCCACACTCGATCAGCAACAAACCTTTCCAGCGTAAAATGAACGGCTCAGCGCCTCCGATCATGGTCCCGCCGATATTGGCGATGGCAAATCCGTTACGGATAGCAGCAATCCGCAATTGCTCAGGTGTTAGAGCAAAACTCATCGAAGGGATAATGGTCGGAATGGGTGCATTCCAGGTATTTTCCTCTGAACCAAATATTTCTGTTCCACCCCGCACTTCCCGCCACCGCAATGTCCCTTCGGTATCGAAATATTCGGCTAGCATACCGGTTCCGGACAAACCTAATAGTGCAGCATAAGCACCACCATTGGGTTGCGGCTGCCACGTCATATTTACCGGCGGCTTACCGTTATTATTCTCCCATGGGGTAGTAGCCCGGTTTTCATCGGCCCACAGGTTCTTCAGCAACAGTTTGGCTAACGCCATTCCCTCCGGATTGGGGGTAGCCGTTACACAGTCGATATGTGCAGCCAAATGTTCAACAATCACTTGGCAACGCTGATAAAAGCGGGCAAATTCTATCTGGAACCAAGCCCATCGTTTTGCTTCATCAGGCTCTTGGATAAGCCGTTTCTCAGCTTCGCTAAAATTATTAAATATGAAAGCGAAGCGAATCAATTCCAAGCGAGGGAGAAAATACAAATCTCGTACAGCTATCTGCTCATCTTCGTTCAACTGTCTGATGCGCCCCAGTTTAGCCAGGACAGCTTCATCGGTAAGTGGAATCTGTATCCATAACTCTTCGGAAGTTGAGTCGTAGTAAAACGGCCCATCCGGCGGGGTATTCCACATGGCCCCAGAAATTCCTTCCAATGAAACCCGATATTGCCGTTGCGCCCTAGTCACAGAGCTACCGGCACTCGATACGATTTCAGGAAAAAAGTGCTGTCCGAACGTAATCAGATAACTTTCGGCGCCGGAAGTAAGACCAAACTCTTCTCGCAGCGCCGTTTCTATCCGTGTCCATGTCCATTGCACGGCATTCTCAGGACATACTTCCACAGCCAGGAGTTTCTTGCGCAACACATACAGTGAGTTTGCATCGTCATCATCCGGCAAACCCAATGGAGAGTCCTTTGCTTCATTGTCAGTTTGTAGTGGGAAAGGGTCGCCGCCTTGTAAATGTGCTTCATTAGTAAAAATGCACAACAATTCACCTACTCTGAATTCGGATGCGTAAATTTTTGCCAGAATTTCCGCAAAACGCAGCGTATGCGTTGGATGAGCATGCCAGGTATCGGTTACGTTATTGGGGTTGAACCCAGCCAGCGCGGAAATCCGATCCAGATTATTCTCCAGCAATTTGATGAATTCCGGTTCACGGCAACCGCAGTGATGCACATTAATTGCATATTGCTGGATCTGATTCAGCAGGTGGCTGACAGCCCATTTCCGTTTGGAAGCACCCGCCCCCCAAAATGCCAGTAAATGTGTATGCTCCGCGCCTACCATGTCGGCGGGTGGGCTACCATCCGTAAGTGACAGTCGAAAATCATCCCGAAGCATCTGGAATGCGGCAAGTTGTCGGATCAAATCTGGATTGATATGCTGGCCATTGAATAACTTCAAAACAGCGCAAATATCACGTAACTCGGCGAATGTATAGTGGGCATTTGTAACGCATTGCAGTTTGCGCCAGAGCCGGATAAAAACTATAAGCCGTTTGAGCGCTCTTTTTGGATCAGCAGGATTAGTGAATTCGATTCGATATTGATTCAGGCAACAAGGCTCACATTCAGGAAACTCCGTTCCGCTATCTTCCTCGTTATCCTGGTCTCGCTCAAATTCCACAAATTTCGATTTCCATAAATCGATGAATTCACAGTATGTCAGGCCAGTACGTTCCAAAAATTCATTAAGTTGTACTACTACATCCGTCCATTCTCTTTGCGACTGATCCCGCTCAGAATTGAAACCGTACATCCAGTGTATACCGGCCAATGGAATATTATTCTTGAATAGCGTGCCATATTCCTCCAGCGAGATGCAGAGATATTCGATTGCGGTCTCGATACGCACGGGATAGCGCCAGAAATGCTTCTGAAACTCCGCCGTTTCCTTATTTGGATCCAGTACAAACTCAGTAATATCTTTCCTGAATCGCCGCATAGCGTCATATCGGCGTGTTCCGAGTTGTCTCAGATAAGTCCGGGATATATCCAAGGGCTGGTGATACGGCAATAGATGAGAAGAAAAATCCTCCTTCAGTTTGTCGTAGGCAGCTTCCGTCTCCGCAGAGACAGCAGGCGTGGAATGTTCAGGCAATACTTCGAACAATGTCGTTGGATCATGCGCACCAGCAGCTGGCCCGGGATTTGAAGCCAGCCTATGCCTGCCGACCTGATCGCTGGCCGTATTGAACACCATGCCGGACATATCACCATCGCTGGCAACCATATGTTCCAGTGCTTCATTGACCAAATCTATTAATGGTAGAGGCACTTCCAGATTGGCTTTAGTCACTAGAAGGTCCCCCAATGGTCCCCGACGTGAAGCCAGTAATTCATCTAGTGTTGCTGTCGATTCCCCTGGAATTGGGTGTTCACAGGCCGATTCATCCGTTACACGAAGCAACTCATGTAAGTAAGCTACCGGCCCCAAAGGTGATCGATGCAAAGGCGGAATACAGTTGACTAATGAGTCATCCGGATTGATAGGTTTGAAATTACTTGGATTTGGTGTGGGATTGAGCTCAGCTACATCGGCATTTTCCCAAATAATATCAGCGTAATCGTAAGCAACTGAACCAACCAGTGCATTTTTCAATTCATCAGCTTGAGAAAACTGTGCGATGATTTCTCTGCTCGTTATTCCCCTTGCCCACATTGCCTCCATGACTGAAAACTGGAGATTTTCCTGAATATCTGTAGTTAACCGAACTAGATTCTGAATGCAGGATAACCAATCAGTGAATCGCCCTTGAGTCACTAAGTCTCCGGGAAAAATCCGCTCTAATGCTTCCCTGAATTGGTCTATGTCATAATTTTCACTAAACGAAAACTCTGAATAATTTTCTAAAAATGCATCCAGCGGATTATCTGGGCGAGTCAAGATTAGTGTGGCGCTTACCTCGGGTGCCACTGGGGGTTCAAAAACATTCGGAACATCAAAAAATTTCCGCAAATGACGAATAAAGGCCTGGGTCCTTTCCTCGGTTGTTCCGGGTTTTGTGAAATCCGGGAGTAACGTAGAATCGGTGTGCAGCAGACCTTTCCAGTCTTCGTTAGTCTTTTGAGTAAGATCGCCAGCATCATGAACCCCAAAAGCGGAAGTATTTATGGCATCAATCAATGGATCGTGGTGCTGGGTTACCGCGCAGAGCACCAAATCCAAGTGTCCTCTGACATCAGCAGGGGCTAGAGCTAGAGCCCCCCAGAATGCGCTGATATCTGGACCAACATGGCCCAGCCAATGGGTGACCAGACCATGGACATCAGATGCTAATTCAACTTCGCATTCCGTTGTACCCGTTTCACCTACCAATCCCAATGCTCGCAAACGCCGAGCTGCTTGATAAATATTGACGGAAACACCGTCAGACTCGCTGATAATATTGTCTTCCTTTGCTGCCAAGAGATTTGTGACGATCTGTGCCTCAGCATCCAGTTGAACCATTTTATAGCGTAGCTCCCGCGCTACCTGGGGTGGCAGAATAGCTGTAAGAGCGTAGAAGTATGCAGCAGGTACTTCAAATCTCAGGTCAGACGCGGCTGCTTCTCCCACCCCTGTCAAGATCACTTTTGCTTCGCGACTGGGTAATCCTAAAAGTACCGGAAAATAGAAACCTACTTTAGATGCAGTTCGACTCTGTTCCTCACACCAGATAGCCGCAGATAATGAGTAGATAAAATTCGCGAGCCGATCGGCTTCAGTGTTATGTTTGGTGTAATAGGTAAGCAACTCCCCTTCAAAAATCCGACGATCCCGTTCATCCTCGCTATCAGCACTTTGCGGGCCTGTGTACATCTCCTCCAAAGAGCGCTTTGGAATCGGTAATGGGTAAGCCATTCGGTCCCAGATGAGCTCATAAGCGATATGCTTACATTGTGCACGGCTCAAGTTGCCAATATCATTCAAATTACCTGGTTCGGCATTTAGAACATTCTCTACCGCTGTCCTAAGCGTAGAGAAATTAGGTGCAGTACCATCTTCCGGCAATAATGCTGTTGCACTAAGTTGCTGCCCAGGAGATGGTAGGGCCAGGTGTAAACTGATAGGTTCAAATGTTAGGAAGGTATTCGGCTCTACAGGTACAGGCAATGATCCGGATTTAACTGGAACGTTGTAATAGATTTGCTTGTGAACGAACTCATTTCCACCACGGTTGATGACCAAACGTATATCAGCAGTGTTGTATTCGCCTCCAGGTGCTGGATCAGGGATTTCAATTACCGCAGTAGCTACTGCTAAAAATGTTCTTTCGAATAAAGATGGATTAATCGATATTTCATCGATAGAAAAATGCTGCGTAATCTGATTATTGGGGTCTTGGATGGGAGTAGGATCAGGTGATGGAGAAGGAGGAAGGACTGGTGGAATATACCGAGCCGTCCCAATAATTGATTCGCTACCAACTGGGTCATCAAAGGATACCTCATAAGCATCAATCGATAACCCATCCAGATAGTTGGTGAAATCACCTCCAGTGATGGGCTCTACCGGATGCAGGCGAATGACGAGTAGGGATGGCATAGTTTTCTCCTTTTACAAGCGGTGCTTGTGATTATTCAATTACAATTCTCTGCGTTGCGTTCTTTACCCCAGTTTTATTCAAATACCTATACCTCTTCACAATTCAGCGTGTAGCACCGGGCCCAGTCGTAGAGTTCTCCAGCCAGGAGCCGAGCAGGAAGATCAAGTGGCCGAAGAGATAGCTCGCGAACAGAAACGCGACCCAGGCTTGTGCGCCGTCGAGCTTGGTATAGCGATCCCCCAGCACGGCTGGCCCCACCTCGCCCATCAGCAGCCAGGTGAGCAGCGCGCCCGGCAGCAGGATGGAGAAGAAGTCCATCAGGCCGATGAAGAATTTCTGGGGGTCCAAGTTCATTTTTTCCTCTGCTTAGCTCACACAACCGATAGGGTCGAGCCCCCGAGCCAACTCTGTGTTTACTGCCTTAGCCTTGAAGTAGCGCTTCCGGCACCAGAAATGTTTGGGTGCGGCAAGCTGGTAATTATCTCGACACCTGGTCTTACCGCCTCAAAATGAAATATGTTGCCAGTGCAACTACCACACATACCTCTATCTGCCCACAAATAAAGTCGTCCAGATACATCAGCACCGCTGGCCTCCGTTACTCGCAAACCGTGACCAAGTAGTTTAATTTCAGCGTCAAGCGCTCTATCAATTACGTGTCCGAAGGGATTTGGTGCGCCAAATGGAGACAGTCTCGGATCAGGTGCAGGTATTGGTGCTGATCCTCCAGTAGTTCCGAATTCTATTACGGAGCTTTCTAGAACTTGGCCTTCAGCGGACACCACATCAAGTGGCACAGTAATTCTATTTCCCACACCAATTGACTGAAGGCTATCGATTCCACCTGATCCACTCCGTGTAGACGCTATTGCTGAATCGCCATTGAGTTCACCGACAAATGCGGCGCGTGCTTTCCCTCCACTCGACATCGAAGTTGCTTCAGCTTCGGCCGATGCCAGATACCCCGCTCATGACGCCGTTTTCTCACTGTCGAAAGCCGCTCGCCTTTCGGCAGGCTCTTGACGAACAGCAGCTTGATCAAACGCCAGCGAGTCGCGTAATCCGCATCGCCCGGCGGCAGCGTCCATATGCAATGCAAATGGTCGGGCAACACCACCCACGCCACGATCTCGAACGGATACCGGCGCTTCACCCGGCGCACCGCTTCCCGCAACCGCTCGATCTCCGCAACCAGCAAATCCCGCTTTCGCTCAAGCAAAGCCACCGTAAAAAAATACGTCCCGCCCGGAACCCAGTTCCGCCGATAATCAGGCATCCTCCAACCCCATTCAAAACCAGCACACCAATTCACCGATCATTTGCGTAGGGCGGATTCGGAGCGCAGCGACAATCCGCCATAGTCAAACGTAATCTCCCAATCATCCGATACCAGACCCGCAAATGATGGCGGATTGCTTCGCGAATCCGCCGTACGTGGTACGTGGTACGTGGTACGTGGTGGTTTTCATACGACGGAACCCGTTCCGGTTCCGTCTTACGCGGGTTACGCGGGTTACGCGGGTTACGCGGGTTACGCGGGTTCATGGTGTCCGCCCTACGCGGGCTAAAAAAGTACGTCCCGCCCGGAACCCAGTTCCGCCGATAATCAGGCATCCCCAACCCCATTCAAAACCAACACACCAATTCGCCGATCATTTGCGTAGGGCGGATTCGGAGCGTAGCGACAATCCGCTAATATCGATCCAATGCTCGCCTTGCACGTTCTTGAGCGTTTTCTAACTCTCCAAATTGACCTTCGAGCATGGTTTCATATGCTTCAATATTTTCGCTTGCTGGAACAGCTTCACCCTCGGTATGAAGAGTGCCGCCGGCAAGTTCGACAAGTGCACGAACAAAACCATTAGAGTTTGGCCCGACAAATCCGTTTATGGAAGGATAAAGTGGAAGGTGTATGTATTCGGGACGACCCGAGGTATCATCCGTCTCCAGAAAGAATCTTGTGAATTCGATAATTCTTCTTTCAAAAGTTAAATCATCTGCCCGCATTCCCGCAGGTCTTTCGACAGCACCTTCGACGAGACGTACTCGATTAGGAATGCTATATTCTACTAATAATCCTCGACGGATAAGTGTATCTGGCCAGAATGGGTCCATGTGAGGCCGCCCTGTTTCAGTAGCAGTTTCGTCGGTATCCGCTCCCCACAGTTCGATTACCAAATCCTCGGTATCTGTAGTAACTCTTAAGAATGAGTGGCCAAATGGATTGTATGGAATGACCGCGTCCTCAACATAAAGACGCACTCCCGATGGATGCAAGCCTCGCCAATAAGCGGTTAGCGCGTCGCGATTCTCCTCATTTGCATGATTAACCGTAAGAAATTCAGCAAGTGTAGGCTTATCATCTATGGCCGAAACATCTACAAAAGTATAGGTATAGCCAACAATCTCACCATTTTCGACTACATCCTGAACTATCATTCCATCAATAAATTCGGGAGCTTGGGGTTGACTCGCTCTAATCCTCTCGTGCTGGAGTGCCTGCTCGCGTGCACTTTGTTCATCCACTGCAAAATCACAATCTACATCGTCACAAAGTCTAGCCTGATTCCCTGTCCGATCAGTAAATGCGATAGGGTTATCCTTACAATAAGCATAAAAATTAATTCCAGCGCGTACGCCAATCTTATCTGGACCCACCCACCGCCCCAACCAAGGCAAATAATACCTAGCCGTGTGATAACTCAACCCGCTCTCCTCATCCCGCTCCATCCCGGTATACCGATACCGTTTAGCGACAGCCCGTACATCCCGTCCACGCGCCTGATACGCCGTCGTCCCGTACGGATGGTATTCCTCATACGAAATAATCCGTGCATCACCATCCAGCTCCAGTCCGACTGAACCGAGGTGATTGCCGTACTGATAGCGATCCAGCACGCCTCTAGGTAGATCAGAATTCGTTTCAATCACATCCTCCACGATCAACACGCGTTGATCGTCCACGAACAGGTGATGCGTTTCGATTTCTTCCACCAGATTGCCGTTGAGCCAGCGGCGATACCATTCCATGCCACCGAGATAAAAACGCTCTTCCACCGTACGGCCGCCATTGCTGCGCTCGATGCGCTTGCGTGTACGTTGCTTGTTACTGTCATATTGGTAATACGCCCAGCCGCCTCCGCCCAGATCGAGTGCGTGGATCATGTCGCGCGTATCCCAATGCAAGTAAAATTCTTCCGATACATTGGCCAGATTGCGCATGCTGCCGTGGGTGTCGTAGCTATACCGCTCATTGAGCGTGACTGCATTCGCTTCTACGTAGCGTACATAATCCAGACTGCTGCCGTTTTGCGTGGCGAGCAGGCGGTTGCTGTGCAGGTGGTACTGATAGTTGCGCGTCCAACTGCCACGATCAGCGGTATGGCGCATTTGCAGAATGTTGCCAACAGAGTCGTATTGGTAGCGCTGGGTGTAGTTACGCAGCACATTGCCATCTAAATGAAAATCCACCGGTGCGGGTTCAGGCGGACGTTGCGGCGGCGGGTCCTCCGCATGGTAGTTTTCACGCCCGGTGGCTTCGATCAGCCGGTAGAGCGCATCGTAGGTATAGCGGCTGCGCGGTTCGACGCGCTGATTGCGGAAAAATACCGGCTGGTAGGCTTCGTCGTAAATCTCGGTGATGTTGCCTGCCGGATCATAGGTGTAGTTGAGCTGCTGGACGATCCGTTCTTCCACCAAATTGGAGTGAAACTCCGGGAAGGCAAGATCACTGATCGGGCGGGTGGTACGCAGTTGCTTTAAGCGGAAAGTGAGCGGATCGTAGTCATAATGAGTGTCGGTATCGTTGCCATATTCGATCAGCATCCGCTGACCTTTGGCGTCGTATTCAATTTTACGAATTGCTTCTTTTACTTCACCTCGCACGGTCAGAGTTTCTCCAGCCAGGATGCCGCGCTGGTTGTACTGTGGACGATATACCGCCGGTGACCGGTCTTGCCGGTGCCAGTTCTGCAGCTCGGTCATGCGGTTGAGCGCGTCGTATTGCGTGCGCTGGGTGAAGATTTCTGGTTCAAATGCACTCTCTGGCGGATCTTCCGGCCAATGGATGATGGAAGCGGCATAGGCGCTGGCGAGCTGGCGCGTCGCTTCGAGCAAGTTGCCTTTGAAGTCGAACCATTCATTAGTAATCAAACCGCTGGGATCGTAGTGCTGATAAACCTGCCCGCGCAGGTTGCGCGCCTTGGCTGCTTCTCCAAGGCTTTCGCCATAGACCAGCCGTTCCGTTACCTGCCAGTCTGCTGTGCCAATTCGCAAACGCTGTTCCAGAGGGCGGCGCAGTGGGTCGTAGCGCGTGTGGTAGATGCGATGTTCCAATGGAGCCTCACCATCCTCGCCGGTACGCTCATTTTCATCCCAAGCGTAATGCGGCTGGCCGGTGGCATCCATCAGCATCCAGCGGTCGCCACCGTCCATGCTGTGCTGGAACAACAGGTTGCCCGCAATGTCGTAGGCGGGGAAATATTCCGGCCCGGTGCCGGATGCATTGTGTTTGATGTATTCCATGACCCGGTTACCGCGTGCATCGCGTATCCACAGTGGTTTGCCTTCGGCATCGAGGTGGGTGTAGGTGGCGTATTTTTCATTACGCATGACACCATCGCCATCCCGATAGCGGTTATGGGCGACACTGATCACCTCCCGGCCCAGGCTATCCAGGAAAACCGTCGTGGGCGTATTGGCATGCTGCGCTGCCCGCCAGGCCGCCTGCTGCTGCGGTGTGGCCAATGGCTGACCCGCCATATCGACGGGTATGGCGCGCGTGGGGTCGAGCGGATTCTGCGCCGCATACCAGGCATTTCCATTTTCAAGCACTGTGTCGTTCGCGTCCCAAGTTGCCATGAACCAGGGCGTGAATTCCACCCGGCTGTAGCTGCCGTCCGGCGCTTCGGTGCGGATGAGGCGACCTGCCGCGTCGTAATACATAATGGGCGTGACACCGACTTCTGCCTGTTCTTCAAATCGTTGAGAAACGGTGAAATATGGTTCATATTGCTTGACCGGCTTGCCTTTGTTGTTAAGGATGGTTTTGCCGCTGGTAATCCAGCGTAGCGCCGGATTGGGCGTGACATCGGGAATAGGGCCGCCTTCGGCTTTGGCCTTCGCCATCAGCACCTGCCCCATGCCGTCGCTGTATTCGATATTTACTTGCAGCTTACTGTCCGCACCACCTGAATCGGCAACGTGAGTCTCACGCATCAGCCCGGCTGCACAGGCCGGGTGATTACCGTAAACCATTTCGCCATCAACAAGTTGTTCGCCAAAATAATACAGATGGCGCGCGGTAGCGCTACCGAGCAATGTGCGCGCTTCGGCTTCGCTGTAATCGCCGGTGAAGAAACGGATCAGGGTTGCGGTATCCAGGTCGGGCGGCGCAAGATCCAGGTTGTCGCCTTCGTTTCTATCCGGTTTGCCTTTGAGCGCCATGGCGGCGGGCAAGCCGAGAGTATCGAAGGCTACCTCGGTGCGATTGTCGTTGATATCACGCATCCGGCTGGGGGCCAGTACGCGGTAATCGAAGGCCTCGATGGCTGTTTCATTACCCATCGGGTCATGGCTAGAGCGAATGTAGAGATCGTAGCTGCCATCGTATTCCAGCACGGTTTCGTTATCGAACGGGTCGATGTAGCGTTCGGGCAGGTAGAAGTGTTGTGCCGCGTGTTGCTCACCTTCCAGGGTAAATCCAGCGGTGCCAGAGCGTATCCACCAGTGATCCGATTCATCAGGAAAGTTATGGTAGCCGCCCGCACGCAGGACGCGTTCAAACATGGCTTGGCGTCTTTCGCCGGAGGCTTGCAGGTCGTTCAGCTTCTCACCCAGGATCGTTTCCAGCAAGTCTTCCGTCAGCGCGAGTTTGTAGGTTTCATAGGGCAATGCCAGCGTATTGTGTCTTCCCAATGGCAGCGCATCGCGCAAATTGTGGTCGAAATACAGCATGCGTACGTGTTCGACGCAACGCTTTTGCAGACCGCCTGGCCCCGTAAGCTGGTGATAGGGAAGTTCGTTGGCAGGGTCGGCAATCGGCGCTTGCCGGAGATTGGCGAGGGAATAATACAATTCGCCTGCTTCCGGTTCGAGTCCGGTCAGTTCATACGTCCTGACTTCACAAGGCAGCGGCAGGCGATGATTGTCAAGATCGGGCGGATTAGCGGGATCGTGCGGATCGTCGATATCCTCAGTGAAGCGGTTTTCGCTATAGACCAGGTGGGGTTTGCCTTGCACCTCACGGATACGGTCGAGCGTGTCGGCGGGCAACAGCACAGTGTCAGTATCCGCTTCGGTATGCCGCCCGATGCGGGGATAGGCGACGGCGACGGATTCCAGCACATTGCCGTATGCGTCGGTGCGCAGGTTCAGCGTGTGCGCGATGCGCGGATCGGGCGTAATGGCCGGATCACGCAAATCGAGTTCATAGTGGTAGGTGATGGCCTCGCTCTCGGTGACCAGAAAGACCGCATGGCGATTATCTGCGCGCGGTTGCAGCCGTTGGATGTGGCAATTGTGATAGGCGGTCGAAAATAGCTTGACGCGCTGTTCTTCTCCTCGTTCCAATGCATCGACATCCAGTTCAAAAATTTCCTGGCGCAGCATCATGCCTTTGCAGGCACGCAGCGCCTCGCGCCATTCTTCCGCTGAGAGATTCTGTGCAGCCAGATCGGGTTCCGGCAGTGTGTTTTCTATAAAGTGGTCGGATCGGAAGTATTCCTGTTGGAATTGCGACAGGATGCGTTCCCGGTCCAGGAATGCACCGGTGTGGAACCAGGTGATGGTTTTGATGGGTGGCTGGTAAAGCTGGTGATCGTCGGTAATGTATGGACTGGCGGTATTGCCCGCGGTAAATTCACCGTAATGCTCGACATCCACTTGCTCGACCCGGCCAAAGCCGCGAAACTCGCGCTCATGCCCGTCAAAATAACCGTGATGGTAGCTGTAGCGGGTGGTAAAGCATGTCTCGCGCCAGCTTTCTTCGATGCTGACCTGTTCGACCACGTGCACCGGGAAGGGCAGTTTGGTAATCCAGGGTTTGCCCGCGGCTTTGTCAGCAAGATAAAACTGAGTGGAAGAAACGTAGTCGATTTTGGTAATTGCGCCTAGATTGTTGTCGATCCGAGTCAATAGGTGTGGTTTTTTGCCGTCCATCAGATCGAGATAGCGCAGCGGGCGCCTGCTGTCACCCGGCAGGGAAGAAGACCACACCAGGCAAGCAGTGCCGTTGCCGAGCAGGTCGGCGGTCATGATCGAGGTCAGGTTATCGATCCCGGGGAGTTGATGCAGGTGATGCGGCACGCTCCAGCGGTTGCCGGATTGATTGAAATAAAGCCTTACGCCGTCGCGGTGCAGATAGAGGATATCGTTGGTGCCGGAGCCGTCGATATCCGCCAGGCGGATGCGCTGCTGGCTGAATTGGTCGGGATGATCGAACCACGGTGCATTGTCCATGGTGACTTTGGCGCCAAAATGGCCATAGCCGAGGTTGGGCCAGTAGCAGACTTCGCCATTGCGAATGCGCACCAGATCAGTCAGGCCATCGCCGCACATGTCGGCCAGGTAGATGGATTGGGTGCCATCGGCAAACACCAGCCGGGGGCCGTGTTCTTCATCCAACGGCTGGGTAACCTGGCGGGCGGGTGCGAAGCCGTCTTCCGCCAGGGAGGGATGCCAGGTGAAGACCTGATGCTCGCTGATGAGTATATCGGCATGGCCGTCACCATCCAGGTCGATGAATTTCAGGTTGGGCTCGTCCCACGGAATATTGGGCAATGTTTTGAAAGATCGAAAAGATTCCCAGTCTTCATCGTGGGTGCGTTCATAAAAACCGGGCGTGGGACCGCCGAATGCCACCAGATCGAGCTGGCCGTTGCCCGCCAGATCGAGCAATTGCTGATTGCCGCCACTGAGCGCTGCCAGCGAGGGCTGGCGTGCTACTGGTTGTAACGGACCGAACTTGCCGCCGCCAAGATTGGGTTTATAGAACCAGGCATTGGCCTGCTCGGTGAATATGCCGGTCACGCCCTCACCATCCAGATCGACCCATTGATAATGGCTGCCATCCAGTCCGATGGGCAGATTTTCCAGGCTTGCGGCATCCAGTTCATCGATCGTTTCTTTAATTTTTGCTTTGCTATATTTGAATTGCAGCGGCGGCAGCGATTTTTTGAAGTAGGTGTATTTTCTGAGGCGATCATTCAAAACTCCACTTTCACCTGGAACAGAGTCGTCAAGCAGATAACCGGATTGCGAAACACCTTGGATGAACGAAGCAAAGCGGGTGCTGCCTTCGTGACCGAGTTCGATCTCGGGCAAAGGCTCGTTATCTGCTGTGGGATTTAAGGGATAGGGAAAATCGGCGTAATCGAATTCGGTAGAACGCACGAGGTACGGATGAGCGCCCAATTCGGCGAAATGGTGGAACATCAGTACACGCTGACAGCGGCGATAGGTGCGCACTTCGAAACCCGCACGGTAACTGGAGAATGGATCTGGGCGTACCGGCCAGGATGAATTAAGTGGCGCTGCTGCTGCCTGTATCCTTGGGCGTTGTGCAAGGCTGGGAAGCGTATCGTCCAAAGGAACAAGCTGATAATGATCCTCGCCATAATCGAAGACGACTTCGAACAACCAGTGAGCTGCTTCAAGCTGGTCAGTGGATAAAAAGACAGGCCGGCGGCCCTCGATGAGCAGTGTTCTCTGATTGCCATAGCGGATGCGCTTGATATAGCGATTGGCGGTACGTGAGCGGTTGCGCTCATTGACCTGCATCAGATCGACACCGGTATCATCCTCCTGACGATATTCGTACAAGATAGCATTGCCTTTGTCATCGCGCGAGCCAAAGCATCACGGTCACAGAAGGGGGTCAATCCGCGCTGGGATTTCGCCATGACGTATCCGCCACCGTTCTGTCCGATGTATACGGTCGCCTTGCCGGTACCATTCTTTTCCTTCACTTCGAGCATCCCGAGAACACTCACAGCAACTTGCCGGGTACCCGTTCGACTGGCAGAATCCTTGCGGTTGTCACCGTTGGTCATATTGCCAGAGGTGATAGACTTCGTATCGAAAGTCAGTTCCATTTATTTCTCCTTAAACATGGGATGTTTGCGTATCATAGCAACATTTTTTTTAGATTTCAACTTTGTTTTTTAATATTTTTTGGAATAAGTAATATTGTTTGAAGTTGTTTGTTTTTGTTAGAAAGCGTACCGAAGTGTGTAAAAGGGGATATAACAAAAAAGCGACGCTTAATAGTTCAAGCGTCGCTTTTTGATGATTGTGGTTAGCTGACTGAAGCGGGTTCAGATTCAACGTAACCGACCCCCTTGTGCAACTGGGAGAAGAAAACAACTTTCTCCTTGCGTTGCGTATTTGACAGGGCGGGTTTAGCAATTGAAGCAGGAAGACGGTGGAATTTTCCACTTTTGATGTGTTCTTCCGTCTGCTCCGCTTGCCATTGTGCGAGCACATCGCTGTGTTCGCGAAGAGGCGCGTTGACTGTGACAATGTAATAGTCAAAGGCCTCAATGGGAGCTCCCCGCAGCTCAACTTGCAAAAGATACCACTGGCGCCTGTTGCGCATTCTTTCTCCTTTCGGATTGTTACAGACAGGGCAACCGCTTGTAGGTCGGGTAGATCCTGTCTTTATAGTTCCACGAGCACATCGTGATTTCAAACACCTCTTCCTTTACAGGATAGGCGCTGTACACGAAATAGCCCTGGTTGACATCGTACCCAACCGAGACGACCAGTCGATATTGCATGAGGTCGTCCACATAGCTGTTTCCGAACTCCCGGCGCAATTGATCCTTTACGTATTCTGCCGAAGTACAAGGACCCCACACGCCGTTCGCGGTCATATCACGCACTGCCTTGTTATAGTACCAAACGAAGGCGAGTGACGGATAAGCTTGTTTCTTACTGCCTGCAGAGTAGTAAACCTGATTGTGTGGAAGATTGCGGATTATGTGAACCGCACAATCTGTCGTTACATGAACACGCCAAGCATGGTGCCCAGCGCGCTCCAGATGCTTGATGGCATCTTCAGGAATGCGGTCCAGTCCACTGAGTGGTCCGGGGATCGCAATCGAAATATCTGCAGGTACATCTACCGCTACCACGTTTACATAAGCTGCCACTGCATCGTGATCTTGAGCAATGACGTCGGTGATTATGTCGCCCACCAGTACCGAGGCGATCGCCACAGTCAGGGTGGTCCGTACAAAAATCCACGCTACGACTTTTCCCCCGACCAGCACACTCCCTTGAGTAGCTTCACCGACCATAGTAGGTTCGATAGTGGCGGGTAGGGTCATAACCATTGCAATGCCC
>JAANMT010001657.1_pt1 | contig 21064 bp, 14 predicted proteins | sample 7279711 | NCBI WGS metagenome assembly JAANMT01 (sample SAMN14094538, study PRJNA606508) | bioreactor metagenome | isolation source: A lab-scale SPAN reactor treating ammonium-rich wastewater day 1 | place: Ireland: Galway | collected 2017-01-16 | reverse complement strand
ACGGAGTTGGTGGGCTTCGGGGCCTGGGATTACCTGGCGGCGAACCTACAATCGCTTGCAAACGGAGATTACGACGCGAAGCGGATATTTACGGAGACCCTGGGGAGCAAGGACAAGTGGGAGCACAACCTGGTGTTCATCGCGGCCTTGAAGGCGGGCGGGGCCCTGGCGGCGCCGGTGTTTCGGCCGATGAATAGAGCCGCGGAGGGATTTGCGAAGGCGAAGTACCGGGACCGGCTGGCGGAATTGGATCAAACCGCGAGGGACTGCGCGAAGGCGCTGGAGGGGCATTTGGAGGATCCGCAGGGGAGCCTGGAGTTATTGGCCCGCTACGAGGCGTCTTTACAAAGCAAGCTCTCCTTCTTGAGGGACATCCCCTCGGAGCTGTCGCATCCGGCGGGCCTGGAGCTGCTCGACGCCGAAATCAGAAACCTCCGCGAGCTGAGCCGGGCGATTCGGGCGGGGGTCTTCGATGCGGCGGCGAATGACGGAAGGTATCAAGACACACCCCCGAGAATCGGCATAGTGGCGAACCCAAACGAACGGGCGGCCAATGAGGGGAACTACGGGCTCCAAGAAGCCGGTCTCATGCCCCTGGCAGTGGGAGCGGAAGTGTTTGAGGCGGGAGAGAATGTGACAAAGCCTAGTCCGGGACCAAGCCCGGAAGTCTTGGAGATGGGCCTGAAGGTCTTCAATATGGCGGAGGGAGGCGAGCCTTCCGGTCCCGGACTTTTGGGGAGAATGGGGGCCAGGATACGAAGTTTCTTCACTAAAGAAACTTCTCCAGCAGAACAGCCCCATGAGGTTCAGGCTGTCCTATTGCCCCTGATCCCTGAAACAAAATTGGAAAGGTCCACGACGGTTTCGATCCCGGGAGGGATCCGTGCGACGGGGTCTGTGGATCCTTATCTAAGCAACCCGGTTCAATGGCGAGAGGTGGCCACATTCGAGATGGCGACTCGAACGGTGACGAATGAGGAGGTGGAGACCTACACCAAGGAATATCAGAATTACCCGCTGGGCCTGATTTGGGGAGATGGGGAGAGGTTTCATTTGATTGCCCGAGGCGAGGCTTGGGATGCGAAGCGAGAGAAAAAGGCTCGAGCGTTTCTGGTCGGGATGTTTGAGAGTTTTGCCACGCATCGTTCGGAAGGAGCGGATGCGCTGTCTTCCCGGATCGCCCAGCATCCGGCCTTGGTAGGATTGTTGGAGGCCGTGAGGCGCCGACATCCTAGGGCGCCGACCTTTCAGCAGGATGAAGCGCAAAGGAGGGTGACGGACTGGACCCAGGTGAGAGAGGAACATCAGGATTACGCGGTATTCCGGGAGATGTTGGTAGATTTAGGGCTGGAGGCCTCGTTTGAGGGGCTATGTTTATTTTTCGAAGCTCTTCAGGAACGAGGGTATTTGAAGGGGTTCTCTTTCGAGAGCCAGCGAGTGGTGCCGGAAGCAGGAAAGAGAGAGCTTGGAGTGGGTTTGGACGGCCCCAAGCAGACGGCGACGATGATTAATTGGTATGAGGCGGTAGGAATCGCGAATGCCCTGGGCGGGAGGCTGCCGACGGAGTGGGAGCAGGAGGTGGCGGCGCGAGGGCCGGCGGTGCGGATGGATGCGAATAGCAATCTGGAGAACTTTGAGAATTTTTATGTGGGAGAAGCAAGTGATGCAGCAGAGATTATCAATAATGATGTGTTTTATTGGGTTTTGATCCGCGAAGGTAGAGAAGTATTTGGTTACCGAAGGTACGGGACGGCGAGCGGCGGCCTGAACCAGCAAGAGGCTTGGTATCATCAGAATACCCTCCCAGATCGAGCGGATTGGGGGCCGGTGAATGGGTATGGGCTTCACGGGATGGTGGGAGGAGTGTGGGAATGGGCTGGGAACTTATACACACCAGAAAAGCCATGGAGGTCCCTGCGCGGCGGGTCCTGGAGCCTCGTCAATCCAGGCTACTTGCGCGCGGCCTTTCGCGACGGCTTCCACCCCGGTTTAGTCGGCTTCAGTAACGGGGTCCGCGTGGTGGTGGCCCCCCAGGACTCCAAGGCAAAATAGACTTTAACCCTTTTTCCTTTTGATTCTTTAGGTCCCGGCGGCAGCCGGGGAAATTCGTTGTGAAGCACCTATTTCAATCTATTTTTATTATCCTGTAGAAGTTAAACGACTTTCCCTTCCAAAGCTCTTCCAAAAAACTTTCCCAATGCATGGCGTGGATCCCTTCTTTTTTGGTCGCGATTCGATCGTTGGTGATCAAGAACATTTTCATACCCTTTTTTTCTTCGGAGAGGGCCTTTAGGCCTTTGACGTGTTTGGGGGCTACGGGCCGGAATTTTTTGAATTTCATCGAGAACCACGAACAAGCGACTTTTGAATTCGGCATTAAGCCTTAGATAGAGATTGCTTTTTAATAGATCGAGGACAAGGGCTTTATCGGCCAACTGTTGCCGGATCAAAAAGGTTTTTCGGGTGGATCGAGACCCAAAGAGAAAAAGAGATTTTTTATGCAATAGACCCAGTAAATCGAGATTTCTTTTAAATTCCATCATCGCGATATTGATGCTGGTATTCCGGAATATCAACAATAGAAATGCTGTTATTTTAGACCCCGCACTGGCGCGAAGGCGCCATCACCTTACGCGATGGACGGGGATTTAAAAAAAGGCCCGGGGCGCGCCACCATGGTTCGCCCCGGGCCTCGGGCTTGATGGAATCTATCTTAGAAGGGCCACGGCGCCCCGACCGCGATCGGGGCCACCGGCGAGCCGGAGCCGCCGCGGATCGGCAGCGGCGAGATGAAGACCGCCGAGAGATAGACGCGGTTTTGCGCCAGGGCCTTCAGGTTGACGTTCTGGATCTGGTAGATCCCCGCCTGCGTCAGATTGTTGTGGTGCACGGCGAAGGGCAGGCCCGGCGGCGTGCCGGCCGGGGGCGGGGCCTGGCCCTGGAGGAAGCCCTGGTTCACCGGATCGGTGAAGGGATTGTCGAGACCGACCAGGGTCACGACCTTCTCCTCCAGGTACAGGGCCGCGTCGTAGGACAGTCCCGGCCCCGCGCTGTAGTACTGGGTCTGGAAGGGGTTCGGGTTGTCGTCCTCCCACAATTCGCTCCACCCGGTGTAGATGAAGAGCACGTCGCCCGGGAGCAGCGGGCGCAGGCGTTGCGCCGCGAGCATGTACTCGATGTCGTCGGCGGTGATCAGTTGGCCGGCGCTCATCGGCACCCCGCCGTTTAAGTGTTTCTGCGCGTCGAGCAGGATCGCCGTCGTCACGATCGGCTTGCTCTTCTCGATCCCCAGCTTGAGCAGCCCGTCGGGCCCCTTCACCTCGTCCTGCGTGAAGCCGTTGTAATACAGGACTTCGTCGCTGTTGGCGTCGGGCTTGTAGCCGAAGTGCCCCAGAGAATCCATCTGGGTGCCCTGATTTCCGATATCGCCGGAGATGATCTCGCTGTTGGCGGCGTGCAGGAAGGGCGGAAGGAAGGCGGTGGGATTGGAAGTTTGCTCCCAGGGCGCCGCGAAGGGCGATTGGGGCATATTTCCGGAGAAAAGATGGGCCAGGCGGTAGGCCTTGGCGCCGGGTCGCAGCATCTGCAAGGCGGCGCGAAAATAGGTGGAATACCCCTGCGTGTTGCTGTTGCCCGCCTCGTCGTCGGGCCCCCAGGGCGGCAGGGGCGTCTGCAGGCCCGTGGCCGCTGCGGTGCCGGCGGCGAGCGTGAGAGTGAGCGCGGATAGGACCGCGGCGAATTTTCGCTTCAGCATTTTGTACCTCCCGGTGATTGGATGTTTCGGCCATTGTTGAGGAGTCCCCGCGGGGGTCAAGCGGCGGCGCGCGGCGGCGCGGCCGCCACGCCGCCGCCCGGCGCCGCGGACCGAGACGTCCCCGGGCCTGTAAAGGAGATTTTGCCGGCGGAGAGTCGCTGCGGGCGCGGCAAATTACTCGCCGGAGAAATGCGCGCGCCGTCCAGCGGTGAAGGAAACCCGGGCGGCGTCCGTGAAAACCCGACACGGGCGGGGGCGGAATTTTTTTTTTCGGGAAAACGCCCTTGGCGCCGAACGCGCGAGGAGATTGCGGAAAAAGCGGAGAGAGGCTGTCGGTGAAAACCCTACAGCCGGGGCTGCCAACGCAGGGCGTGCTTCAAAAGCTCCTTCGCGCTTTGCAGCTGTAGCTTCTGCTTCATGCGGGCGCAATAAGTCTCGACGGTCTTGACCCCCACGGCGAGCTCCTTCGCGATCTCACGGGTGCTGCGGCCCTCGCCCATCATCCGGAAGACCTGAAATTCGCGGGCGCTGAGCTTGCGGACCGGGTCCTTGCCCGCCCCGCTATCGGCGTATTGATAGAGCATCTTCTTCATGACCGGAAAACTGATGTAGCTCTTCCCGTCCCGGACGCGGCGCAGGGCGTGGAGGATCCGCGCGGTCGCCTCCTCCTTGACGATGTAGCCGCCGGCGCCCGCGTCCATGGCCTGCTGGGCGAAGAAGGCCTCGTTTTGCATCGAGATCACCAGGATGCCCAGTCCGGGAAAGGCGCGGCGGGCGCGACGGATCAGGCCGATCGCCGGGTTCCCGCCGAGCGAGAGGTCGAGGAGCAGCAGCCGCGGTCGCTCGGCCTCGAGCAGGCGCCAACATGCCTCGGCGTCGCCGGCCAAGCCGCAGACCTGGAACTCGCGGCTGCGGCGCAGCATTTGAGCGAGGCCGTGGCGCACGATGGGGTGGTCGTCGACGACCAAGACGGAGGCCGCCTCGGGTTTCGGGCGCTTATTTTTTTCGGCGCTCATCGCGGGTTCCTTTTCGTCCGAGCCGGCAGGGCCAGGCACAGTTCGGCCCCTCCCCCCGCGGCGGGACGGAGATCGAGGGCCCCGCCCAGCAGTTCCGCTCGGTAGCGCATGGTGGCGAGGCCCATGCCCGAGCCCCCGATCCGGCGCGGCAGTCCTTTGCCGCGGTCGCGGACCTTCAGGGTCAGGCTCCCATTCTTTTCCTTTCGGGCGGAAATTTCAATTCGCTTGGCGCGGCCGTGTCGGACCGCGTTGGTCAGGGCCTCCTGCACGATGCGGTAGAGATGGACGGAGGCGTCGAGGTCCAGGCCGAAGTCGCGGGGCAGGCCCCGGGTCCGGATCGCGACCCGGAATTGACGGCGGACATAGTGGAACAGCTCCTGCAAGGCGGGGCCCAGGCGATTTTTTCCGAGGGCGATGGGCGCGAGGCTGCGCGAGATCTCGCGGGTTTCCCGGATGGCGCGGTTGACCTCGGCGACGATCCGCCCCGCCGCCGCGGCCGCCTTGGGGTTTTTTCGCGCCAGGTCTTCTTGCAGCGCGTCGCCCTTGAGCGCCAAGGCCAGCAGCCGCTGCGAGAGGCCGTCGTGCAGGTCTTGGCCCAGACGGCGCTGCTCGCGGTCGCTGATTTCGAGGAGCTGCGCCTCGAGCTCGCGGCGCTGGGCGCGCAGTTGCAGCTCTTCGCGCTTCTGCTCGGTGATGTCGGTCACCACGCCGATGTAGCCGAGAAATTTTTTTCGCCGGTCGAAACGGGCGATGCACAGGTCCAGGGCCCAGCGCACTTCGCCGTCCGGGGTGACGACGCGGTACTCTTGCCGGAAGTTGTGCGGCCGCTCCCGCGCCGCGGCGTGGTTGCGCTGCACCGATTCGAGATCGTCGGGGTGGACGATGGACATCCAGTCCAGGCCCATCATCTCGTCGGCCCGTTTTCCGGAGTAATTCAGGACCGCCGGGTTGACGTAGACGCAGAGATGCCGCTCGTCGGTCATCCAGACCATGAGTTCCGGCGCGTTGAGCAGAGTATGCAGGATACCGGCGTCTTGCGGCATGAGTGCCCCAAAATTAGCGGATGCGGGATATCATTACGGTCCACCGGTCGCTTTTCAAGCTTGGATTCGCGGCGGCTTAGCCTTTCACGTTGCTCCCGCCGCGGGGCAGGTCGAGGCCCTGGTCGGGCTTGAGGTCGACCTTGCCGAAGAGCGGCCGCAGGACCAGTTCGTAGAGCGCGCCGCCCATGATCGCGCCGGCGATGGGCGAGACGATGTAGAGCCACCACTCGACCCCGCGGGGGCCGGGGAAGGCGATAGCGCCGTAGCCCTGCAGGTAGGCGAAGACTCGGGGCCCGAAGTCGCGGGCGGGGTTGAGGCAGGTCATGGTCAGCGGGGCGGTGACGCCGACCAAGGCGGCGACCAGGAGGCCGATGAACCAGGTGACCAGGTTCGACTTCGGCGCGCCCTCGTGGCGGTCCTCGGTGAGGGCCAGGATCATGAACACCAGGACGCCCGTCGCCGCCGCCTCGACGGTGAAGGCGATGCCGGGCGTGACCTTGGCCCAAGAGGCCGCGTCGACGCCGATCATGCCGGGGTTGGGGAAGAAGCAGCTGAAGGCCATCATGATCTTTTGCGAGCCGGGCTGTCCGATGACGACGCCCAGCTTCTCCGCGAGGCCCGGGACAAAGCCGCGCCACAGGCAGGCGATCAGCGCCGCCGCGCCGAAGGCCCCGATCACCTGGCTGACGATGTAGGGGACCACCTTTTTCCAAGAGAAGCCGCGGTAGCAGGCCATGGCGAGGGTGACCGCGGGGTTGAGATGGGCGCCCGAGACGGGGCCGACCGCGTAGCAGGCCATGACCACCGCGAGTCCCCAGAGCATCGAGACGCCCCAGAGGTCCATGCCTCCGGTGTGCACGGCCATGTGCACGGCCATGTCGCCGAAGAAGACCAAGATGAAGGTGCCGAGGACCTCGGCGACGCATTCCTTCGCGGTAATCGACATATTTCCTCCTCGAAAAAGGGAAGGGGGTCGCTTTGCGGATGGCGGGGAGCTAGCAAAATTGCCCGAAAAAGGCCAAAAGGATTTTATTTGTGCTTTTCCGGGGCCTTTTTTAGGGCTCGCCCCATGGCGACCATCATCTTGCTGACCGTTTCCAACGTCTTCATGACCTTCGCCTGGTACGGGCACCTGAAGTTCCGGGAGGTCCCGCTCTGGAAAGTCATCATCATCAGCTGGGGCATTGCCTTTCTGGAGTATTGCTTCCAGGTGCCGGCCAACCGGATCGGCTCTTACCAGTACAGCGGCGCCGAGCTGAAGACCATCCAAGAGGTCATCACGCTCGTCGTCTTCGGGATCTTCTCGGTGCTTTATCTGAAAGAGCCCTTCAAGTGGAATTACGCGGTGGGCTTCGCCTGCCTGGTCGCCGCGGTCTTCTTCATCTTCAAGAAGTGGTGAGGTCGAGACAGGGTTGCTGAAAGACCGCTCGGTCCTCCAGGCGCAGGGCGCTCAGCTCGCGGCCCCAGGCGCAGCCGCTGTCCAGGGCGAGGGCTTCCGGCATCAGGCGCAGGCCTAAGGCCGCCCAGTGGCCGAAGACGAGGGTGGTCCCGCGGCTCTTGCGGCCGGGGATCTCGTACCAGGGCAGGAATCCTTCGGGCGACGCTTCCGGTTCGCCCTTGAAGGCGAAGTCGAGGCGGCCGTCCGGGCGGCAGACGCGGATCCGCGTGAAGATGTGGAGGATGGATTGCAAGCGCTGCGTCCCGGTGGCCGAGCCATCCCAGCGCTCGGGACGCCCGGCGTAGACCGCGGACAAGGCCTCGTGTCCGCCCGGGCCGCGCAGGGCGGCTTCGGCCTCGCGCGCCAGGCCTTCCGCCTCCTCCAGCGTCCAGGAGGGATCGAGCCCGCCGTGGACCAGGGAAAGGTCTCCCTTGCGGTGCAGCAGCGGCCGGTGCCTAAGCCAGTCAAGCAAGTCCTCGCGGTCCGGCGCCTTCAATACTTCCTCGAGGCTGTCGCGGCGCCGGGGGCGGGCGACGCCGTCGGCGCGGGCCAGCAGGTGCAGGTCGTGGTTGCCCAGGACCGCGACGACGCGGTCGCCCAGGCCGCGGGCCCAGCGCAGCACCTCGAGCGAGCGCGGGCCGCGGTTGACGAGGTCGCCGACCAGCCAGAGGCGGTCGCGGCCCGGATCGAAGGCGAGGCGCTCGAGCAGCTTTTGCAGCGTGAGGAAGCAGCCCTGGATGTCGCCGATGGCATAAGTGGACATAGCGGGGTTTCTCTATATAGGATAATCGGGATGAGAAGGGCGAGACAAGTTTGGCTCTTGGCGCTGTGCTGGTGCCTGGGGGCGCCCGCCGCCGAGGCGCGGGTCTTTCCCTGGGACGACTACGGTCCAGCCTGCCAGTGGCTGCGTTTAAGCGGCGCGATCGAGCGGCCCGCGGGGATGGAAAGCGGCGATCCGGTGCTGCTCACCGTGACCTATCGATTGCCGGACCAGGCGGCGCCCGCGACCCTGCTGACCAATTATCCGATCGAAGGTTCGCGGTTCTTTTTCGTCCTCTCCGGCTTCGAAGAAAATATCCAAGGCGCCCTCTTCGTCCCGCCGATGTTTTTCTTTTCCGACAAGATTGAGTTTCAATATTTCGCCACTCTGCCCGGCGGCAAGGGCCGCAGCGGCTACCATCGCAGCGTCTACCGGCCCGAGCGGATCAAGCAGGACGGGAAGGTGCGATGCCAGACCGCCCTCCAGCTCGAGACCTTGAAGGTGGGCCGCTGATGAAACGGAATTTCCGAAAGACCTGCATAGCGACCGGCCTCTTTCTGGCGGCCCTCTTCGCCGCGCCTGGGGCGCGGGGAAATTTTTACGAAGAGTCCTGCCAGACGATCCGCCTCCACGGCCAGGTGCAGGTGCCGCCGGAATACAAGTCCAAGCGTCCCCTCGAGCTGACCCTCGCCTATCAAATGAATTTCCAAAAGCACCCGGCCTACCTCAAGATCAACCTCCCGCTCGGCCAGAAGGACTTCCAGATCATCTTCGCCGGCTTCCGCAAGCGCGAGCCGACGGATATCTACATCCCGATGATGTTCTGGTACCCGCGAGCGGTGAAATTTCAATACTACGTGAAGGCGGCCGAGGGCGGCTGGATCAGCGAGACCCGCCAGACGACCTACACCCCGGCGCTGAGTCGGGTGGAGGAAGTCGGGGCCTGTGTGCCGGACGTCTATTTGGATCCGCTATCCTTGCGCCCCAGAGCCCAAGCGCTCGGATCTTGACGCCGCGAGCGAGCCCACCGCCGCCGGTTTTGCCCATACTTCCCGGTCAATTTGCAAATTTTGCCAATACAACGGCGCATTGCCGGATTTTTTCATGATTTTTTAACGAGTTCTTCCGATCGGCTTCATGGCACATCCTTTGCTTTTCCTTAGGTCGCCGAAAAAAAGGAGGCCTAATTGAAGCGAATCCTCATCCTATGCGGTCTAATCTTCTGGGCATCTTCCCTCCACGCGGAGGTTTTTTGCGTGGACGACGCGGTGGACGGACCCGCGAACGCCGCCGACTGCGATGCCGATTGCAGCGACGGGCTCCAAGATTGCTCGCTGCGGGACGCGATATTCGCCGCCAACGGAAACGGCGCCGCGGCGATCGACGACATCGTCTTCAATATTCCGGGTCCCGGCCCGCACACCCTGTTCTTTACTTCGGGGCTCCCGACCCTGAATACGCCGGTCCATATCGATGGGTATACCCAACCGGGCAGCAGCCGAAACACCCTGGAAATCGGGGGTAACGCCGTTTTGAGGGTCGAACTCGACGGGAGCACCGCGGGTCCGTCCACGAACGGCCTCTCGTTGACGCCCGGTAGTTCCGGATCGACGATCGAAGGATTGGTCGTTCACGGTTTTACGACCACCAACGTTCGCTTGGATGCCGACGACACCCGGTTTTTGGGAAACTTTATCGGGACCGACGTCCAGGGCGAGCTGCCCGGAGCGAGCCTGGGCTTGCCCGATGGAATTTTCATTAAGGGCGCGAACAACGTCATCGGAGGGCCGAAACCGGGAGACCGAAATGTCATTTCGGGCAACGCCTTCGTGGGGATTGCCATCGTCGGAGAAAATGCCTGGGGCAACATTGTCCAAGGGAACCATATCGGCGCCGACGTCACCGGCGCCCAGAACGTCGGCAACGGCTACGTCGGGATATCGATCCTTTTCGACAGCCACGACAACCTGATCGGAGGGATCGAGCCCGGGGCCGGCAACGTTATCGCTTTCAACGAAGGCTCCGGCGTGAGCGTGTCGGACTTGGGAGGCGGCAACGCCGTCTTGGGAAATTCCATCTTTTCGAACTTCGAAAATGAATCCTTCGCGGACATCGGGCTGGGCATCGACTTGAACGGCGATGGTATCACCCCGAACGACTTGGGCGACCTCGACGACGGCCCGAATCGTTTGCAGAATTTCCCGGAATTGTCGGAGGCCTTCGTCCTCGAAAACGGACAGGTCCTTTTTCAGGTCTCCCTGAACAGCGAGCCCAATCAAGAGTATCGCCTCGAATTTTTCGCGAACGAGGCATGCGACGATTCGGGATACGGCGAGGGGAAGATATTCTTGGGCTCTATCGACGCCGTGAACACGGACGCGGGCGGAAACACCGCCGGAGCGATGAGCTTTGCCACGACTCTGCCGGCGCAGGGAGGCTTTTTTCTCACGGCGACCGCCACCTCCTTGGATGGCGGCGATACTTCCGAATTTTCTCCCTGCGTCCAGGTGCTCCAAGCCGCCGAGCAGTGCGGCAACGATGCCGACGATGACGGCGACGGGTCGGTCGATTGCTCGGATCCCGACTGCGCGCCGCAGCCCTCTTGCCAGGAATGGCAGCAGTCCCCGGGCAACGGCGCAGACGAGCCGGAATCGACCGAGGATTGCCAGTCGCTCCCTTGCCCCGGTCCGACGGTCGGCCTCCAATGGGTCAATGGCGGAGGCTGCTCGTTGGGAGGCGGAATCCTTGGGCGGGAAAATCATTCAATGGCGCCAGGGATTTTTTGGGGGATCTTTCTTGTCGCGGCGAGCTCGCTTGGGGTCCGGGTCTTGGGGCGCACACTTGGCGCTTAAAGAGGGGGTCTATAAAAACTTAAAGGGCCCCCGAAGGGGCCCTTTAAAAGGAGGATCGTTTTGGAATTCTGTACTTATTATCGAGGGCTTCGACGATCCGTTGCGAAGTATTTTCAAACAATATTATAAATCTAATAAAATCAAATAGTTATTCTTCACCCACGGCCAGCTTGGGCAGGTTGACCGAGTGTTTCCATTGCTCGATCTCCTCGCGCTTGACCACGTGGATGGCGTCGTAGGGGCAGGCGGTCTCGCAGTTGCGGCAGGCGATGCAGGTGTCCTCGTTGACCACGCAGGTGGTCTCGATCTGGGCCGGGTTGTCCTCGCGGGAGACCAGGGCCAGGCAGTTGGGGATGGGGCAGACGTGGACGCAGTACTCGCAGCCCACGCAGGAGTCCTCGTCGACCACCGCGACGGTCTTGGGCTTCTTCTTGAGCTTGACCTTCTTGTACTCCTCTTCCGGGGGACAGGAGGCCACTAAGACTTCCTTGCCCTCGGCCGCCTTGGGCAGGGTGAAGTTGGGCACCCAGGCATTGGGATCGGCGGGCGCTTCGCTTTTTACTTCGGGAGTTTCGGACATAGATCCATACCTTAACGGATTTTCCCCTTAGCGGCTAGGGGGAAGGCCTGTCAAGCCTAGGGAATCACCTTGTTTAACGGGTATTCGACGATTCCCGAGGCGCCGGCGCGCTTGATCTCGGGGAGGATGTCGCGGACCACTTGCTCGTTCAGGATGACCTCGACGCTGACCCACTCCTCGTTGGTCAGGTGCGAGATGGTCGGGGAATTGAGGGCCGGCAGCTTGGCCAGGACCGTGCTGAGGCTCTTCTTGGGGACGTTCATCTTGAGGCCGACCTTCTCTTCGGCGAGGATGGCGCCCTGCAGGAGCATGGCGATGTTTTCGATCTTCTGGCGCTTCCAGGGGTCTTTGTAGGCCTTCTTGTTGGCGATCAGGACCGTCACCGACTCGAGGATGGTCTCGAGGATGCGCAGGTTGTTGGCGCGAAGCGAGGAGCCCGTCTCGGTGAGCTCGACGATGGCGTCGGCCAGCACGGGCGGCTTCACCTCGGTGGCGCCCCAGCTGAACTCGACGTTGGCGGTGACGCCGTGCTTCTTCAGGTAACGCCGCGTATAGCCGACCAGCTCGGTGGCGATGCGCTTGCCCTTCAGTTGTTTGATGCTTTGGATAGTCGAATCATTAGGGACGGCGACCACCCAGCGGATCGGGCGGTTGGTCTGCTTGGAATACTTCAGCTCGCAGACCTCGACCACGTCGGAATCGTTTTCCAGCACCCAGTCGCGGCCGCACATCCCGGCGTCGAGGACCTCGTCCTCGACGTAGCGGGCCATTTCTTGCGAGCGGATCAGCAGGCCGGAGAGCTCGGGGTCGTCGACCGTGGGGACGTAGGAGCGGGAGCCCACCGAGATCTTGTAGCCGGCCTTGTGGAAGAGGCGGAAGGTCGAATCTTGCAGGCTCCCCTTGGGGAAGCCGAAGCGCAGCTGCGGGGTCTGGATTTTGGGGGCTTTTTTCATAAATCCTGCCTTCTCCGTGTGGGCCTAGCTCCTTACCAAAACCAGCCGATCTGTCACCTCGAAAAAATATCCCTTGAGGGGAGCGGGTTTTTTCAGCACTTTGGGAGTCGGCTCGGAGCCCGTAGGCAGGCGCCTACGAGGCCTTAGCCCTCGCACCCTTTGCACGGCCGAACGGCCTTGGATCTCTTGGCCCCCCATGGAAAAAGGCACCCGCGCCACCCAGGCCTTCGCCCTCTACTGCTTCCTCGTCGCCGTCTACCTGTCGGTGGGCGGGCTTCTGCAGTACCAGTTCGGCCTCTTGGGGATCAGCATCAACGAGATCTTCATCCTCGCCCTGCCGGGGGTGGTCTACGCCCAGCTCACGGGCCTCTCGCTCAAGAAGACCTTCCCGATCCGCCGGCCGCCCTTCCAGGAGGTGCTCTGGGTCCTGCTCTTCACCGCCCTGGTCATCGTGCCGATCGCCCTCTTGGTGGAGCTGCAAACCAAGGTCTGGCCCCTGCCGGAGAGCATCGAGGCCTTCTACGAGACCTTGATGCGGCGGGAGACCTTTCTCGAAACCGTGCTCAAGTTCTTCGTCTTGGCGGCGGTACCCGCGGTCTGCGAGGAGCTCTTTTTCCGCGGCCTCATGCAGGGGATGATGGTCTCGAGCTTCGGCGTGGTGCGGGGGATCCTGCTCACCGCCCTCTTCTTCGCCGTCGCCCACGTCAATCCCTGGTACTTCGTCTATTATTTTCTGTTGGGGGCCTATCTCGGTTGGTTGCGGCACTGGCGAAACAACCTGGCGCTGTGCATCCTCGCGCACTTCGCCAACAACCTCTACAGCCTTTACGGTTAGCGTTCGGGGTTCAGGACCGTCGGCGTGTCTTCCTCGCGGAGCATCGGTCTCAGTCCCCGGGACTCGCGGTAGCGGCGGATCGGCTCGAGCAGGGTGAGGGCTGGGCTGATGTCGACGTATTCCCCGTTGAAGGGGCGGCGCAGCGGCTCGGGCAGCAGGGCGGCCTGCTCGAAGTACTCCAGGGGTTTCGAGGTCAGTATCCCGGACTCGAGGACGTCCGCGTAGACGCCGTAGGAATTCACCTCGCTGTCGCCGTAGTGGATGTGCCGCACCCAGGCGCGGCCTGAGCCGTCTTCCCCCAGGATCCAGACCAAGGGGCGAGTCCGGCCGGTGTTGCGGTCGACGGCGGTGGCGCCGCGGAACTCCCGAAAGACCAAGGGGCCCAGCAGGCTGTTGGGCTGGGCCATCGCGCGGGTGGGGGAGCCGTGGAAGTCCGGGATGAAACCGTCGGGCCAGGAGAGGCTGATCATTTGCCGCAGGGTGTTTTGGATGTCGTGGGTCGAACCCCAGCCCCAGCCGGGCGGCAGGGCGAAGGCGCTGCCGGGACGCATGGCGCGCAGGTTACTGATGCCCAGGGGGCGCGGGAAATCCACTTCCTCTTGAAAGCCCAAGGTCATCGTACGCACCCCCGCGGGGCCCAAGGCCTCGCTGGAGGTGGAGATGTAGCGCAGGAGTTGCGTCAAGGGCATCTCGTGGGGACTCGGCCCGCTTTGCTCCAGGCGCATCAGGGCCTCGGCGATCTCCCAGACCGGCTGCGTCTCCTGCGTGTAGTGGCGGCCCACGCCTTTGGCCAGGTGGGCGTCGCCGGCCATATAGGGGCTCGCCCGCCAGGCCCCCGCGTCGGAGGCCGAGACGTAAAACATCCGGCGCTTCAAGACCCTCTGTCCCTCGACCTCGACCGGCACCAGGGCCAGGACGTAGCGGCGCCGCTCGGTCTCGCCGCTGGAACGGGTCCGCACCGCCTCGATCACGCGGCTTAGGTAAAAATCATGGCCGCCGACTCGCAGGTGGTGGATCGGGCGCAGCAGGGGGCTGCTCAGGATCTCGCGGGGCAGGGCTCGCATCGGGAGATTCCAGAGGGCCTGCAGGGTCTCGAAGGGGATGTTGTGGATCGCGTCCATCGGGCGCCGCTCGACCGGCAGGGCCCTGTCGGGGCCGCGGACCTCGTCGGCGGCGTCGGCCGGGGCGACGGGAGGATCCGCCTCGCGAGCCGGCTCAATCCGGCGGTGCGGCGTCTCGGTGCGCGCGCGAAAGGAGATGGCGCCGTTCTGCCAGTAAGGCTCCAGGCCTTCGGAGAGACCGGTCTCAAGATCGCGCATGTCGCGTCCGGAGAGGAGCCGCCTCCCCAGATGGGCCTCCAGCGCCTCGATCTCGCCCGGCGTCTGCGCCAGCCAGGGATTGCGTTCTTGCAGGCGCGCGCTCATCGGCTCGACGCGCGTTCGCAGTAGGTGCGGCCCCAGCTGGGCGCGCCACCAGAAGCGATGGCCCAAACGCCGCAGGCCCGCGGCGCCCAAGTCCCACATCAGGAAGTGCAGGTAGGTCTCGGTAGCGGTCTCGGCCGAGGGCCGCCGCCAATGGCCGGTGCTCAGGCCCTCGGTTATGGCGCCGGCGCCCAGCATCAGCCCGCCGCCGCCCAAAAAGGTCAGGCCGCGGGCGCCCCAGTAGCGAAGTGCGAGGTTTCCGGTCACGCCCTCGGCGAGGAAGGCGCGGCGACTGAGACGGCCCAATCCCATGGTCCCCGCCATGCCGAGGCTGCTGAACAGCGTGCCGAGGGCGAGCGCGGGAAGGGTGCGCGACAGCTCCTCGCTCCAGGGGCGCGGCGAGGTCGCCAGGTGGTGGACGCCGCCGACCGCCGACATCGCGACGCCGACGCCCAGACCCACCGCCAGCTCGGACTGCCAGGTGAGGCGCCCGGCGCGCAGCCAGGTCCCGCCGTTGCGGGCCCAGCGCAGGAGGCCGAGGGGCATCAGCTCGGTCAGCGCGATGCCGCTGGCCAGGCCGAGCAGCGAGTCGGCGGAGCTCAAGTGGCGGAAGAGGCGGCGGCCGTTGAAGTCGGTGAGCGCGGCGCGCAGGGCGGCGGCGCGGTTTCGCAGGCTCTCCGGAAGCGTCACGCCGGGCGCGACCTCGCCTTCGGTCTCGGCTAAGTTGCGGAAGAAATACTCATAAGCCGGGGCGTAGCGGTCGTCGTCGCGGGAGAGGGCGCCCAGCGATTCGACCAGGTCCGCCAAGGGTTGTTCGAAGCGGCGGCGCAGACGGTCGGAGTCGGCGCCGGCGACTTGGAGAATGGCACGCGAGAAGCTCGCATAAGCGGCTTGCTCGCGCGCTGCGGCGGGCAGGCCCTCCAGCATCGTTTCGGCCAAGGGGCCGTATTCCACTAGCTGTTGCACCAGGAGGCGTTGCGGCAGGGCGGGGGGGACGTTCAACAGGCTGCGGATCTCGCGAGTGAGATCCGGAGATGCTTGCAACGCCTCCACGGCCTGACGCAGCGAACGGTCCTCGGCGTCGTGCCGAAACACCGTCACGTAGGGCTCTCGGTCCTGGCGCTCGAGGATGCGCCGCGCGGCGCTCGAGGCGCGTCGGAGCAGGGCTTGGCAAACGGCCTCGGGAGCGGCGTCGGCCGGGGCGAGGCCTGCGGCCTCGCAGGCCCGGCGAAACTCGGGACGCGCGGCGTGGAGGGCCTCCAAATCCTGAAGGACGGCGTCGACCTCGCCTTCCGGATAGCCGGGGACGCCGCGCAGAAACTCCAAGAGGCCGCGGGCGCTGGCGCCGCGCCAGTCCCCTTCCGCGAGGGCCAGGGCCGCCAGGCTCAGGGCTTGTAGATCCGCCTGGGTGCCGCCGTCGACTTGGTCGAAGAGCAGGAGGGCGTCGAGGCTTGAGCGGCTGCGCAGGTTTTCCAGCAAGGTGCCCGAACCGTCGCCCTGCAGGGCGCGGATCGCGTACTCCGTCCCGCGCTCGACGCGGGTACGAAACAGTCCCGCGCCGGGCAGGGCGCGGATATGCCCGCGCGTCTCCAGGAAGGCCGGCAGCGCCGCCTCGGCCTCGCCTTCCAGCAAGGCCTGCTCGGCGCGGGCGTAGCTCTCGAAGTATTCGGGGATGGGCGGGTACTCGGGATGCGCCTCGCGCTCGAGGCGGTGCTGCTCGATGCCGCCGCGGATCTGGACGAAGAAGCGCCGCAGCAATGCCCGCTCGGCCTCGGGCAATTCGGCGCGGCCCTCGCGGGCGAGGACGGCGCTTAAGGCCAAGACATTGTCGTAGAGGGCGCGGACCCGGTCGCGGGTAAAACCCGGCGCGGTGGAGACGGCTTGCAGCGCCTCTTCCGCCCAGCGCAGCGCCGCCGCGCGGATGCGGTCGCGCTCGGCCGGCTCGCGGGCCCTTTCCAGCTGCAGGGAGCGGAAGTTGAGCACCGCCGCGTATTCCCCGAGCGATCCGCCGCGGGCCATGCTTTCGGCCAGGGTGATCGCCGCCTCGAGGTCGCCCGCCGGCGCGGCGGGATCCGCTTCCCCCGCGCGGGCGAAACTGTCGCGGAAGGCCTCCCGGCGGGCGTCCAAATAGGACGCGTCGGGCTCGCCGGGCCTAATCGGGGTCGGCTGCAGGCGGGCCAGGGTCGCGAGGCCCGGCAGGCGGCGGTTGAAGTTGAAAAACGGGGGAGACATGGGGCTCCGTCGGGGCCCCCGAGGTGCGAGGGATTATCGGCGGAAGGCGGCGGCAGTTGCCGCAGTCTTCGGTTCCACTGCGGCGCAACTTTTCGGTCCTCCCAACGATAAGTCGTGGCTTACCTACCTAAGGCTTAAATTCAAAGATTTGAAGGTGTCTATGCATGCCGGGGCCGGCCCGCGTCTGTCGCGCGGGCATGCACACCGCGATCCCCTCCCGGGGACCGCGCCGTCGAACTCCGTGTCTCAGTTCTTGGAGGACTTCCGAGAACTGCCTTGCCTCGCCCATCCCGTTTTCGCGCGCGAATGGCGGCAGCTCGGTCTGGAGACCGATCCCGCTTTGTTTTTTCAAGGCGCGCTGGGCCTCGCGGACCGGCTGCGGGAGGGCGGAGAGCTCGCGTCGGCCGCTGAGCTCTACGCCGCGATCGCCGCGTTGGATTCGCAGCCGCCGCCGGGCCCCGTCGCCGAGGCGGCTTCGCGCGCCCGGTCCCGCCTCGAGGCCTTGCAGGGCCAAGGCGCCTTCGGGGCCCGCTTCGAGGGCTTGGCCGGACGCTTCGTGCGGGACGCGACCGACTACCGGATGATCGTCCCCATGATCGCGGGTTCGGTCGTCTTTCAATCGGTGCGCGCGGCGAGCCTCGGCCGCCTGCTTTCCGGCGCGAGCGCCGCCTGGCACCGGCGGGGCTTCGGCGCCCGTCTCTCGGCCGGGCTGCTCGGTTACGCCGCGGAGGTCCCGGTCTTCGCGCTGTCCAGCCGGGGGTTGCGGGATCTAGGCGGCGAAGCGGTCTCCTGGGACGGCGGGAGCGTCGCCAAGGACTTGGCGGGGGCGGCCATCACCTTCGCGGCCTTGAAGGGTTCCGGATACTTGGCGCAGCGGGCGCTGCAGGGCGCGCCCTCCCTCAGCGGGAGGATGCAGAAGTTTCAGCACGCGGCGCTGCCGCAGGTCGCGATGTTCCTAGGCCTGATGACGGCTCATCGGGTCGAGGCGGACTTGGGCCTGCGCCCCCACGTCGACGGCGCGACGGCCGTCACCGACACCTTGGCCTCGATGTTCAGCTTGGGCGTCGGCAGCCGGCTCGGCCATCGGGTCCTAGGCGATAGGTTTGCGCGCTTGCAACGGGCGCTGAATCTGCGCGCCGCCGGAACCGTTCCAGGCCCGCTTCGTCTTGAGCCGACCCCTGCCTTGGCGATGTCGGTCGCGGGGCATGCGTCGAGGGTAGCCGTCCCCAACCTCGATTCCGGTCCGCGGGTTCCCGTTTATTTGGCTTCGAGCCTGGATCCGAAGGCCCAGGGCAAGTCCCCTTCCGGGAAGGCCCCGGAGGTCGCACCCCTCGAGGCCAGCGGAGAGACACCCCCCGAACCCTCTTTGCCTCACGAAGCGGCCGGCCTGCGCCTGCGGCCCTACCAAGGCGAATACCTGAAAGCCGCCGTCGAGGCGATGCGCAAGGCCGCGAGCCAGGGCGGCCGGGGGCCTGCCCCAGCTCCGCTCGATCGGGGCTACATCCTCTCGCCCTTTCAAACCGGCAAATCCCTGATCATCGGCCCTTTGGCCGAGGCGGCCCGCGACATCTTCCCCGGAAAGCAAACCCTGGTCCTTTCTCCCTTCAAGATCGTCCAGTCCCAGGTCTTGAGGGACCTTGCCACCACCTTCCGCGGCCGGGTCAGCGTCTTCGACGCCCAGCAAAAAAATTTGGACGGCGAGGTCGTCGTAGCGAGCGTCTACAGCCTGGCGAGGTTTTTAAAAGATGTCGACTCCGCGAGTGTTCACTTTCAACCCGAGCGATTCGGCTTGGTCGTCGTCGATGAGCTGACCTACGTCTTGGCCGACAGCTGGCGGCGCATCCTGGGCACCTTGGGCTTCGTCGACGGCGAGGGGCGTCCGACGCGGAGCCGGGACAAGTTCGCCCTGGGACTGGGCGGGACGGGGGAACGCGAGGACGGCCGTCACGTGCGGGAGTTTTTCGGCGACACCTTTCTCGCCGGTCGCGGGCTGAATTGGTTCGTCCAAGAGGGCTACTTGCATCGGGTCTACGGCCTGGAGGTTCCCTACGGAAGAACGGCGGAGGATTCGGAGCGGGTCGAGGACGGGGCGGAGTCCCTCGTGGCGATGCGCAATACCCCGGAAAATCGGCGCAGGATCCTGGAAACCTACGAGCAGTACTTGGGCGGGAAGAAGGCCATGGTCTTCGTCCAGTCCGTCCAGGCCGCAAAGGACTTGGAGGCGGATTTCAACGCCCGCCTGGGCCCGGCTTATGCCGTGGCGGTCACGCGCGAGACCGCCGACCGAAACGTCGACCTGCATACGGAGCGATTCTCGAGCGGGGAGGGCGCGAAGGTCTTGATCGGCGTCCGCCGCCTCGCCGCCTCGTTTCGGGCCTTGGGCGTCCACGGCGTGATCCACGGCTATCAGACCGCATCCTGGAATCTCTTTGCCCAGCGTTCCAGCCGCCCGCTGGCCCGCCAGGAAGGCGAGGCGCAGCGCGAGGTCTTGATCGTCACGATGGAGGGCAGGGCGATGCCCATGCAGCGGGCGCAGAGCGCCGCCACCCTCCTGGGCGTGTATCGCAAACCGCCCTCCGGGAGGGTCTACCGCCCCGGCGAGACCGAGGTGGGAGCGAGAGGGGCCGGCCCCGCCAAGCCGCCCCGGAGCCGCAGGCCGCTCTTGGCGCCGGGCGTTTCGGAGGCGGCGCCGCTGCAAGCGGAGACGGATTCCTTCGCTCGGCAAATTCGGGAGGTCTTGCAGGAGCAATTTGGTGGTGACGTCCTCCGTATGTCCGAGCAGGCGAAGCTGCGGCTCGCCGAGTGCGACGCCCTGCTGCACGGTATCCTGCCGGAGACCCATCTGGAGGCGGTTCAGCTTGCCAAACGGTTGGGAATTTCCCCGACCGCTTTGGGCGAGGCCTGGCTCCAGGACAAGGCGGCCTTATTGGAGGCGACCTATCCGCTGCCGGCGGAGATGGGCGAGGCCCAGCGGCACCTGACGCGCTTGTTTCGAAAGGCCGTCCTGCTCCAGGCGAGCCGCGGGAGCATGCTTTCTTTGGTGGAGAGCGGCTCCATTTCTCGAACGCAATATAGCTTGATGCGTAATCGCTTTCGAGGCCAGTTTCCCCTTCAGTTGCAAAGTTTGGAGGAAGTCTATCGCTGGCTACTCGACTCCGGCGTCGCCGACTCGGCGTCCTTGCGCAACGCCATCGGCGCCTACGTGGTCGAGCGGGGCGCCGTGGCCAAGGATCGCCAGACGACGGTCGAGGGAGCGGAAGAGGGCTTCGATCCCAACTATTTCGACGCCCTGGACGTCGCGGGAAACGTCAAGCTGTCTTCCCTTTGGGGGGCCGAGCAGCCGCGCCTGCCGCCCGAGGCGGAGTCGCCGATCGAGAGATTGGACGCGGAAAGGTTGGCGGAAAGCGTCCAAGGCGTGTTGTCCAAGCTTTCCGGCAAGAAAAGGCGAGTGTTGGAGATGCGCTATGGGCTGGGCGAGGCAGATCCGGCGACTCTCGGTAAAATAGCGGCTATGGTCGGCGTGGCGACCGTCGAGGGGATCCGGCAGCACGAGCTGGGTGCCTTAAGAAAGCTGCGTCATCCCTCCTTGAGCCGGTACCTCCGTGACTTTTACGGGGAGGAGCTGGCAGATCCATTCCATCGGCAAAGTTGGGATGGGGAAATGGCCACTCCCCTCCGAAGCCTGGGCCTATCCACCGTCACCCAGCGGCTGATGTCGGAAAACGGCCTGACCCAGTTGGGGGACCTGCGCGCCCTGACCGGAGCATTTTTTGGACGCTTCGGAGGCCTCCGTGATTTCGTATTGCAAGACGTCAATCAGGCCTTGGAGCGGCACGGAGGGCTCCCAGTGCCGGAGGTCCAAGAGCGACAAGGGTCTACGTCGGGAAATTATTCCCACATTCGTCTGCACTTGCCTTTGATCGAGCGGGTCGAGGCCGGCGACAAGGCGGCTTGGCAGGAGTTGTCGGGGATCCTCGAGGCGAATCCTCCCATGGTCGCGCCGATCTTGTTGAGGTTGTTCGCCCTCGAGAGGCCGGGATTGATCTTGGATGCGGTCCTCTTGTTGCGCCGCCTGGAACTGCCGAGCGATCATCATCTTTGGAAGATCGCGCAGGAATACGTCTTGGCCGGCATCGCCGGGCTCGCCCCGCGCTACCCGAAGCAAATGGACTGGACCCTG
>JAANMT010001654.1_pt1 | contig 21079 bp, 20 predicted proteins | sample 7279711 | NCBI WGS metagenome assembly JAANMT01 (sample SAMN14094538, study PRJNA606508) | bioreactor metagenome | isolation source: A lab-scale SPAN reactor treating ammonium-rich wastewater day 1 | place: Ireland: Galway | collected 2017-01-16 | reverse complement strand
AAATGCGGGGCCAGGTATCGTGGACGTGACATGTCGCCCGATTCGGCGCCCCGGCCGAGATGACTCCTTGGATTCCGAAATCACCCGCGCTTGGTATTAGGTTCGCAGGCCCGGGTAGCACGCAACGCGTGCTCTGTACCGGCGCTGCGCCAGGCCCCGGCCGAGATCTATCGCCGCTCTTGCCACCAGTCGCGCAACCGCCGCCACAAGCCGACCGGAGCCCGCTTCGTGACAACGCCGTCATCGTCGGCTGGAACCCGGTGCCTGTCCTCATCCTCTTCGATGACCACTGTCGTCTCCGCTGCATTGGCGTCGTCAATAGCTTTCTGGATCAATGCCGCCCAAGTTTCCGGACGATCCCACTTCCTTATAGGAAGGTATCCAGTTTCTTCGTTGATTAGCTCAACCATGCTCGACGAGCCGACAACCTTATTTGTGAACAGCAAGATGGCAAGGGGCTTGTGGACCGAACGTTCTTGCACGTCGGCAAGGTACCGCCGGCCAACCTTGTCGCCGTGCTCCCAATAAACGTCAACCAGCGCCGCGTCGAACTGCTTCTCCGCAACCATCCGAAGCAACTCGTCTCGACCCGTGCAGGTCTCGACCACCATGCCACCCGACTGCAGGTAACGAGCGGCTTTCTTCGCATCGACCTCTACATTGTCCGCGACGACGACTCTCTGCTTTGGCATTTCCCTACCAGTACCCTCCCTGGAGTTCCCAGCCGCCGCCGCGGCGCCCGCCAGAAACGCCAGATGAGCGGGCCCTTCCCATTTGCGGTAAAGATGCCCGTTGGGCCAGCATACGCCGGGTAAGGCCGGGTTGTCAATGCCACGCAGACAGACTACGAGTCCGGCTCGCCGCAGCTCAGGCAGGTACCCGGGGGACTGGTCCGCCTTCGGCTCCCACCCGCGGAGGGACTCGGAATCGACGACGACGACGCCAATCTTGCCGGGGATGCGATGCAGGCCGGCGCAGAACGAGCCCATGTCGCCAAACCCTGCCACATGTCTCCATGGCCCGGCACGAAGCCAGCGCACGAGCAACCTTCGGTCAGCCGCCGCGGAGTCAACGACCACGGCCGAAGCGGACGTAGAAAACGCGGAGTAGCTCATTGCGGTGCCTCATCCCAGACAACTGTGACACACGCGCCGTTTGGCCTCGTGTTCTCAGGAGCAAACGTACCTCCCCAGAGCACGGTAAGGTCGCGAGCAAGGGACATGCCGACGGCTCTGTCGGCCCGGTGAAATGTGTCGCGGCACATGACGGTGTCCCGTGCCACATTGAGGAAGGACTCGATGATGTTCGGCGGAAATCCACTGCCAAAGTCTTGTATTTGAAGCTCCACTTGGCCGTCATTAACCGACACACCGATCTCAGCGGGAGTACCGGCTGATGCGCCGCCGTATTTGATGGCATTGTCCACTAGGTTGAGCAGCACTGCCAAGACAACGTAGCGCGGTACCCGGACAACTACTCGTTCGGCCTCGTATCGCAGTGAGCAACACTCCCCGGCCGTGCGAGCGAACGCGGAGCGCACGCATCTCATCACTTCGAGAACATCGCACTTCTGCTCACAGTTCTCGGCAGAAGTCCCACGCCCAGCGAGAATGGGGAAAAGAGCGTACAGGCGCTGGATCTCCCGAACGCGGTATGCAATATCGCCGCGGACCTCGTCCAGCTGATTGGGATCAAGGTCTTCCCACAAAATCTCTTCCAGAGCCTCGTAATGCGGTGCGAGATCGTGATCCAGTATGCCGAGCAGCACCTCATGCTCCAACCGCGCCTGCGCCTGGGCAATGACTGCAGAGCTGATCGCCCCGACACAGCCGAGTACCTTGACATCGCGTCCCCGGAAGCGGCGACTAGAGCCCTTTTGGTCTATAGTCAGCTTGCCGTACGGGGCACCGTCTCGACACCAGACTGCTATCTCAAGGATCTCGCTGACGTCGTCCTTGCCCAATTCCTGCTTAAGTACATCATGCTTCGCGTCCTCCGTGATGACCTCGGTGAAAGCGCGCTGGTAGGGGTCCATCAGCGACTGTAGATACGCTCGCCACACCGCCTCCTTCTGATACCGCCACCGCCTATTCCGGAAAGGAATGTCGGTGATCAACTTCTTGGACTCGCTGGAGCCCTCGAAGTGTCCCGGAATCAGTAATCTCTCGTCCGGCGGCATGACGGGATGCTCTCCGGCGAAGGCGGTGGCTGTCCAATGGTCATGCCTCGAACTCCAGAGCCACAGGCGTGCGCGCCGGTAGCCAAGCTGAACATGTACGAAGTCGACGATGCGGCGTGATAGGTCGTAAATGTCTGGCGCTGTATGAAGGTCAGCGCCAAACATGGCCAACCGTACGTCTACATCAATCAATGAGGCGGTATGGATTAGCATCCATGAGAAAACAATGCCGTTGGCTATGAGGGCCAGCAATTGTGGTGTTCCCTCAAGTAGGCCACGCCAGAACGGGTAGTCAGTGACCAGCACCAGAAAGACGACGGACAAACCATTGCAGGCCGCAACAAGGCCTATGACGGGCAACGACCAGGCCCATGAAGCAGGGGCAAGGAATACTCCGGACAGGAGCGGAAACATCAGCGCGAGCCACAGTTGCGACTCAGGCTTCTTGGTCAAGCAGTAAAACGCGCATAGAAACAAGGTGTCCAGTGCCGTCACTCCCAGAACCACACAACCCGAATACCGGGTTGGGCTCGCCAGTGGTGTGGGTGGCAATTCGCGGCGGGAGCGCGCGAAGAACAAGCAAATAGCCACAATCGACCAAAGCAGGTAGATGAGCACCAGGAAGTCCGACCATTGGCGTGTATTCCAGTGGATAGAGACGAGACCTGAGGCCGGCGCGGACTGGTGGAAGCGGAGGTATATGGCGGTCAGGATAAGCGGTCGGGCGATGCAGGCAAGAGCTCGCCCGGCGTTGCGGTCGGCATGTAAGCTTGGCAAGTGCGTCTCGGCATGCCCGCTGCCGGCGATGAACGACGCGGTCTGAGTCATGGCGTCCTCCGTGCGGCGAGGGCGTGGCGGTAATTGGCAGCACGCCGGGTGGAATATGAGCACCGGCGCGGTGAGTGTGTTAATGAAGTCATAGGGCTGGCCGACCGCGATGTTCGGTGGGGTCATTGGACTTCCTTCGTGTGCGTCAGGGTGGAGTTTGGCTGCCGACAGAGGGCTCAAGGCATTGGTCTTTCCGTGTCAGCGCTGCGCCAAACGAGGGCAGGGGTGGTCAGGTCAGCCAGCGCCGCGCTGTCGGCGGTAGGCGAGGGCGTAGGGCCGGAAGGGGCACAGGCATCCGCGTCAAGTGCACGCGTCCGCCTCCATCGGCCCTGCGGGCCACTTCCTCCGGTGGAGGAAGGGTTGGTGGTCAACTTGCGTCGGACGGCGCCTCCTGCTGGTCGTCTGCCGGGTAGACCCATAGCTTCAGCTCGACCAGAGGCGGGAACCAGGTTGGCAGGAGCAGCAGGTCGAAGGGTAGATCGATACTGCTGAGCGTGCCCAGGTTCGTTTCCATGAGGCCCCGCTCCTCGCATCACCGGGCGACGATCTTGAGGTAGCGGCGGAGGAGCAGTATCGACGGGAAAAAGCCCTTCGCCGTGGCCCACTCCAGCATATCCCGTCCGTGTTTAGAGCTGTTGCAGGACCGGCAGGCCCAGACCAGGTTGTCCGCCTCATCCGCGCCACCACGGACCCTCGGGATGAGGTGGTCAACGGTCAGAGGGCCCCCACTGCCGCAGTAGCAGCACGCCTGCGGCACGACCATCTTGAGCCGCTCGTCGTCATACAGCGAACGCATCGACATCTTGCCCGAAACCAGCCCCCGGTACAGCCGTGCCCGGATCATGTGGTGGACGGCTTGGTACGCCTGGACGCCAAGCTCCAAGGCGGCGTGAGCGCGGGCAAGGTTGGCGTAGGACCAGGCGATCTGTTCGCGAACCGTGTTCGGAACCGGCACGGGCATGAGTGGCCTCCGCTATCTCTGTCGCCCCTGACCAGAATCGCCAGCCAGCAGCCCAGTCCTCCCCTCCGGGGAAGCTGGCGCGCAGCGCCGGAAGAGGCGCCTGCATCGGCGTCCCGGGACCGCCACCGCCTCCATCGGCCCTATTGGCCACTTCCTCCGGAGGAGGAAGGGCTGGTGGCTCTTGCCACGATGGGTGGAGTCGGCCTACTCGCCCCACAGCACTTCCTCGCCGAACGTCTCGACATGGAACGCCAGGGCCGAGCGGGCGTCGGCCAGGGCTTCTTCGGCCGTGTCGCCTTCGCCCACCACCGCGCCTTCGACGCCGAGGGGATAGGCGACGAACCCTTCGCGGTGCTGCTCGACCACGAACCGAATGCGTGTCACCGATGACTCCGGGCGGGCGCAAGCTGCGATCAGCATCGCACAACCGATCGCGCGGGGGAGGTGGGGAGTGGTGACGTGGCGAGGTGGCGAGTCGGAACGGCGCCAGGCCGCGCCGAAGCCGGGCCGTGAACGACCGGCTGACCGGAGCGAAGGCCGCCGTTGCGGCCTGGTGCGGCGGCGCCGGCAGGACCCGGCGCGACGGGCGGCCGACCGGGTCAGGTCGCCGGCAGAAGTTCGCGCAGCCGCTTGACGAACGCCTCGGCGCCGGCCACCTGCTCGGCGGTCGCGTCGGCGTCGAACTCGACCAGGTCCGCGTAGTCGCCGCGGTGGCGATCGTCCATCAGGTTCGAGTAGAACTTGCCCCATTCGGGCTCAAGCCGGCCGGCGTGGACCAGGTCTCGATGGATGGCGGCGAGGACGTGGGTGTGTTTGCCCGGATCGATGCCCATCGACTGGAAGACCGCGCCGGCGGCGTAGAAGCAGGCGTAGTAGGCACTGCTGACCGCGCGGTGCAAGCGGCCCGCCGCAAGGTCATCCCTGGCCGACGCAAGCGACTCGTCGGCCAATTGCAGCCGATGGGCGATGACCTCTTTCTGAGCTTCATCCGGCGTCATAGCCGCACCCCATCGCGCAGGACATCCTTCTTGATCCCCAGCACCTGATACACCCCCTCCTCCCACTCCTCGCGCGAGACGATGAGCAGGTCGATCCACACGTCGTTCTCCACCTCCAACGGGAGGACCATGTCGCGGATGTCGGAGCGCACGGCCGAGGTGGGCTTGTGCGGCAGGAGGACGAACAGATCCCAGTCGGCGTCGGACTCGGCGGTGCCGCGGGCGCGGGAGCCGAACAGGACCACCTCCTCCGCCTGCCAGTCGGCCTTCAGCAGCCGGGCCACCTGCTCCAGGCAGGCCAGCTCGTGGGGCTTCAGGTCGAGCTCGGCCAACGACGGCATCGGTCCGCCTCCTGCGTCATTGTACCGTCCCGCCCGGACCGCCCGCAACGGCCTCCGGGACGTCGGTACCGGTCGCCGCTCAGGTCTGCGGCTGGGTGAGCTGGGCCGCGGGGAGGCCGAGCAGGGCATGGAGCTCCTGGACCACGCCGTGGGCCAGGGCGAGGAGGTCGTAGCCGCCTTCGAGACAGACCACCAGCCGGTGGTCGCACAGCTCGGCGGCCCAGTCGACCGCGCGGCGGGTCAGCTCGTGAAAGCCTTCGCTGGTCAGGCGCATCTCACCCAGGGGATCGCGCTCGTGGATGTCCTGCCCGGCCGAAACCAGGATGAGCTGCGGCCGGAAGGCGCGCGCCGCCGGGGCGACCACTTCGTCCAGGAGGTGGAGGTAATCGTCGGTGCGGCGGCCGGCGCGGAGCGGGAGATTGAGGGTGGTGCCCTCACCCTCGCCCTCGCCGTGCTCGTCGGCGGCGCCGGTGAAAGGGTACCAGGGCGATTGGTGCAGCGAGCAGAAGTACACCCGCGAATCGTTGTAGAAGGCTTCCTGCGTGCCATTGCCGTGGTGCACGTCCCAGTCGAGGATGAACACCCGCTCCAGGCCCAGCGCCAGGGCGTGGCGGGCGGCGATGGCGACGTTGTTGAACAGGCAGAAGCCCATGCCCTGGCCGGGCCGGGCGTGGTGGCCGGGCGGGCGGGCGGCGACGAAGGCGTTGTCGAGCCGGCCGGCGAGCACCTCCTCGACCGCCTTCAGCGCGCCGCCGGCGCTGAGCAGGGCGATCAGGTAGCTCTCGGCGCACATCGGCGTGTCCACATCCAGCGCGCCACCGCCCTGCTCGGCGGTGGTCCGAACCAGATCGATGTACGCCTGCTGATGGACCCGGGCGACCTCCTCCTCGGTGGCGTGGCGCGGGTCGATCAGCTTCAGCCGCAGCAGCGCCTCGTGCCGACCCAGCTCCTCGATGATGGCTCGCAGCCGGCGCGGCTGCTCGGGATGGAACGGCCCGGTGTTGTGGTGCAGGTAGTCGGAGGAAGTGATCAGTCCGCTGGCCATGGCGTGCTCACTGGGTCGGCTGCGCGATACAGCCGACATCGCTCAAGTCGCGTTCCAGCGCCTCGGACCAGGCGGTCGTGAACTCGTCCGGCAGGCGCAGCGTCTTGGAGCGTTCCCCATCCTCCAACCACAACCGCACCGGCAACCGGCCGGGATGATCGCGCAACGTTTCGGCCAACCGTTCCAGCCGCCGCCGGACGTCGGCGCCGACGCGCAGGCGGATGGCCACCTCGGTCCAGGCCGGCGCCGGCGGCTCGGCCGGCGGCGGCTGGTCGACATCGCCGCTGACCGGCACCGGAGCGGGGCGGTCGACCGACCGGAAGCGCCGCCCGTTGCGTCGTTTGAGCTGTTTCCAATCGGCCGGGTCGCAGAGTTTGTCGACGATCACCGACGGCACGCCGCCGCGCTGGGCGTCGGCTTCCTCGGTCTTGCCGGTGGCCAGGACGACCCTGCCCTGGACGCACCAGTCCCGGTACTTCTCGTACTGCTTGGGAAAGACCACCAGGCTGGCGGTGCCCCGCCCGTCGTTCAGCCGAGCCCGCATCATGTCGTCGCCCTTGCGGGTGGTGAAGCCGTAGCATTCCTCGAGCAGCCCGCCCAGCACCACTTCGCTCTCGCGCGGCAGCTCGGCCAGGGCGTCGGTCTGGTCCAGCTCCAGCTCGACCACCCGGAGCTGCCCCTGCATCTCGCCCAGCGGGTTCTCGAACATCACCAGCCCGAGCAGCTCGGTGTCCATCACCCGCAGCTCGTCCTTGTCCAGCTCGGGCATGGCCCGCAACCGCGGCGCCAGGACCTGGGCGGTTTCGCTCTCGGCCAAGCCTTCGAACAGGCTCTGCTGCCCCGAAGCGGCATCCTGCCGCGCCCGTGCGGCCGCCTCCCAGACGGCCTCGTACCCGTCCAGGAGCTGGCGCCGGTTGCCGAACGCCCGGCAGGCGCCGGCCCGGACCAGCTTCTCCAGCGCCGCCTTGGTCACCAACTTGCCGTCCAGCCGCCCGCAGAAGTCGAACAGGTCGGCGTACGGGCCGTGCTCGTCGCGCTCGCGCTCGATGGCTTCGGCCATCGCCAGGCCGACGCCGTTGATGGCGGCCAGGCCGTAGACGATGGTCCGCTCGTGGACCTCGAACCGGCTGCCGCCGGTGTTGACGCACGGCGGCTCGACCGCGATCCCGCTGGCCCGAGTGTCCTGAACGAAGCTGACCACCTTGTCGCGCTTGTCCATGACGCTGGTCAACTGCGCCGCCAGGAACTCGTGGGGGTAGTTGGCCTTGAGGTACGCGGTCCAGTACGCGACCACCGCGTAACAGGCGCTGTGCGACTTGTTGAAGGCGTAGCTGGCGAAGGCCTCGATCTGGTCCATCAACTTGCCGGCGATGTCGGCGGCGATCCCCCGCTCCTGGCACCCGGCGATGAACTTGTCGCGGACCTTGGCCATGGTGGCCTTGTCCTTCTTGGCCACCGCCTTGCGGATCAGGTCGGCCTCGCCGAGGGTAAACCCGGCCAGGTCGCGACCGATCTGCATGACCTGCTCCTGGTAGACGATGATCCCGTAGGTCGGCTCGAGAATCGGCTCCAGCAGCGGGTGCAGGTAGTTGGTCTTCTGCTGGCCGTGCTTGCGGGCAATGTAGACGGGGATGCTCTCCATCGGGCCTGGCCGGTAGAGAGCCACCAGGGCGACGATGTCGTCGATGCGGTCCGGCTTGAGGTCGCGGCAGACGCGCTGGAAGCCGCCGGACTCCAACTGGAACACGCCCACCACGTCGCCGCGGGAGACCAGCTCGTAGGCCTTGGCGTCGTCCATGGGGATGGTGCGGACATCGAACTCGGGCAGACCGTGGTTCTCGCGGATCAGCCGGCAGGCCTCGTCGATCACGGTCATCGTCCGGAGGCCCAGAAAGTCCATCTTGAGCAGGCCGATCTTGTCGATCGCTCCCATGTCGAACTGAGTGACGACATCCTCGCCGCCGGACACCCGGCACAACGGAACGTGATTCTCCAAGTCGTCGCGGGAGATGACCAGCGCGGCGGCGTGGATCGAGGTGTGGCGGGCCAGGCCCTCGAGCCGCAGCGCCGCCTCCAGCAGCTCGCGCGAGGGCTCGTCGGTTTCGTACCGGCGGCGCAGCTCCTCGGTCTCGGCGATGGCTTCCTCGAGCTTTACCCCGACCTTGTCGGGAACCAGCGAGGAGAGCTCGTTGACCTGTGGGATGGGCATCCCCATCACCCGCCCGACATCCTTGATGGCGGCCTTGGCGCCCATGGTCCCGAAGGTGATGATCTTCGCGGTGCGGTGGGTGCCGTACTTCTCGACGGTGTAGGCGACCACTTCGTCGCGGCGCTCCGGCGGGAAGTCGATGTCGATGTCGGGGGCCGACGGCCGGTCGGGGTTGAGGAACCGCTCGAAGAACAGGTCGTACTGGAGCGGATCCAGCTCGGTGATGCCCAACACATAGGCGGCCAGGCTGCCGGCCGCGCTGCCGCGGCCCGGGCCGACCCGGATCCCCCGTCGCTTGGCGAAGTCGATCAGATCCCAGACGATCAGGAAATAGGGGCTGTAGCCCTTCTCGGCGATGACCTTCAGCTCGTAGTCCAGCCGCTGGCGGATCTCGGGGGTGACCGGGTCGTAGAACCGGCCGACGCGCTCCTCGCAGAGATGGCGCAGGTACCCCGGCGCGTCGTAGCCGTCGGGCACCGGGAACTCGGGCAGGACGAGATCGCCGAACTTCAGCTCGACGTGGCACCGGTCGGCGATCTCCCGGGTGCGCAGCAGCGCGTCGGGCAGCTCGCCGAACAATTCCCACATCTTCTCAGCGTCGCGGAAGAACAGCTCCCGGGAGCTCATCTTCATCCGATTCGGGTCCGCCCGCACGCAGCCGGTCTGGATGCACAGCAGCAGATCCTGCGGCTCGGCGTCGGTATCCTTGACGTAGTGCACGTCGTTGGTCGCCACCAACGGGATGCCGGTCTCCCGCGACAGCTCGACCAAGGCCCGGTTGACTTCCTGCTGCTCGGGCGTGTGGTGGTCCATCAGCTCGAAAAAGTAGTGCTCGGGCCCGAACAGCTCGCGGTAGTAGAGCGCGGTCCGGCGCGCGGATTCCAGGTTCCCGGCGAGAATCGCCTGGGGCACCTCGCCGCCGAGGCAGGCGCTCATCGCGATCAGCCCGTCGTGGTGCTGCGCCAACAGCTCGCGGTCCATGCGCGGCTTGTAGTAGAAGCCATTGAGGTAGCTGTCCGAGACCATCTTGAGCAGGTTGCGGTAGCCGGTCTCGTTCTCGGCCAGCAAGGTGAAGTGGTACAGGCTCTTGCCACCGTCGTCCTTGGACACCCGCTGGCGATCGAGCCGCGAGCCCTCGGCGACCAGGTACGCCTCGACGCCCAGGATCGGCTTGACCCCCTGCGCCTGGCAGGCCTCGTAGAAGGGCACGGCGCCGAACAGGTTGCCGTGGTCGGTGAGGGCCACCGCCGGCATGCCGTAACTGGCCGCGGTCGCGGCGATCTCGGCGCACCGCCCGGCGCCGTCGAGGAGGCTGTACTCGGTATGGAGATGAAGGTGGACGAAATCGCGCTCGGACGGCATCGGGACTCCCGGGTGGCGAATGGCTCGCCGGTCGGACCGGATTGTAGCAGACGCCGACTCCGCGGAGCAAGGTCGCCCGGGACGGTCAGCCGACGCGGAGCATCTGGTCAACTCGCTCGCGGACCAGGGCGAACTTGCCTTCGTCCTCGCCCAGGTAGCGGAGCAGGCGCAGGTCGTCGGCGCGCACCTCGCCGCCGTGGTGGAGGTAGGCGCGAGTCCGCAGCAGGCGGTAGAGTTTGATCACCTTCCGGTCGCTGATCTCGGCCAGCTCCTCGCCTTCGAGTCCGGCCACAATACGGCGGAACAGGTCGAACACCGGCGGCGGGAACCAGCGGGTCCGATCGGCCTCGACCGCCGCCTCGCCGCCGCTGCCGGTGGACAGGCCGCTGATCTGGTAGTCGAGGTAGCGCTTGACCGTCAGGAAGTCGTCCAGCCCGGCCAGCGCCGCCCACGGCCGTTGCTCGAAAGCGCGGTACATCTCGTTCATGGTGCCCTGCCGGACCAGCGCCTCGAATCGGTCGGCGCGCACCTCGCCGCACTCGGCCTTGAAGATGAACCGGTCGCGCAGCGCGTCCATCTCCTCGTACCGGGCCACGGTGTTGGTCGCGGCAAAGAGCATGATCAGACCGACCGGCACCGGGCGGCCGTCCTGGTAGAACTTGCGCTCGTTGAGGATGGTCAGGAGCGTGTTGAGGATGGCCGAGTTGGACTTGAAGATCTCGTCCAGGAAGACGATCCGGGCCGTCGGGAGCTTGCCGTCGACCCGCCGCACATACGAGCCGTCGCGGAGGAGGTTGATGTCGATCGGGCCGAGGATCTCGTTCGGCTCGGTGAACTTGGTCAGCATGTACTCGAAGTAGTCGCCGTCGGCCAGGCCCAGGGCCTCGGCGAACTTGACCACCAGATCGGACTTGGCGGTGCCGGGCGGGCCGACCAACAGGAGGGGCTCCTGGGCGACGGTACACAGCGCCATCAGCTCGATCAGGTCGTCCTTGCCGACGAAGAACCGCGACAGGGTGCGGACCACGGACAGAACGCGCTCCCGCGCCTCGTCAACGTTCGCCGCCAGGGTCTCGAAATCCGCCATGCGACCACCCGGCCGCCACGCGGCCCGCTCCGGGGGACTATTGCCCGGCCGCCGGACCAGTCCTCCGGGCCGGCCTAGTCGCCGGCGAGGGCGATGTCGATGCCGGCCGGCGGGCGACTCCGCAGCCGGCGCAGGGCGCTCTGCTCCAGCTCCCGGGCGCGCTGGCGGGAGATGTCCATGGCCCGGCCGACCTCGGCCAGGCTGCGCGGCTGATCGGTGTCCAGGCCGAACCGGAGGCGGAGCACCTCCTGCTCGCGGGGAGTCAACTGCCGCAGCCCCTCGTCCACGGCGCGGCGGAGGTCGGCCTGGGCCATTAGCGCGTCGACTGCCGGATCGGCGGTGGAGGGGAGCCACTCGTCGGCGCTGCGGCCCTCGTCGCCGTCGGCAGCATCGAGCGAGCCGGTCGGCCGCAACAGGTGCCAGGTCTCCTCGACCCGCTGCGCGCTGGCGCCGAGCCGGTCGGCCACTTCCTCGGCGGTGGGCTGGCGGCCCAGCTCCTGGGCCAACTGGTCCTCCTCGCGGCGCATCCGGGAGGCAGCCTGGGCCATCCGCTCCGGCACCGGCATCAGCGCCCGCAACCGGGTCGAGGCGCGCAGCACCGCGCCGCGGATCCACAGCAGGGCGTAGGTGTTGAACCGGCAGCCGCGGTCGGGATCGAACCGGTCGACGGCCTCGATCAGCCCGAGATTGCCTTCCTGGATGAGATCCTCGATCGGCACGCCGGTGTTGCGGAAACGGCTGACGACGTGGAACACCAGCCGGTAATTGGCGGAGATCAGCTCGCGCCGGGCCTCGTCGTCGCCCATCGCGATGCGGCGGGCGAGCAGCCGTTCCTCGCGGGTGGAGAGGATCCGCCGGGACGGGTGCCGGCCGTCGGGGTGGTAGGTCCGCCAGGCGACCGCCGCCGCGGTGGAGAACTCGCTCCCGGCCTGCGCCCGGACGTCAAGCGGCTCGGCCTCGTCGTCCTCGACCGCCCACAGCATCGGACCCACGCGCTCACCATCCACGGCCCTGGCTCCCTCAAGTCCACCGTCACTCTACTCTCAGACCAGTTCATCCGCAAGTTGATTGGCGGGAAATTTACACCGGCGGCCGGACCGTGGACGAGGCGGACGAGGTGGACCGGGCAGTGCGGCCGCGTCCACTATGTCCACCGCGTCCATCGCGCGAAACCCCTGTCCCCGACGGATGTCAAACATTTGTTCCAGATGGCCTTGTCCCCGCCGCTCGGCACGGCTATAATCCGTGCGGCGCGGACAGGGCCGGCAGGCGGAGGAGTGGACATGGAGGCAGGTGAGCAGGATCCCAAGCGCAAGGCGGCGCTCGAGACGGCGCTGGCGCAAGTCGAGCGGCAGTTCGGCGCCGGGGCGGTGATGCGGCTGGGCGAACGCCCGCACATGCAGATCCGGACCATTCCCTCCGGGTCGCTGGCGCTCGACCTGGCGCTGGGCGTGGGCGGCATCCCGCGCGGCCGGATCATCGAGCTGTTCGGCGCCGAGGCCTCGGGCAAGACGACCCTCGCGCTGCACATGCTGTGCGAGGCGCAACGAGCCGGCGGCGTGGGCGCCATCATCGATGCCGAGCACGCGCTCGATCCCAGCTACGCCCGGCAGCTCGGTCTCGACGTCGACAACCTCTTGGTTTCGCAGCCCGAAACCGGCGAACAGGGGCTGGAGATCTCCGACGTGCTGGTCCGCAGCGGGGCGGTCGATCTGGTGGTGATCGACTCCGTCGCCGCGCTGACGCCCAAGGCCGAGATCGAGGGCGAGATGGGCGACCAGTTCGTCGGCCTCCAGGCGCGGATGATGTCCCAGGCGATGCGGAAGCTGGCCGGCTCGCTGAGCCGCTCGGACTGCTCCGCCGTGTTCATCAACCAGATCCGCGAGAAGATCGGGGTCATGTTCGGCTCGCCCGAGACCACGCCGGGCGGGCGCGCGCTGAAGTTCTACAGCAGCGTGCGGATCAAGACCCGGCGGGTGTCGCAGATCAAGGACGGGACCGAGATCGTCGGCAGCGAGCACGTGGCGCAGGTGGTCAAGAACAAGGTCGCCCCGCCGTTCCGCGAGGGCGCGTTCGAGATCATCTACGGCAAGGGCATCTCGCGCTCCGGCGAGCTGCTTTCGCTGGGCGTGCTGCTGGAACTGGTCAAGAAGAGCGGTTCCTGGTTCAGCTACGGGGACGAGCGCATCGGGCAGGGGCGCGAGCGGGCGCGCGAGTACCTCGACCAGCACGCCGACATGGCCGCCGAGCTGGAGGCCAAGATCCGCGCCGCCCACGGCGTGCCGGCCGCCTCGCCGGTGGTCGCCGAGGTGGCCGCGGACGAGGGCTGAGCCTCGCGTGGACCGGCCCGACCAGCTCCGCGCGGCGCGGGAGGCGGCAGTCCGCCTGCTCAAACACCGGCTGCGCGGCACCGCCGAGATCCGGCACCGGCTGACGGCCGCCGGGCATGATCCGGACCTCGTCGACGAGGTGGTCGCGGCGCTGGAGCAGGCCGGACTGCTCGACGACCAGGCCTTCGCCACGGCCTACGTCCGCGACGGCCTCAACCTCCGCGGCCGCCTGCGCCGCCGCCTGGCCGACGGGCTGCGCGACCTGGGCGTGGCCGACGAGGTGGTCGAACGGGTGCTCGATCGCGAGCTGCCGGCCGAGCGCGAGGAGGAGTTGGCCCGCCGGCTGGCCACCACCCGCGCCGACCGCCTCCGCGGCTCGACCGCGGACCAGGCGCGACGGAAGCTGACCGATTACCTCCTCCGCCAGGGCGCCCCGCCGGCACTGGCCCGGTCGCTGGCCGGCGAGCTGACTCGCGACTGGCCCCAACCTGCTCGGTAGCGCGGCGCAGCGGGAGCTCCGCTGTCCCGGGCGGTTGGCACGGCGCCGCCGGCGGGGCATACTGTCTGACGGCGCCGCTGGCGCGGAAACAGGCATGGAAGTCAAGGTCCGGAAAGAGGTGCTGCGGCTGGTGCCGTACGGCATCTACGCCGTCACCTGCGGGGCGGGCGACGAGGTGACCGCGTTCACCGCCACCTGGCTGACCCAGATCAGCTTCGACCCGCCGCTGCTGGCGCTGGCCACGCGCGCTGACAGCGTGGCCTGTGAGCGAATCCGGAGCGGTGGCGGGTTTGTCGTCAACTTCGTCGGACCGGACCAGATGCCGTTGCTCAAGGAACTGGTCAAGCCGGCCGCGCGGCGGGCCGAGGTGACCGGAAGCCCGAGCTGCGTCGGCCCGCCGGTCCTCGACCAGGCGGTCGCCTGGGCGGCCTGCCGGGTCTGCTCCGAAACCATGCCCGGCGACCACGTGGTGTTCGTGGCCGAGGTGGCGGACGTCGGGCGGCCCACGCTGGAGTCTCCGCTGGTGCTGAGCGACACGGCCTGGAACTACGGCGGGTGAGCCCATGATCGCCCTTCTCCATAGCGCCAACTTCCCCGAGTCGGACCCGGTCCAGGTGGCCGAGCTGGCGGCCGAGCTGGGTTACGACGGGGTCGAGCTGGCGGTCCACGGCCGTCCGTCCGACGAGGATCGCCACGCCCTGCGCCGGCTGGGCGAGGTGGACACGGCGGTGCCGCTGCTCCACTGCGACGACTACGAGCCCGACGCCGTCCAGCCCTGGGCGGAGCTGGCGGCCGAGTACGGCTGCCAGGCGCTGCGCACCTCGTCCTGGCCCGAGGACGGCACTGGCGCCACGGTCCGGTTCGAGGCCTTGGCCGCCGTCGCCGCGACCACCGGCGTGCGGATCCTGATCTGCAACCACGCCCGCTCCTGCTTCCGCGATCTGGCGGTGCTCGCGCAGTTCCTGTCCGAGGTCGACCCCCACCTGGTGGCGGCGGCGCTGGCGCCGGACCAGTTGCCACGCTGGCGCGACGGTGAGCACGCCGCCTGGATGGCCAGGCTGGTCCTCCCGCCGGCCGGGGCGGTGGTGGTCGGCAACTACCAGTGGGTGTCGCAGCTCGGCGCCGGCAACCGGCGGTTGTGGCAGGCCAAGCTGGCGCCCGTCACCCATGGCCTGACGCCCTGGCAGGCCTGGCTCGATCTCATTCGCGAAGCGGGCTTCGACGGCCTGTTCACCTTCGGCGACGCGACCCTGAGCGCCAGCCTGGCCGAACGCCTCCGCGTCTCCCGCGACGACCTCCGTTGGGTCCGCCGCATCTGGCACCCGGACCGCGCCCCCAAGACCTACCGCCCCCGCGAGTTCCCCGACGACTGAAAACCGGGGACGCTCGACCAATATCCTTTCGGAAAAACCGGGGACGCTCGACCAATTATCAAGACGCTGAGAAATAGGTCGAGCGTCCCCGGTTTTTCCCCGGTTTTTCGCGAGGCGGTTCGTTGACAGGGGGGCGCGTGACGCCTAGAATAGCTGCGTCTTCACGCCCCGTGTGAAGGTGGCGGGTGGCGCCCGCCACGGTGGGAGAACCGCTCCGTGGACGTCAGGAAGACTCTGTTCCTCAACGCCCCGTCGTATGAAGGCTTCGATGGCGGCGCCGGGGCGCGGTACCAGGCGCGGCGGGAGATCAAGTCGTACTGGTACCCGACCTGGCTGGCCCAGCCGGCGGCGCTGGTGCCCGGGTCCCGGCTGATCGACGCCCCGCCGCACCAGCAGTCGTGGGACGAGGTGCTCGACGTGGCCGTGGAGCACGAGTTGGTCGTCCTGCACACCAGCACGCCCGGTTTCGCCAACGACGTCAAGTTCATCGAGGCGCTGAAGAGCCGCCGGCCCGAGGTCTTGACCGGCCTGTGCGGCGCCCACACCGCGGTCAATCCCACGCCGTCGCTGGCGGCCAGCGAGGCCATCGACTTCGTCTGCAACAAGGAGTACGACCACACCCTGCTGGAGGTGGCCCAGGGCCGCGACCTGGCCGACGTGGTCGGGCTCAGCTACCGGCGCGACGGGCAGCTCAGGCACAACGCCCCACGGCCCGAGTTGCAGGACATGGATGCCCTGCCCTCGGTGCTGGACGTTTACCGGGCCAACCTGGACATCCGGAAGTACTTCATCGGCTACCTGCTGCACCCCTACGTGTCGTTCTATACCGGCCGCGGGTGCCGCAGCAAGTGCACCTTCTGCCTCTGGCCGCAGACCATCGGCGGACACACCTACCGGGTCCAGAGCCCCGAGCGCGTGGCCGCGGAGGTGCGCCGCGCGGTCGATTACTGGCCGGAGGTCAAGGAAGTCTTCTTCGACGACGACACCTTCACCGACGACCGCGAGCGGACCGAGGAGGTGGCCCGGTTGCTGGGCCGGATCGGCGTCCGCTGGTCGTGCAACGCCAAGGCCAACGTCTCGTACGACACGCTGAAGATCATGCGCGACAACGGCTGCCGGCTGCTCCTGGTCGGCTTCGAGAGCGGCGACCAGACCATTCTCAACAACATCAGGAAGGGGATTCGCATCGATCGCGCGACCGAGTTCGTCGCGCACTGCAAGGATCTCGGCCTGGCCATCCACGGGACCTTCATCGTCGGGCTGCCCGGGGAGACGCCCGAGACCATCCAGAAGACCATCCGCTACGCGCAGGAGCTCGATCCCGAGAGCCTGCAGGTCTCGCTGGCGGCGCCGTATCCCGGCACCGAGCTGTACCAGCAGGCGGTCGAGCAGGGCTGGTTCGGCGACCAGACGGTGGTCGACTGCCACGGCCTCCAGGTCCCCGCGCTGCGCTACGACGGCTTGACCGCCGAGCAGATGAACCAGGCGGTCGAGGAGTTCTACAAGCGGTTCTACTTCCGCCCGCGGGTGCTGTGGCGGATGATCAAGCCGATGCTCGGCGACGCCGACCTGCGCCGCCGGCGGCTGCGCGAGGGGCGCGAATTCCTCGGCTTCTTCAAGCAGCGCAGCGAATCGGTCGCGGCCGGGTGATGGTCGCCCTTTCGACCCGGTCCCTGGCGGTCTTCGCCGGGTCGATCGTCAGCCTGTCGCTGGGCAACGTGTTGCTCAAGCTGGGCATGACCCGCCTCGACCAGCTCGCGCCGGTGGGGCTGGCGGGCACCGCCCGAGCGGTTCTGGCCACACCGCAGATTGCGCTCGGCGTGCTCTTCCTGGCCGCCCAGTTCGGCGGGATGCTGGCGCTCTTCCGGTGGGGCTGGGAGGTCAGCGTGGTGATCCCGGTGTTCGGCCTCAACTACGTCGTGACCGCTCTCCTCGGCCGCTGGTGGCTGGGCGAGCCGGTCGGCTGGCTGCGTTGGCTGGGCGTGGCGGCGGTGACCATCGGCGTGGCCCTGATCGCCGCCGGGCCCGGCCGGTCCGCGGCCGACGGCGCCCCGGTCACGGAGACGGCTGGCCGGCGATGACCGCGCTGCACCTGGTCGCCACCGCCGTGGCCGGGCTCCTGACGATCGCCGGGCTCGGCTTCCTGCTCACCGCCTACCGGTCCGCCTTCCGCCATTACGCCGTGGCCGACCCCGAGCCGCTGCCCGACCCGGCGCCGGCGGTGGCCATCGGCAAACCCATCGAGGGCGCCGATGAGCGCTCGTACGACCACCTGGCCTCGTTCTGCGAGCTGGATTATCCCGGCCCGGTCGAGCTGTTGATCGGCACGCTGCATCGCGATGATCCCATCGTCGAGGTGGCCGAACGGTTGCTCCGCGACCGGCCGGAGCGAGACATCCGGCTGGTCTTCGGCGAGCTGTTCGGGACCAACCGGAAGACCAGCATCATGCACGCCCTGGCCGAGGCGGCGACCGCCGAGCTGCTGGTCTACTCCGACGCCGACGCCCGGGCCACGCCCGACTACCTGCACTGGGTCGTGCCGGCCCTCGTCAAGCCGGAGACGGGCTGCGTGACCTGTCTCCCGCGGCCGGTCGAGGCGCACACGTTGGGCGGGAAGCTGGTCGCGCTGCACTACGCCGCGGTCTACCTCCCGCAGTGGATGGCGGCGGTGGCGACCACCGGAGTCGAGTGGGCCATCGGCAACACCATGGCCCAGCGGCGCGAGGTGCTCGACGCCTACGGTGGGTTCCGCGCCTTCCCCGACGCCTTGGCCGACGATTACGAGCTGGGCCACCGGGCCACGCAGTTTGGCCGGCGGGTGGTGGTCTCGCCCTCCCTGATCGACACGGCCATGCCGCGCGAGAGCCTGACGGCGGCGGTGCGTCGGCTGCAGCGCTGGATGCGCACCATTCGCCGCGCCCGGCCGCGTTCGTTCGCCGGTGTGGGGCTGACTCATCCGCTGACCTGGTCCCTGGTCCTGGCCGTGCTCCGGCCGACTCCCTGGGCCTGGGCCCTGTTCGCGGTGGTCCTGGCCCTGCGGGTCACGCTCGCCCTGCGCCTCAACCGCCTGCTGCGCGTGCCCGACCTCGCTCGGATGATCTGGCTGCTGCCGCTGCTGGACGTGATCGAGACGCTCACCTTCATCGGGGCGTACACCGGCTCGACCATCACCTGGGGCGGCCGGCGCTACCGGCTCCGGCCCGACGGGACCCTGGACCCGCTGAGATAAGCTCGCTCAAGACGCCGGCTTGCGGCCGGCGGCGGCGATGTCGGTGGTGGTGGTCGCGGCGTCTTGCAGAGCGTGGAGCCGGATGCGGCGGCTGGCGGACTCGCCGATCAGCAGCCACTGGCCATCGGGGGTGAACTCGGCCCAGGCCGCGCCGTCGGTGATCAGGCATTGGGGCCCGGCGTCCGAGCCGTACAGCCGCACCTCGGCGCCGCGGCCGGGACGGTGGTGGAGCGAGGCCCAGTGGCGGCCGTCCGGGGCCAGCACCACCTGGTCCGGCGCCTCGGCCGGCGGGGAGTCGGTCAGGCCGGCCGGGACCAGGACCGGCCGCGGGGCGACCAGCTCGGCCACCTGGAACGGCCGCGGCTCGCCCACCCGGAGCGCGGGCAGATCGACCGGCAGCACCGTCGGCGCCGGGCCGCCGGTGACCACCATCACGCCGCCGTCGCGGGGGAGCACCGCCAGCACCGGGCCGCCGGCGGGCAGCTCGGCCGACGCTTCGACGCCGGGCCGCTCGGGGTCGGCCAGCCACAGTCGCGTCGCGCCCACCAGCAGCAGCGCGTGCCCGACCGGGTCCAGCGCGACGGAGCGGATCCGCGGCAGCGCCTCGGCCGCGGCGCCGACTCGCCACCCGGCCAGCCGGTCGCCGGTGGTGCCGTGGAACGTCTCGACGTTGCCGGCGGCGCCGCAGCGGTACAACCGGTCGGCGATTGGATCGTAGACCAGGCCGATCGTCAGCCCGCCGGCGGTTTGGACGCGGAACAGCTCGCCGCCGTCGGACAGCCGGACTCGCGCCAGCCAGCCGCCCAGCCCGTCGGCCAGATAGGCGGTGCCGTCCGCCCGGGCGGCCACGGCGTCGGGCCGCAGGTCAAGCGTCACCTCGCCGGGCGCCAGCGGCACCGCGGACAGGCTCGGGCTGGCCGCCAGCAGGCCGTTGACGGACTTTGCCGTGCCCTCGGCGTAGAGCTCGGCGTGGATCCAGCGGTAGGTCGGCTCGAGCGCGAAGCCCATCTGGTAGGCGGTCTCCAGGTGCAGCACCACGCGCCGTCCGCCGGCCGAGCGGACGAGGTAGTCACCGGGCAGCGTGACGGCGGCGCGGTCGGCCAGTTCGGGCGTCCGGCCGGAGGCGAGTCCGGGCAGCGAGACGGCGCCGACGCGGGTGCCGTGGAGGCCGGTCAGCCACCGGTCGCGCAGCACCAGGTCGGCCTGGGCGGCCGGCACGAAGGCGGCGCCGGCGGTGGCCACGCCGGTACTCGCCGACAGCTCTCCGGAGCCGGTCCTGGTCCAGGCCCGGGCCGGCGCGAGAGCCAGGCCGACGGCCACGGACAGAGACACGACGAAGTGGTGATGGAAAGACGTCACAGGGGACCTCCGCTGCGTGGGGCGTCTCCGGCCGAGGGACGGTGGCCGGCGGCGCTGGTCTTTGCGTCTGGTCAGAGACTCCGATCGCTGCGCGTCGAGCGCCCGGCCATCATAGCACCGATACCGCCAAACGCCGAATCCGGCCGACGCCACGGCCGGCGCGAGTCGGTTATAATCCCGGCGGCCGGTGACACCGTTGCGGGTGGCCCGCCAGTTAAGGAGAGCCAGCGATGGCCGAGCAGAAGAACCTGGGGTACGACGACACCCCGCTCCTCCCCAACAGCCCGTACCGCGTGCATGACGGCACGCGCCCGCAGCCGCCGGTGGTCACGCCGGGCACCGTGAGCTCGCAGGAGTGGCCGGGCCGCGCCCCGTCCGACGCGGTGATCCTGTTCGACGGCAGCTCGCTGGACGGATGGGAGAGCATCAAGGGCGGCGACGCGCCGTGGACGCTGGCCGACGGCTTCATGGAGGTCGTGCCCCGCAGCGGCAACATCCGGACCAGGACCGAGTTCGGCGACTGCCAGCTCCACCTGGAGTTCGCCACGCCGACCGAGATCAAGGGCGAGAGCCAGGGCCGCGGCAACAGTGGCGTGTTCCTGATGGGGCTGTACGAGATCCAGGTGCTCGACTGCTACCAGAACCTGACCTATCCCGACGGCACCACCGGCGGCGTGTACGGGCAGTGCCCGCCGCTGGCCAACGCCTGCCGGGCGCCCGGCGAGTGGCAGTGTTACGACATCATCTGGTCCGGTCCGCTCTTCGACCGCGACAAGCTGGTGAAGAAGGCGTACCTGACCGTCTTGTTCAACGGCGTGCTGCTGCACCACCACTTCGAGCTGCACGGACCGACCCACCACAAGACGCTCAGCGAGTACGTCCCGCACCCGCCGGTCGGACCGCTGATGCTCCAGGACCACGGCGACCTGGTCCGCTTCCGCAACATCTGGTACCGGCCGCTCAAGGGCTACGACCAGGCCTGACGCCGGACCGCGGGCAAAGAGAGGGCCGCCGGCCAACTGTGCCGGCGGCCCCTATGCCCAAAGCCTTACTGTTACTGTTCACTGCTTGTTCGTCTCGTCAGCAAGAGGTCACGCCAAATCCGGGTGCAGTATACCTATTCCCGGTAATCCGGGTGCAGTATACCTATTTCGGCGGCCGAAATAGGTATACTGCACCCGTATTTCGGCACCCGTATTTCGGCACCCGTATTTCGGCAACCGCATTCCGGCCTCGGCAATCCAGAAATAGGTATACTGTCCCCGTATTTCCGGGATAG
>JAANMT010001648.1_pt1 | contig 21190 bp, 20 predicted proteins | sample 7279711 | NCBI WGS metagenome assembly JAANMT01 (sample SAMN14094538, study PRJNA606508) | bioreactor metagenome | isolation source: A lab-scale SPAN reactor treating ammonium-rich wastewater day 1 | place: Ireland: Galway | collected 2017-01-16 | reverse complement strand
GCCGCCACCGCATCCATATCCCGATCTACGCGCTGACCCCCAAGATCGCGACGCAGCGACGCATGGCTCTCTTTCGCAACGTGCGGCCGCTGCTCATGGATACCAGCGCAGACCGTGATACGGCCTTGGAGCAGGCAGAGCGGCACCTTAAAATGCGCAACATTGTCAGCAGCGGAGACGTCTACGCCATCACCTGCGGCGAGCCCATGGGGGCACCCGGGGGAACCAATATGCTGAAAATTTGCCGCGTCGTCTGAACGTGTGCGCTGGAATGCGCGGGCAGGTGTTGCCTGCCTTGAGGGTAGAGAAGGAAGTGATAGGGAGGGTCGGAGGCCGCTAAAATCAGCGGTTACCAAGCGGTTACCAAGCGGTTGCCGCCGCCCTGTACCGTTTTCTGTGCCTCCCTAACCCTGATCGGATCACTACCATGCCTCTCGTATCGATGCGCGAACTGCTTGACCATGCCGCCAGCAATGGCTATGGCATTCCTGCCTTCAACGTCAACAACCTGGAGCAGGTGCAGGCTGTGATGGCGGCCGCCGACGAGGTGGGGGCGCCCGTGATTCTTCAGGCCAGCGCAGGAGCACGCAAGTACGCTGGCGAGAGCTTCATCAAGCACCTGATTCAGGCCGCCTGCGAAGCCTATCCGCACATTCCGCTGGTCATGCACCAGGACCATGGCACCTCGCCCAAGATCTGCCAGGGCGCGATTGACCTCGGCTTTGGTTCGGTCATGATGGACGGCTCGCTGATGGAAGATGGCAAGACCCCCGCTTCTTTCGAATACAACGTCGACGTCACTCGCAAGGTCGTCGAGATGGCGCACAAGGTCGGCGTGACCGTGGAAGGTGAACTTGGCTGCCTGGGTTCACTGGAAACCGGCGAGGCGGGCGAGGAAGACGGTATCGGCGCCGTCGGCAAGCTTGACCACAGCCAGATGCTGACCGATCCCGAAGAAGCGGCGCAGTTTGTCAAGGCCACCCAGCTGGATGCGCTGGCGATTGCCATCGGCACCAGCCATGGCGCCTACAAGTTCACCCGCCCACCCACTGGCGACGTGCTGGCCATCTCGCGCGTCAAGGAAATCAACGCTCGCATCCCCAACACCCACCTGGTGATGCATGGATCGTCGTCGGTGCCCCAGGATCTGCTGGCCATCATCAACCAGTACGGCGGCAAGATGAAGGAAACCTACGGCGTGCCTGTCTCGGAGATCCAGGAAGCCATCAAGTACGGCGTGCGCAAGATCAACATCGATACCGATATCCGCCTCGCCATGACCGGTGCTGTGCGCAAATTTCTGGCCGAAAACCCCGACAAGTTCGATGCCCGTGAATGGCTCAAGCCCGCGCGCGAAGCCGCCAAGGCCATCTGCAAGCAGCGCTACCTTGAATTCGGCTGCGAAGGCCAGGGCTCCAAGATCAAGGGTGCGAACCTGCTGATGATGGCGCAAAAATACGCTGCGGGTGAACTGGCCCAAGTGGTGAACTGACGCCAACGCATCCATACAGAAAAACGGCAGCATTGGGGCTGCCGTTTTTGTTTGGGGGCCCTTCTCTACCCGTGCATGTCCGATAGAAGATAGGACCGTGAAATTTCTTCATGTAAGCTCGCGGTCAGTTTGTCCGTGCGATTGCGGTGTGGAGCATGCCTGCCCCGATTCACGACACATGCAAGACCCAGCGACGCTTGCGCAACGATCACGAAACCTGGAGGAGACCATTCATGCAAACCAATCCCACCCCACCGGCGCAGCGCATCGGCGTGCCCCGGGAAACCTTCCATGGCGAAAAGCGCGTTGCCACCGTGCCCGACGTGGTGGAAAAGCTCGTCAAGCTTGGCTTCTCGGTCGCTGTCGAATCCGGTGCGGGCGATGCCGCCCATTGCAGCGATGAAGCCTACCGTGCCGCTGGTGCCGAGGTGCTGCCGGATGCCGCCGCACTGTGGGCTGCTTCGGACATTGTGCTCAAGGTGCGCCCGCCCAGCAGCGACGAAGTGGCGCTGATGCGTGATGGCGGTACGTTGATCGGTTTTGTCTGGCCCGCCCAGAACCCGGAACTGATGCAGCAGCTCGCTGCCAGGAACGCCACGGTACTGGCCATTGACTGCCTGCCGCGCACCCTGAGCCGTGCGCAGAAGATGGACGCGCTGACATCCACCGCAGGGGTGAGCGGTTACCGCGCCGTCATCGAAGCGGCCAATGCCTTCGGCCGCTATTTCAACGGCCAGATCACGGCGGCGGGCAAGGTGCCCCCGGCCAAAGTATTCATCGCAGGTGCGGGCGTGGCGGGCCTGGCGGCCATCGGAACGGCAGCCAACCTGGGCGCCATCGTGCGGGCCAACGATACGCGCGCCGAGGTGGCTGACCAGGTCAAGTCGCTGGGCGGTGAGTTCGTCAAGGTGGATTATGAAGAAGAGGGCTCGGGCGGTGGCGGCTACGCCAAGGTGATGAGCGAGGGCTTCCAGGCCGCACAACGCCAGATGTACGCCACCCAGGCCAAGGACGCGGACATCATCATCACGACGGCCCTGATCCCCGGAAAGCCCGCGCCCAAGCTCATCACCGCCGAGATGGTGCAGTCGATGAAGCCGGGCAGCGTGATCGTGGACATGGCTGCCGAGCAGGGCGGCAATTGCGAACTGACCGTGCCCGGCGAGGCCGTGGTGCGCCACGGCGTGACCATCATCGGCTACACCGATCTGGCTTCGCGCCTGGCCAAACAGTCGTCCACGCTGTATGCCACCAACCTCATGCGCCTGATCGAGGAACTGTGCAAGGCCAAGGACGGCGTGGCCGTGGTCAACATGGAAGACGACGCCATCCGGGGCCTAACGGTCATCAAGGAGGGTGCCATCACCTGGCCCGCACCGCCGCTTAAGGCAGCGCCGGCGCCCGCGCCCAAGCCTGCCGCAGCCCCTGTGGCCGAAAAGAAAAGCGGGCATGGCCACGGCAGCAGCGCCCCGTTGCCCGCCAAGACCCTGGCCATTCTCTTTGCCGTGGCTGCGCTGGCGTTCTGGTTCATCGGCGCCTATGCGCCTGCGGCCTTCCTGGGGCACTTCACGGTGTTCGTGCTGGCCTGCTTCATCGGCTACATGGTGGTATGGAACGTCACACCCGCGCTGCATACGCCGCTGATGAGCGTGACCAACGCCATTTCCAGCATCATCGCCATCGGCGCGCTGGTGCAGATCGCGCCGCCCGAAGCGGGTGTCAACGGGCGCCCCGACGGGCTGATCCTCTGGCTGGCCTTTGCCGCCATTGTGCTCACCGCTGTCAACATGTTCGGCGGATTCGCCGTGACGCGCCGCATGCTCGCCATGTTCCGCCGATAAGAACGAGACACAACTAGAACACGCAAGGAAAGATGCTCATGTCCCAAAGTCTCGCCACGGTGGCCTATCTTGGCGCCGCCATTCTCTTTATTCTGAGCCTGGGTGGCTTGTCCAACCCGGAAACCTCGCGCCGCGGCAACCTGTTCGGCATGGTCGGCATGGCGCTGGCCGTGCTGGCCACGGTGTTCGGACCGCGCGTCAGCCCCATGGGCGTCGCCTGGATCGTCGGTGCGCTGGTGGTGGGCGGTGGCATTGGCCTGTACGCCGCCAAGGTCGTGAAGATGACCCAGATGCCCGAACTGGTCGCGCTCATGCACAGCCTGGTGGGTCTGGCGGCCTGCCTGGTCGGCTTTGCCAGTTATGTGGATACCTCGATCCAGCTGCAGGGCGCGGAGAAGGTCATCCACGAGGTGGAAATCTACGTCGGCATCCTGATCGGCGCTGTGACCTTCTCGGGCTCGCTGATTGCGTTCGGCAAGCTCAACGGCAAGATTGGCGGCAAGCCGCTGCTGCTGCCCGCGCGCCACTGGATGAATCTGGTCGGCCTGCTGGTGGTGATCTGGTTCGGTCGCGAGTTCGTTCACGCATCCACGGTGGCCGAAGGCATGCTGCCGCTGATCGTGATGACCGTGATCGCGCTGCTGTTTGGCGTGCACATGGTGATGGCCATTGGTGGTGCAGACATGCCGGTGGTGGTGTCCATGCTCAACAGCTACTCGGGCTGGGCCGCTGCGGCCACGGGCTTCATGCTGGGCAACGACCTGCTGATCGTGACCGGCGCGCTGGTCGGCTCCTCGGGTGCCATCCTGTCGTACATCATGTGCAACGCAATGAACCGCAACTTCATCAGCGTGATCGCGGGCGGCTTTGGTTCCGGTGGCGGTTCGACGCCCGCCAAATCGGGCGAAGCGGCCGAGCCGCAGGGTGAGGTGGTGCCGGTGAGCGCTGCCGAGACGGCCGAACTGCTGCGCGATGCCAAGAGCGTCATCATCGTGCCGGGTTACGGCATGGCCGTGGCGCAGGCACAGCACACGGTGTACGAGATCACCAAGACCCTGCGCGAAAAGGGCGTGAATGTGCGTTTCGGCATCCACCCGGTCGCGGGCCGCATGCCGGGCCACATGAACGTGCTGCTGGCCGAGGCCAAGGTGCCCTACGACATCGTGATGGAGATGGACGAGATCAACGAGGACTTCCCGGACACCGATGTGGTCATGGTCATTGGCGCCAACGACATCGTGAACCCCAGCGCCCTCGAAGACCCGGGCAGCCCCATTGCCGGCATGCCGGTGCTCGAAGTGTGGAAGGCCAAGACCTCGATCGTGATGAAGCGCTCGATGGCCTCGGGCTATGCCGGGGTAGACAACCCGCTCTTCTACAAGGAGAACAACCGCATGCTGTTTGGCGACGCCAAGAAAATGCTTGACGAGGTGCTGGGAGCACTCAAGGGCTGACAAGGCATAATTCCCAATGGAAAAGCACGACCGTGCGAAATTGCTCTTGCACGGTCCATCACACGTGAAAAATAGATCAGGAGACTCGGAGATGACCGACCGCATTTGGCTCAAGAGCTACCCGTCTGGCGTGCCCGCCGACATCGACCCAGGGCAGTACCCGTCCCTCGTCGCACTGATGGAGGAAGCCTTCCACAAGTACGCCGACCGCGTGGCCTACAGCTTCATGGGCAAGGACATCACCTACGCCCAGACGGAGTCGCTGAGCAATGCCTTCGCCACCTACCTGCAGGGCCTGGGCATGGTCAAGGGTGACCGTGTTGCCATCATGATGCCCAACGTCCCGCAGTACCCGGTCACGGTGGCCGCCATCCTGCGCGCCGGTTTCGTGGTGGTCAACGTCAACCCGCTGTACACACCCCGCGAGCTGGAGCACCAGCTCAAGGACTCGGGCGCCAAGGCCATCGTCATCATCGAGAACTTTGCCACCACGCTGGAGCAGTGCATTTCCCACACGCCCGTCAAGCATGTGGTGCTGTGTGCCATGGGCGACCAGCTCGGCCTGCTCAAGGGCGCGCTGGTCAACTATGTGGTGCGCAACGTCAAGAAGATGGTGCCGTCCTACAACCTGCCCAATGCCGTGCGCTTCAACGAAGCCATTGCCCAGGGAACGCGCGGCACCTTCAAAAAGCCGGACATCAAGCCCGACGACATTGCCCTGCTGCAGTACACCGGGGGCACCACGGGTGTTTCCAAGGGCGCCGTGCTGCTGCACCGCAATGTGATCGCCAACGTACTGCAGTCCGAAGTGTGGAACGAGCCCGTGATGAAGAAGGTGCCCGCTGGCGAGCAGCCCACCAGCATCTGCGCGCTGCCGCTGTACCACATCTTCGCGTTCACGGTGAACATGATGCTGTCCATGCGCATGGGCGGCAAGACCATCCTGATCCCGAACCCGCGTGACCTGCCCGCCGTGCTCAAAGAGCTGTCCAAGCACACTTTCCACAGCTTCCCGGCCGTGAACACGTTGTTCAACGGTCTGGCCAACCACCCCGACTTCAACACCGTCAACTGGAAGAACCTCAAAGTTTCCGTGGGCGGCGGCATGGCGGTGCAGGGTGCGGTAGCCAAGCTGTGGCTGGAGAAAACGGGCTGCCCGATCTGCGAGGGCTACGGCCTGTCGGAAACCAGCCCTTCGGCCAGCTGCAACCCGGTGACGGCGACGGAATTCACCGGAACCATTGGCGTGCCATTGCCCAGCACCTGGATGAAGCTGCTCGACGACGAAGGCAACACGGTCACCGAACTGGGTGTTCCCGGCGAGATCGCCATCAAGGGCCCGCAGGTCATGGCCGGCTACTGGCAGCGTCCCGACGAAACCGCCAAGGTGATGACCGAAGACGGTTACTTCAAATCCGGTGACGTCGGCGTCATGGACGAACGTGGCTTCTTCAAGATCGTCGATCGCAAGAAGGACATGGTGCTGGTCAGCGGCTTCAATGTCTATCCCAACGAGGTCGAAGAGGTGGTGGCCGCCATGCCGGGCGTGATGGAATGCGCCGTGGTGGGTGTGCCCGACGAAAAGTCGGGCGAAGCTGTCAAGCTGGTCATTGTGCGCAAGGACCCCGACCTCACCGAGGAGGCCGTGCGCGAGTTCTGCCGCCATGAGCTGACGGGCTACAAGCAGCCCAAGGTGGTCGAGTTCCGCGAAGAACTGCCCAAGACGCCTGTGGGCAAGATCTTGCGCCGAGAACTGCGCGACAAGAAGTAAGCCGCGAGGGGGCGAAAGCCCCCGTGCGCCACAATACGGAGCGGCCTCGGCCGCTCTTTGTCTTTCTGGAACACCATGACCACCGCCATCCTCAGCGCCCTTCCCGAAGAACAGTCCGGCCTCGTCGGAAGCCTGGAACAGGCCCGCCGCGTGACGCACGCGGGGCGGGCCTTCTGGCAGGGGGTGTTGCACGGCAAACCGGTGGTGCTGGCGCTCTCGGGCATGGGCAAGGTGGCTGCGGCAACCACGGCCACGGTGCTGGTCGAGCGGTTTGGCGTGGCACGCATCGTCTTCACGGGTGTGGCGGGCGGGCTGGGGGACGGTGTGCGGGTGGGTGATGTGGTGGTGGCGCTGGACTATGTGCAGCACGACATGGATGTCTCGCCGCTGTTCCAGCGCTGGCATGTGCCCGGCTACGCAGGGGTTCGTCTACCGTGCGATGCCGGTTTGTCTGCTCATCTTTCAGGAGCTGTCAGCGCTTGTCTGCAAAGCGCTGGGGGCCATTTTTATGTCAATTCAGATGGTCGGCCACCGCAGCTGCACCGGGGGCTGGTGGCCAGTGGTGACCAGTTCGTGACCAGCGCACAGGTGTCGCGGGCGCTGCGCGATCCCCTGGTGGCGGCGGGGCACGATGTGCTGGCCGTGGAGATGGAGGGCGCTGCCGTGGCCCAGGTGTGCCTGGACTATGGCGTGCCGTTCGCCGCAGTGCGCACCATCTCGGATCGGGCCGACGACGACGCGCATGTGGACTTCCCGGTGTTCATCCAGACCGTGGCCAGCCGCTACGCCGACCACATCGTGCGCCATTTGCTCAAATCGCTATAGAAAACATAGCTTCTGGCGCATAATGGGCGGGTGTTTGTTGCCAATATTGCTTGAATTATCCTGAACTCTTGAAACAGGCCCGGCCCAGACCAGCGACCGCCGCGCAAGGGCCTGGGCCGGCCGCACCGCGCTGGCGGTGTCCCCCTTCCCGGCGAAGCCGAGAGAGGGGGAAGGCGCGCAGCGCCACAGGGGGTTGTCTTACTTCAACCAGCCGCGCCGACGGAAGTACCACATGGGCACCAGGGCGCTGCACACCATCAGGCCCAGGGCGAAGGGGTAGCCTAGCGTCCACTCCAACTCGGGCATGAACTTGAAGTTCATGCCGTAGCTGCTGGCGATCAGTGTGGGCGGCAGCAGCGCCACGCTGGCCACCGAGAAAATCTTGATGATCTTGTTCTGGTTGATGTTGATGAAACCGACCGTGGCGTCCATCAGGAAGTTGATCTTGTCGAACAGGAAGGCCGTGTGGCTGTCGAGCGACTCGATATCGCGCAGGATCTGGCGCGCCTCCTCGAACTGCTCGGCGTTGAGCATCTTGCTGCGCATCATGAAGCTGACCGCGCGGCGTGTGTCCATCACGTTGCGGCGGATGCGGCCGTTCAAGTCTTCCTGGCGTGCAATGGCTGCCAGCACCTCGCCAGCGCGGGCGTCGGTCACATCGCCGGCCAGCACCTGGGTGCTGACTTTCTCCAGATCGTCGTAAATGCCTTCGAGCGTGTCGGCCGAATATTCCGCGTCGGCGTCAAAGAGCTTGAGAAGCACGTCCCGTGCATCCTCGATCAGACCCGGCGCCCTGCGTGCGCGCAGGCGCAGCAGACGGAACACCGGAATGTCCTCGTCGTGGATGGAGAACAGCACGCCCTTGCTGCGCAGGCTGGGGTTGATCAGGTTGAGGATAAAGGCCACGCGCACCGAACGCGGCTGGTCGTGGTCGTCGATGAGGAAGTCGCTGCGGATGTGCAGCTCGCCGTTGTCTTCTTCGTAGAAGCGGGCGGACTCTTCGATGTCCTCGTCCATCGCATCTTCAGGGATGGACAGGCCGTAATACTGGGTGACCCAGCGCTTTTCGTCGAGCGTGGGCGATTCAAGGTCCACCCAGATGGGCTGGAAGCGGGAGAGTTCCTCGAGCGATTCGATCTCTTCCTGGACAAGGCGCCCATTGGCAAGCGTGAAGATGTTGAGCATGTGCTCACTCCCTGGTAGTGGTGGCCGGCAGAGGGGGTGGGGCGCTTTCAGCCCCGGCGCTGGCCTGGGAGCTGAAAGCTATCGACTGGGATAGGCTTCCATGGAACGTTCTCCAAAAATCCGAACGGGGAATTATCGCACCGGCATGTGACGCCTGCATGGCGTGCGCTGCCCGCGCAGCGCCCGGGGTTCAAGGGGCTGCAGGGGTGGAGTGTGCCAGGACCCGGGCGAGGCAGAGGTCGGCCCAGGCGGCGGGTTTGGCCTGGGGAGCGCGCAGCAGGTAAGGTGCGTCATAGGTGATGACGGCAGGCAGGCCCGCCACGCGGTGCGCCTGTCCGCGCAACTGGCCCAGGGGCTCGGTGCGGCCCAATACCGCGAGGGCCGCCGCACGGCCCATGAGGAGCAGCACCGAGGGCTTTACGGAGGCCAGCGCTTGTGCCAGCACTTCGTCGGGGGGGGCAGCATCGGTGCTGGGGCCGTGCGCGGCCGACAGGGCGCACAGAAACACCCGCGGATGCCGGTGCAGTTGCAGCGCGCGCAGCATGTTGCCCAACAAGCGCCCGGCCTCGCCCTCCAGGGGGTCTGCGTCCGCCAGGCCATCTGCGACGATGAGCCAGCCAGCGCCCAGAGCGGCGGGGGTGTGCTGTGGGTCGGCGCCGGGAAACAGTGCGCGGGGTGGAAGCAGCACACGGGCAGGCAGTGTCTGCCCATGGAGGGTTACGGGCTGCACGGGCAGCACCGGACGCAGGGGCTGCGGAGCCTTGATCGGAGCCGGGGCGGCGTGCATTGTGACGGTGGGCGCGGGCTGGGGCGGTGTTCCATGGGTGGACGGCGTTGCGGCAGGTTCCTGTGCCATGGCACCGGGCCACCAGAGGGGTACGCCCATCTCCTTGAGCATGGCGCGCTGGCGAGAGTCGAGGTGCAGACTCATAGCGGACGGCTCATGACCACTGCGTCCTCGCGCTCGGTGCCGATGGCAGGGTAATAGCGCTTGCGCTCGCCCACGCGCCGGAAGCCATTGGCTTCATAGATCTGGCGGGCGCGCAGATTGCTCGCGCGCACCTCCAGCCACAGCCATTGCGCGCCCTGGCCACGGGCCCACAGGGCCAGGGCATCGAGCAGCACATGCGCCCAGCCCTGGCGCTGGAAGGCGGGGGCCACGGTCAGGTTCAGCAAGTGGGCTTCGTCCACGCCCAGCATGGCGACAAAGTAACCCAGGATCTGCTCGTCGCCCATCAGCAACTGGATCTGGTAACCGCTTGCCATGGCATCGGTGAAATTACCGCGCGTCCAGGGGTGCGAGTAGGCCTGTTGCTCCACGGCCAGCACATCGTCCAGCCGGGCGAGCGACAGGGTCTCGAAACGTGCCGGAAGGCTGTCCAGGGGTTGGGCCGATGCGCTCATCCATGCACCTTTCAGCGGGCGGCGGCGGCTTGCGCTGCCGCACGTTCGGCCGTTGTCTGGGCGACTTTGTCGCGAATGTACAGCGGCTGGGCTGCTGCAGCCGTCACGGCATGGCCGGTGGCCAACAGATGGGGTGCCAGGCGCAACAGGGCCACCCCCGTGGGCAATGCGCGCACATGCAGCGCACCGGGGGCCAGCCGCTCGCCATAGGCTGCCTGGGCATTGCCGGCCACGGTCCAGCCGGGGGGCACCTGCACAGCCTGGGGTGCGCTCAGGCCCAGATCGCCCACGCCGCGCCAGGCGCTGTCCTGCCATTGGTAGCGCGCTGCGTACACCTCGTCCATGCGGGCGTCCAGCACCGCCACCACATCGGTGCAGCCGTGCTGATGGCGCGCTTGTTCGGCCACGGCGGCCAGTGTGTCAATGGGGAGCACCGGAATGCCGCGCCCTGCGTTGGCCCCGAAGGCCAGGCCCTGGGCCACGGCGCAGGCCGTGCGCAGCCCGGTGAATGAGCCCGGCCCGCGCCCGAACACCAGCGCGTCCAGCTGTGCCAGGTTCAGCGCAGCCTGCTCCAGCAAGCTGAACAGGGCGGCAATCAGCGTGGCCGAGGCCTGTGCGCCGCCAGGTCCGCTGTGCTCCCACACGGCATCGCCGCGCTGCACGGCGATGGACAGGGTGTCGGTGCTGGTGTCGAAAGCAAGCAGGTTCATGAAGCGGTCGGATGGGGCGAGCGGGCATTATCGCCAGACTTCCCGCAGGCCCCCGCAGTGGCATCCGCAGACGTCGATGAAATTGTGCTGGCTGCCCGGCGCTCCACAGGGGATTTGCTGCGGGGGCTGGGTGCGAGCAGGGTCATGGGCAGGCCGGAGGGCTGTCAGCCGCTAGACTTCTTGGCATGCCATTTCCTGCTTTCGGTCTGCTGTGTCTGCGCCATGCGCTTTGTGCTGTCTTGGTGGGGGCCGCAGCCACGGCCTTGGCGAGCCCGGGCACTCCCTGGCCTGCCGAAGTGGACGCCGCCCTGGCCCGTGCCAGGTTGCCGCGCGAGGCGCTGTCGGTGTATGTGGCCGACGCGCAGGATGCCCGCGCACCCGTGCGTTTGTCCTATCGGGCACAGGAGCCGGTCAACCCGGCTTCGGTGATGAAGCTGGTGACCACCTATGCCGCGCTGGACCAGCTCGGCCCCGCCTACACCTGGAAGACGCCCGTCTATATCGACGGGGTGGTGCAGGGCGGAAGCCTCAAGGGCGATGTTTATATCCAGGGGCAGGGTGACCCCACGCTGGTCATGGAGCGCCTGTGGCTGATGCTGCGGCGCCTGCAAGGCCAGGGCATCCAGGTCATCGTGGGCGACATTGTGCTGGACCGCACGGCGTTCGATGTTCCCGAGCACGATCCGGCGCGCTTTGACGGGGAGCCCCTGCGCCCCTACAACGCCGCACCCGATGCGTTGTTGCTCAATTTCAAGTCGGTCAGCATGGGCTTTGTGCCCGATGCTGCCGCCGGCGTTGCCCGCATCCAGTACGACCCGCCGCTGGCGGGCGTGCAGCGCCAGGGGAGCGTGCCGCTGGCGGCACCGGGAGCCGAGTGCGGCGACTGGCGCGCGTCCCTGCGGGCCGAGCTGTCCGACCCATCCCGCGCGGGGTTCCAGGGGGTGTACCCCGCCGCCTGCGGGGAGCGCGTGTGGCCCGTCGCTTTTGCCGACCCACCCGGGTTTGCCGCGCGGGCCGTGGAGGGCATGTGGCGCGAAATGGGCGGCAAACTCACCGGCAGCGTGCGCCAGGGCAAGGTGCCCGCCGGCCTGCGCCCCCTGTTCAGCACCACCTCGCCAACCCTGGCCGAGGTGGTGCGCGACGTGAATAAGTTCAGCAACAACGTCATGGCGCAACATGTGTTTCTGACGCTGGCGCTGCAGAAGAACGGCGTGGCCACGTTCGACGGCGCGCGCGAGGTGCTGCGCCACTGGTGGCAAGGGCGGTGGGGCGATGTTCCCATGCCCGTGGCCGACAATGGCGCGGGCCTGAGCCGGGAGGCGCGCATCAGCGCCCAGGCCCTGGGCCGCATGCTGCAGACCGCGTGGACCTCGCCCGTGATGCCCGAACTGGTGGCCTCCCTGCCCATCGTGGGCGTCGATGGCACCTTGCGCCGCAGCAAAAGCAGGGCCGGTACGGCCCACCTCAAGACGGGCAGCCTGCGCGACGTGCTGGCCGTGGCCGGCTATGTGCATGGCGCCAGCGGCCGGCGCTATGTGCTGGTGGCCATGGTCAACCATGCGGCCGCCGCCGCCGCGCGCCCGGCCCTGGAAGCCCTGATCGACTGGACCGCGCGCGACCAGTAGACCGAAACCCCGCCCATGCCATGTCCCTCACCGACCTGATCGGCTACCTGGCCGCCGCCCTCACGACCTGCAGCTTTGTGCCGCAGGCGCTGCACACCTTCCGCACACGCGATGTGCGCGGCATTTCCCTGGGCATGTACAGCGTGTTCACAGTGGGCATCGCCCTGTGGCTGGTGTACGGGCTGGCGCTGAGGGCCTGGCCCATCGTGGGGGCCAATGCCATCACCCTGGCGCTGGCCGGCAGCATCCTGGCGATGAAGCTGCGGTACGGGCGCAGCGAACCACCGCACGACGCCTCGTGAGCTGTCGCACAGGTGTCTGATTGATGTGGGGCCGCGCGTAATCCCCAATGGTGAAGGCACCGCAGGTACAGGCACCATGGCCGTTTTCCGACCTGAGGGATTCATCCATGACGTATTTCCGCTTTACCTGTGTGGCCGCGGCCGCGGCGCTGCTTGTGGCCTGCGGTGGCTCTGACGACCCCGATCGTGGTGCGCTCAAGGAGGCGCCCGTCACTGTGACCACGCTGACCGCGGCACAGATTGATGCCAGCACCGCTGCCGCAGGCCTGCAAGCCCTCAGCGGCAAGGCCAAGTGCGACGTCAAGGTGGTGGCGCTGAACTACATCACCGTGGGCCCGAATGGCAGCGACGAGACCAATGCCTCGGGCGTCATGCTGGTTCCGGGCGGCGCGGCGTGTACCGCGCCCGCAGCGCTGGTGGCCTATGCCAAGGGAACCGATGTGCAAAAGCCGCGCACCCTGGCCAACCCGCAGGACAGTGAAACCTTCCTGCTGGCTGCCATGTACGCGGCCCAGGGCTATGCGGTGGTGGCCACCGACTATCTGGGCTTTGCCAAGTCCTCCCACCCCTACCACCCCTACCTGCACGCCGACTCGGAGGCCACCACGGTGCTTGATTCGGTGCGCGCGGCACGGGCGGCCGCACCGTCCGTGGGCGCCAGCCTGTCGGGCAAGGTCATGTTCACCGGCTACTCCCAAGGGGGCCATGCCTCCATGGCGGCCCACCGGGCGGCCGAGCGCGATCACCCCACCGAATTCAATGTGGTGGCCGGTGCCCACCTCGCGGGGCCGTACAACCTGTCCGGCTCACTCCGGCTGCCCGATGCCATTGCCGGCGTGCAGTTTTTCGTGCCTTACCTCGTGACAGCATGGCAAAAGGTCTACGGCAACGTCTATACCGATGTAAAGACGGTTTTCAAGACGCCTTATTCGGGTTACATCGAGAACCTGCTGCCCAGTCCCACGCTGAACTACACCACGCTGGTGACCACCGGCACGCTGCCGGGCGGCCCCGGCGTGACGCCCAATCAGGCGCGTGACGCGGTGTTCCAGTCCGACTTCCTGCTCGGTGCCCAGACCAGCACCACCCACCCGCTGTACGTGGCGGCCAAGAAGAACGATCTGCTGGGATGGAGCCCCCGGTCGCGCGTGCTGCTGTGCGGCGGCGCCGGCGACCCCACGGTGCCTCCGGCCATTCACCAGCAGGTCATGAAGGCCGACTTCGACAGCCGGGGCCTGACCAACGTCAGCTCGGTGGATGTGGACGCGATGGTGCAGGCAGCTTTCGGGCCCGGTGGCCAGGCGCCCACCGATCCGACATCGGCTGCGTTTGCCACCTACTACGCCAGCTACCACGGCACCTACGAGCCACCGTTCTGCCATGCGCAGGCCCGTGCGTTGTTTGAAATGGTGAAGTGATCCAGCCCCCGGAGCCCGCCGGAAGCGGTGGGTTCTGGGGTGCAAAGCAAAAAGCCGACCCTCGGGTCGGCTTTTTTGTGCGAGCAGAGCCGCAGGCTTACCAGCGGGCGCGCAGCCGGTCGTAAGCGTAGGTGCCCAGCTGGCGGTGGGCCGACGGGCTGAGGTAGACGTTGTCGGCAAACACGTAACGGTCAGGGTCGGCACCTGCCACCAGCGTGGAGGGAGTGCACAGGGCCGAATTGATCTGCCCGGCTCCCGTTCCGATGCCCTGACCAGCGTCCACCGAAGTGCACACGGCGGTGACAGCGTTCGTGAAGGAGTACACGCCGGGGGTCGAGGTGTAGACGTTCACGAAGTAGGCCGCATCGACATACAGCACATGCTCTCCCAGGTCGTTGATCGCCACCAGCAGTGCCTCGTTGAAGCGGCTGCTGGCGTCGCTCAGCAGGGTTTCCTGGCCGATGGCGATGGCCCAGGGCGTCTTGCCCAGGTTGTAGGTGCCCGACACCACCACATGCGGGGCCCCGGCCGCCACGAGGCGGCGCACCTGCGCGGCCAGGGCTTGGCCATCCCGGCGCGCCTGGGCCAGGAAGTCGGCACCGCTGAGGGTGCCGGCGCGCACGGCCGCCATGCCGACGATCAGGTCGCTGATGCCCCCATTGAGCAGCACGATGTCATTCGCGGCAAAGGTCTTGCTGGCCAGAAAGCTGTCGATCTGTGCCGTGATGGTGGGCGTGCTGGCGTCGCCTGCGGCATCAGGCTGAGCGGTGATGCGGGCGTTGCCCTGCGCATAGCTCAGGCCACCGCTGGCGACCGGAGCCAGCGTCTTCCGGTAATGCGATGCGAGCTGCAGCGTCCAGTTGTTCACGCTGCCGTTGTTCACCGTGTAGCGCGAACCTTTCTGGCCCACGTCGTTGTAGGCGTCGCCAAAGGCGATGAAACGATCGGGCGTGATGGCCGATTCGGTGGTGCTCGAGCCGCAGGCCGCCAAGAGCGCGGCCGACGCACATGCGGCGACCAGGGCGGTGCGGCGCATCCAATTTGCTGCCATGTTGTGTTCTCCGGTAAGGGTTCGGTAGTTTAACGAGTAGGGCTCAGGCTGCGGCGGCGCGCTGCAGGCGGTCGCGCACGCCTTCCCAGTCGGGCGTGTCGGGTGGGGTTTCGATCCAGATGAGCCGTACACCCGCATCGTCGAAGCCACGCAGCGCAGCGAACAGCTGCTGGGCTGTGGCCTCGGCATCGTCGGGCATGCGCCGCAGCAGGACCCTGGACGAGGCGCTGCGCAGCGGCGCGCGCGCGTACACCGCCAGGTGCGCGGCCTCGGCACCGAGCAGGTCCAGGCCGGTCTGCAGCGCTTTGGCGTCCATGAGGCGCACCTTGGCGGCCGGGGCATAATGGGCTTCAAGCGTTCCGGAGGCCCGTGGAGTAAACGCTGGAAGCTCTTCTTTCGATAGCGGTTCGATGCCGCAGGCGGCCGCGATCTGGGTGCGCGTGATGGCGCCGGGGCGCAGCAGCACGGGCACGCCGCGCGTGCAATCCACGATGGTCGATTCAATCCCCACGCCGCAGGGGCCGCCGTCAAGCACCAGCAGCGCCTCGCCCAGCTCGTCCTGCACGTGCTGCGCCGTGGTGGGGCTCACGCGGCCGAAGCGGTTGGCGCTGGGCGCGGCCAGGCCCCAGACGGGTGGTCCGCCGAGTTCGGGGCCGTCGCCGGGCGCGGCGCAGGCCTGTAGCACGGCGTGCGCCACGGGGTGGGCCGGGCAGCGCAGGCCCACGCTGTCCTGGCCTCCGGTGGCTGCTGTCGCCACGCCGGCCAGGCGGGGCAGGATGAGCGTGAGCGGGCCGGGCCAGAAGGCGTCGACCAGCGCCTGGGCGAACGCCGGCACCTCGCTGGCGAAATGCGCGATGCCCGAGGCGTCGGCCACATGCACGATCAGCGGGTGGTCGCTGGGCCGGCCCTTGGCGGCGAAGATCTGCGCCACGGCGGTGTCGCTGCTGGCATCGGCCGCCAGGCCATACACCGTTTCGGTGGGCAGGCCCAGCAGCGCGCCGCCACGCAGCGCACGTGCCGCAGCGGCCACGGATTCTGGCAGGGAGCCGTCGAGGATCATGGGCGGCTCAAAACGGGGCAATGCCCAGAAGGGCGGCGGCTTGCAGCGCCGTGGCGCGCGCCTGCTGTGCCGTGGGCGCGGTGATGTTCAGGTGCCCCATCTTGCGGCCATGCTTGGCCAGCGTCTTGCCGTACAGGTGCAGGTGCGTGCCGGGTAACTTCAGCACCTCGGCCCAGGGGGGCGTCTGGGCCGTCTCGCCGTGGGTGAACCACAGGTCGCCCAGCAGGTTGAGCATGACGGCGGGGCTGTGCTGGCGCGGCTGCGTCAGCGGCAGGCCGGCCAGGGTGCGCACCTGCAGCTCGAACTGCGAGATGTCGCAGGCGTTCTGGCTGTAGTGGCCGCTGTTGTGCGGACGCGGAGCGATCTCGTTGACCACCAGGCTGCCGTCCTGCAGCACGAAGAATTCCACGCACAGCACGCCCACGTAATCGAGGCCGGATGCTATGGAAATCGCAGCTTCCGCCGCTTGACTGGCAAGCGCTGGAGGCAAATTCCCTTCATAAACCTCGGTCACGGCCAGGATGCCGTCCCGGTGCAGGTTGCGCTGCACCGGCAGGTGCACGGTGGCGCCGTCGGCGCCGCGCGCCACGATCACCGAGCATTCGAGCTGCAGCGGCAGCATCTTTTCGAGCACGCAGGGCACCTGGCCGACCGAGCCCCAAGCGGCGGTCAGTTCGGCGGCGGTTTGCACGCGCACCTGGCCTTTGCCGTCGTAGCCCATGCGGGCGGTTTTCAGAATCCCCGGAAAGAGTGATGCCCCCACGCTCCCCACTGCGTGTGGTTCGCTGCCCCCCGAGGGGGCGCTCGCTTGCTTGGGGCGGCCCGGCGCGGCGCTCGTATCCGCCGACACCGCCGCCAGTTGTTCGGCCGTTTCGATCACGGCGTAGGGTGCGCAGGGCACGCCACAGCGCACGAAATGGGCTTTCTCCTGGGCGCGGTCCTGCGCCACGGCTACGGCGCGCGCGGCCGGGGCCACGGGGCACTGCCCGGCCAGTGCGGCCAGGGAGACGGCGGGCACGTTCTCGAACTCGGTGGTCACCGCGTCGCTGACCGCCGCCAGCCGCGCCAGCCCGTCGGGGTCTTCGTAGCCGGTCTGGATGTGGTGGTGGCTCACCCGTCCGGCGGGGCTCTCCGCGTCGGCATCGAGCACGGCGGTGAAATAGCCCATGGCCTGCGCCGCGTGCGCGAACATGCGGCCGAGCTGGCCGCCACCGAGCACGCCGAGCGTGCTGCCGGGAGGCAAATAGCGGATGGGGTGGGCGCTCATCGGGCAGCGGGCGGCAAGGTCATGTTGCGCGCCACCTCGGTCTGGGCGGCGCGGAAGGCGTCGAGCTGCTGGCGCAGTTCGGGGTTCTCGTTGGCCAGCAGTGCCACGGCGAACAGCGCCGCGTTGGCCGCGCCTGCGTTGCCGATGGCGAAGGTGGCCACCGGAATGCCCTTGGGCATCTGCACGATGCTGTGCAGCGAATCCACGCCCTGCAGGTGCTTGCTGGCCACCGGCACGCCCAGCACGGGCACGGGGGTCTTGGCCGCAATCATGCCGGGCAGATGGGCGGCACCACCCGCGCCCGCGATGATGGCCTTGATCCCCCGGCCGGCGGCGGCCTCGGCGTAGGCGAACATGTCGTCGGGCATGCGGTGGGCCGAAACCACCCGGGCTTCATGCGGGATGCCAAAGTGCTGGAGAATCTCGACTGCGTGCTGCATGGTGTCCCAGTCGCTGCTGGAACCCATGACCACACCGATCTGGATGGGTGTCATAGTGTGAGGTGCAGAGCGCCGCGCTGGCCGCCTGTTGCAGAGTGTGAACCCTAGATTTTACTTTTTGCCACCCGCTTGCGGGGAAGGGCCTTTGCATGATTGATATCACCGTAGAAAACTTTGAAGCCGAGGTGGTTGCAGCCTCCATGAACGTGCCCGTGCTGGTGGACTTCTGGGCGCCCTGGTGCGGCCCCTGCAAGTCGCTCGGCCCCGTGCTGGAAAAACTGGAGACCGAATACGCGGGCCGCTTCAAGCTCGCCAAGATCGACTCCGACCAGGAGCAGCAGCTCGCCGCCATGTTCGGCATCCGCAGCATTCCCACCTGCGTGCTGCTGATGAACGGCCAGCCAGTGGACGGCTTCACCGGCGCGCTGCCCGAGGGCAAGGTGCGCGAATTCCTCGACAAGCATGTGCCCAGCGCCGAAGAAGCCCTGGCCGAAGAAGAGGAAGAGCAGGCGCTCGATGCCCTGGCCGAAGGTGACACCGACACCGCGCTGGAAAAGCTCCAGCACGCCGTCGCCACCGACCCGGCCAACGACGATGCGCGCTTTGACTACGTCAAGCTGCTCTTGCAACTGGGCCGCGACGATGACGCCAAGGTGGCTTTTGCCCCGGTGATTGCCAAGGCGCCCGGCTCGCGCAAACTGGGCGCCCTCAAGGTATGGATGGATGCTCTTGATTTTGTAGCTGTTGGCGCTTTGGGGGCGGACGCTGGAGTCCAATTTGATGCAAAAATTGCCGCCAACAAGCGCGATTTCGAGGCCCGCTTTGGCCGCGCGCGCTGGCTGATGGCGCAGCAGCGCTGGCAGGATGCGATGGACGAGCTGCTCGAAATCCTGATGCGCGACAAGGCCTGGAACGATGAACTGGCGCGCAAGACCTTTGTCGCCATTCTGGAAATCATCGAGCCACCCAAGGTGAAGGTGGCCGACGGCCAGATCCCGCCCGAAGACCCGCTGGTGGCCACTTACCGCCGCCGTCTGTCCAGCGTGGTGCTGAGCTGACTTCCTGCGTTCAGGCGGCCTGCTGGGGCCGCGGGCCGGGCGGCGCGGGCTGGCGCTCGGTCGCCAGCACCCGCGTGGGGTTGAGGCTGCGGATCGGGATGGACCGGTCCTGCGGAATGCCGCCCGACAGTTGCAGCGCCATATAGCGCCCGCAGCACACGCGCAGAAACGACGCAAAGTTGTCCACGCTGCCGCGTTCGGCCAGCAATTCATCATGTAGCCGGGCGCACAGCTGCGGCACGCTCATGCCGTCGCGCGTGGCAATTTCTTCCAGCACCTGCCAGAACAGGTTCTCCAGCCGAATGCTGGTGGCCACCCCATGCAGCCGCACCGAGCGGGCGCGGCAGGTGTAGAGGGCGGGATCGGCGCTGATAAAGACCTGGCACATGGCGGATATCTCCAGGGGGCAGAAGGCAGGCGCCATCTTGCGCGCTTGCCCAGGCGCGTGCAAGCGGGCAAGCCCCGGAGGGCTGGAGGGCTCGGCCTCTCAGTGCGTGATGCGCGTACCCAGCACGGCCAGAAACTGCGCAATCCAGTCCGGGTGTGCGGGCCAGGCCGGGGCGCTGACCAGGTTGCCGTCGGTGTGGGCCTTGTCTACGGCAATGTCGGCATACCGGCCACCGGCCAGCTCCACCTCGGCGCGGCAGGCCGGGTAGGCCGAACAGCTGCGCCCCTTGAGAACGCCTGCGCCCGCCAGCAATTGCGCGGCGTGGCAGATGGCAGCCACGGGCTTGTGGGCCTCGAAGAAGTGCTGCACTGCTGCGACAACAGCCGGGTAGGTGCGCAGGTATTCGGGGCCGCGCCCGCCGGGCAGCACCAGTGCGTCGTAGTCCTGGGGTTTGACGTCGGCAAAGCTCGCGTTGAGGGTGAAGTTGTGCCCCGGCTTCTCGCTGTAGGTCTGGGCGCCCTCAAAATCGTGAATCGCGGTCTTGATCTGCTCGCCCGCCTTCTTGTCGGGGCACACGGCGTGCACCTGGTGGCCTATGGCCAGCAGTGCCTGGAAGGGCACCATGGTCTCGTAGTCCTCACAGTAGTCGCCACAGATCATCAGAATCTTTTTTCCGGCCATGCGTGTCTCCTGGGTTGTGAATCGGCAGTGCCCATTTTTCCGGTATCTGCACCGGGCGTGGTGTTAGCCGGTTACTACAACCAGGATTCCGCGCAGGCTGCTGCACTGCGGCGGTAGATCCGCTCTAGCGCGTCGCGGATCTTTGCGGCGGGTGATCGATGATGGTGAGTCGCGCCCCAACTGCTTGTCGTAGCTGGGCGGGTTTTCGCCCTTGGTCCGGGGCGCGGCGTCCCGCCCGGAAGCGGTGGGGAAAATGATGGGCCTCTGTGGTCTGTACGGTTTCGTACAGACCACAGAGGCCGCCCCTTGTACAAGAGGATCAGAGCGCCGCAGCAATGCGGTTGCGCCGTTGTCATCTGTACCAGGAGCCCGCCATGTCCCGTCCTTTCACCCGTGCCTCCGCGTGGGACACGTCGTCTGTAGGGCAGCCTGCAGACATTTCACTGCTGGAGCTTTCCCACCTGGGTGAGCATCTGGCGCACTGCGGTGCGTTGCGTGGGCCACGGGACCGTTTTCTGGCCGGGGCCGCATGGCTCCAGGCGATGGTCGCAGAGCATGTGGTCACCGTAGCGCTGCTGATCACCCTGCTGGTGGGGGCCCTATCGCTGGTGCGGTAGGGGCGCGCATGGGCTTGCGCACACGCTGGCCCTGGGTTCCTGCCGCGATGGACCGCATGCTTGGCGTGCGGGCGGGGCGGGTGCTCGAGCCCCTGCGGGCCGAAGTCTTTGGCGTGGCTCGCTTCGAGGAGCATGGCCGACACCTGGGGGCATCGCACGACGCGGGCAAGGCGTCGCTGGGCAGCAGCACGTTCTATCCGCGTCTGCAGAGCAACATCCGAGCCCTGCGGGCTGCGTACCGTTACCTCTTCGATGCACCGCACGACGAGCACGCCATCAGCCCGGCGGCTGAATGGCTTTTTGACAACTTCCATCTGATCGAAAGCCAGCTCAAGGAGATACGGGCCGGGTTGTCGCCGCGTTACTACCGCTCGCTGCCGGTCTTGCAAAGCGCCCCGCTGGTGGGGTTGCCCCGTGTGTATGGCGTGGCATGGTCTTTTGTGGCCCACACCGACAGCGCGTTTGACGAATCCCTGCTGGTGCATTTTCTCAACGCCTACCAGCAGACCTGCGAGCTGAGCCAGGGTGAGCTGTGGGCGCTGCCCACCACCTTGCGCGTGGTGCTGATTGAAAACCTGCGCCGCCTGGCCGAACGCCTGGC
>JAANMT010001646.1_pt1 | contig 21219 bp, 13 predicted proteins | sample 7279711 | NCBI WGS metagenome assembly JAANMT01 (sample SAMN14094538, study PRJNA606508) | bioreactor metagenome | isolation source: A lab-scale SPAN reactor treating ammonium-rich wastewater day 1 | place: Ireland: Galway | collected 2017-01-16 | reverse complement strand
TCCGCATGCTGCGCGACCACCCCGGCGTGGCGATCGGCCGCGCGGTGCTGCTGGGCTCATTGGTCCGCGGCAGCGACGTCGCCGCCCGCGCCGCCGCCCGGCCCTGGATGCGCCGCCTGCTGCGCTCCGCCGCCGAGGGCGACCTGGTCGGACGCGAGCTCGCCTGGGACGTGCGCGGAGCGGTCGGCGTGATCGCGGGCACGCGGGCGATCGGGCTCGGCCGCCTGCTCGGTGGCCTCGCGGGCCCGAGCGACGGCGCGGTGTCGGTGGCCGAGACCCGGCTCGACGGGGCGGCCGACCAGCTCGAGCTGCACCACTCGCACGCGGCGATGCTGCTGTCGCGACGGCTCGCCCGCGAGGTGGTCGCGTTCCTGCGCGACGGGCGCTTCGCCCGCGCCTGAGCTTCACGCCCCGCGCAGCGCGCGGGCCTCGGCGTCGCGGTGGGCGTGGTAGGCCTCGCGCTCCGGCGGCAGCAGGTCGGCGAAGGCGTGCCCGAGCAGGCTGGGTCCGAAGCGGCCGGTCGCGGCGCGATGCAGGCGGAACGCTCCTTCGCCTCCACACCAGGCGGCAACCAGCAGCGAGCCGGCCAGGCCCGAGCCGAGCAGCCAGACCGCGAATGCGACCTGGCCCACCGCGGTCGCGATCGTCAGGGTCCGCGCCGCGCCCGGTCCGCCGCGCGCGGCGAAGGCGCGCTGCTGCACGGCTTCCGGAAGCATCACCAGCAGCGGCCCGGCGCCGGCCGTCAGCAGGTCCTCCCAGTCGCGCCGGACGCCGGCCATCACCTCGTCGGTGTAGGAGTGCGGCGCCGGTCCCGGTCCGGGGTCAGGAGGCGGCGAGAGCCGGTACTGGTGGATCAGGCGACCGCGCTCGCGCGCCGGCGGCAGCGTCTCCACTTCCCACCAGTCGTCGCCGAAGCGCACGCGGCGCGCCGACTCCCACGAGAGGTGGGGCAGCAGCGAGCGGATCAGCACCGTGCCGGCGCGCTCGCGGACCACGCGGTCGGGCAGCGCCAGCCGGGTCCAGAACGCGGAGCGGGTGAGCGGCACGAGCGTCGGGTCGTGGAGCCGGGCTCGGGCGCCGTCGAACAGCGCGAAGAACGGCCACAGCAGGGCCGACCCGGCCGCCTCGCCCAGCACCAGGCCCCACAGCGCCCGCCACGCCGCGGTCAGGATCACGCCGCCCACGACCGCGGGCACGATCACGGCCCAGAACCAGACGTCGATCCCGACATCGGTCTCGCGAGCCGGGGCGATCGCGCTGTTGAAGAGGAGGTACAGCGTCGCGGCCTCGACGGCGCCCGAGGCCAGCGTCGCCTGGCCGACGGGCAGACCGACCGCGTCGCAGGCGCGCGCCTGGCGCTCCTCGGGCAGCAGACCCAGCAGCGGCGCCAGCAGCCAGCGGTAGGGCGCCGACCGGTTTCGCCGCGCAACGCGCTGCCGCTCGGCCTGGGCCGCCCGCACCAGCGGCGGTCCGTAGGCGACGACCTGGCGCACGACCTCGCCGCGCGGCCACGGGCGCAGGCCGTAGGTCACCGTGTCGCCTTCGGCCTCCTCGGAGACCACCTCGTACTGGTCCTCGGCGAACGGGAAGACGACGCAGGTGCCCGGGAAGGCGGCCCGCGTCGGCGTGCCCTCCTCGCGGTAACGGAGCGGCAGGTAGCCGCGCGAGCCGATCACGGCGGCGTGCGGCCCGCCCGGCGTCAGCCGCGCCTCCTCCCCGTCGTCGATGCGGACCACGTCACGCGAAGCGCCCATGCGGGAGAACCGCCGCGAAGCTTACGCCGCCCCGGCCCGATCGCGGCCCCCCGGAAGGCGATTCGCTGCGCCGCGATAAACTGGGCTGTCATGACCGCGACTGCCGCAGATCCGCTGCTCGACGCCCTCGTCCGCGATTTCGGGGGTAACTACGTGTTCGCGCTGGACTTGCTCGATCAGTACCGGGCCGATCCGGCGTCCCTCGACGCCTCCTGGCGGGAGTACTTCGACCGCCTCGGCGGGGTTGCCAGCGCCGCGGCGGTGGTCGCCGCTCGAGCCGACGAGTCCGCTCGGGTGACGTCGCCCGCGTCGCCTGCCGGAACCGTCACGGTGGTCAGCGGCGGCGCACCGGCCGCGTCTTCGGCAGGCCCTGCGGCGGCCGTCCCCGCGCGCACGAGCCGCGGCCTGGTCGTGCCCGCGATCCTGCCCGGAGACGTCGCCCAGCCGATCCGCGGCGGCGCCATGAAGATCGTCGAGAACATGGAGGCGAGCCTCAGCGTCCCGACGGCCACGTCGGTGCGGACCGTGCCGGTGCGCATCCTGGAGGAGAACCGCCAGATCCTCAACAAGCACCGCGCCACGCTGGGCGCCGGCAAGGTCAGCTTCACCCACCTGGTGGCGTGGGCGATCCTGCGCGCGCTCGACGCCTTTCCGCGCCTCAACGACGCCTACGCGGAGCTCGACAGCGGCCCGTCGCGGGTGATCCGCGACCAGGTCCGGCTCGGCCTCGCGGTCGACGTGCAGAAGAAGGACGGCACCCGCACCCTGCTCGTGCCCAACATCAAGGGCGCCGGCGCCCTCGACTTCGCGGAGTTCCTGGCGGCCTACGACGCGCTCGTCGCCAAGGCCCGCAAGTCGGCGCTGATGCCCGACGATTTCATGGGCACGACGATCTCGCTGACCAACCCCGGCACCGTCGGCACGACGTCCTCGGCGCCGCGGCTGATGCCCGGCCAGGGCGTGATCGTCGCCACCGGCTCGCTCGACTACCCGGCCGAGTACCGCTCGATGTCGCCGCGCACGCTGTCGCTGCTCGGCATCAGCAAGGTGATGACGATCACCTCGACCTACGACCACCGCATCATCCAGGGCGCGGAGTCGGGCCTGTTCCTGGCCCGCATCGAGGAGCTGCTGCGCGGCGCCGACGGCTTCTACGAGCGCATCTTCAGGGACCTCGGCGTGCCGCAACTGCCGATCCGCTGGGAGATCGACTCGGTGCCCGCGCTGATGGCCGGCGGCGGCAGCGGCGGCGACGAGGCCGTGCAGAAGCAGGCCCGGGTCCTCCAGCTCATCAACGCCTACCGCGTGCGCGGCCACCTGGTCGCGGACCTCGACCCGCTCGACTCGCGGCGCGCGCCGCACCCCGACCTCGAGCCCTCGACCTACGGCCTCACGCTGTGGGACCTCGACCGCGAGTTCCTGACCAACGGCGCCCTCGGCAAGGACCGCGCCACCCTGCGCGAGATCCTCGACGTGCTGCGCGACACCTACTGCGGCGCGATCGGCGCCGAGTACATGTTCATCGCCGACCACGAGCGCAAGGCGTGGATCCAGCAGCACATCGAGAAGAGCCGCAACCGCGCGGTGCTGACCCTCGGCGAACGCAAGCGCACCCTCGAGAAGCTGGTCGAGGCGGAGGCGTTCGAGAAGTTCCTGCACGCCAAGTACGTCGGCCACAAGCGCTTCTCGCTGGAGGGCTGCGAGGCGCTGATCCCGCTGCTCGACCGCGTGCTGTCCGACGCGGCCGACGCGGGCGTCCGGGAGGCCGTGATCGGCATGGCCCACCGCGGCCGGCTCAACGTGCTGGCCAACACGGTGGGCAAGCCGCTGGCGCAGATCTTCTCGGAGTTCGAGGGCAACGTGGACCCGAACGCCACCCAGGGCTCGGGCGACGTGAAGTACCACCTCGGCGCGACCGGCACCCACCGCTCGCCGCGCGGGGGGGCGCTGTCGGTCACGCTGGCGCCCAACCCCAGCCACCTGGAGTTCGTCAACCCGGTGGTCGAGGGCATGGCCCGCGCCCGCCAGGACGCGCTGCACGACGACGAGCGCCAGCAGGTGCTGCCGATCCTGCTCCACGGCGACGCCGCGTTCGCCGGCCAGGGCATCGTGGCCGAGACGCTGAACCTGTCGGCGCTCGACGGCTACTCGACGGGCGGCACGATCCACGTCGTGATCAACAACCAGATCGGCTTCACGACCCTGCCCCACGACGCGCGCTCGTCGACCTACTGCACCGACGTCGCGAAGATGGTCCAGGCGCCGGTGTTCCACGTCAACGGCGACGACCCCGACGCGGTCGCGTACGTGGCGGCGCTGGCGGTCGAGTACCGCCGCACGTTCGGCACCGACGTGGTGATCGACCTGGTCGGCTACCGCCGCTGGGGCCACAACGAGAGCGACGAGCCCGCCTACACCCAGCCGCTGATGTACGCGCGGATCAAGGCCCACCCGTCCGTGGCCCAGCTCTACGGGCCCTTGCTGGTGCGCGAGGGCATCGTCTCGCAGCAGCAGCTCGACGAGCTGTGGGCGGAGAAGAAGGCGCAGATGCAGCGCGAGGGCGAAGCCGGCGTGTTCGCCCACATCGCCCGCCGTGCGCCCGTGCAGCCGCTGGCCGTGGACGCCGCGGCGATGCGGGCGCGGTTGCGCACGGCGCTCGGCGCGCTGTCCTCGGTGCCTCAGGGTTTCGAGCTGCACCCCAAGCTGCAGCCGTTCCTGCGCAAGCGGGCGGACCTGCTCGACGGGCGAGGCGAGGTCGACTGGGCGACCGGCGAGGCGCTCGCGTTCGGCACGCTGCTGCTCGAGGGCATCCCGGTCCGGCTCTCGGGCCAGGACTCGGGGCGCGGCACCTTCAGCCAGCGCCACGCGGTGCTCTACGACGTGAACACGGGCAAGGAGCACGTGCCGCTCAACGCGCTGGCTCCGTCCGGCACCCGCTTCGAGGTCCACGACTCGCTGCTCTCCGAGGCCGCGGTGATGGGCTTCGAGTTCGGCTACGCGGTCGCCGAGCACCGCGCCCTCGTGATGTGGGAGGCGCAGTTCGGCGACTTCTGGAACGGCGCGCAGGTGATCGTCGACCAGTTCCTGGTCGCCTCCGAGGCCAAGTGGGGGCAGCCGACCGGGCTCGTGCTGCTGCTGCCGCACGGCCACGAGGGCCAGGGCCCGGAGCACTCGTCCGCGCGCATCGAGCGCTTCCTGACGCTGGCGGCCGAGGACAACATGCGGGTCTGCTACCCGTCGACGCCCGCGTCCTACTTCCACCTGCTGCGCCGCCAGGGCCGCGACGCGGTCGAGAAGCCGATGGTGGTGTTCACGCCCAAGAGCCTGCTGCGCCACCCGGCCTGCACGTCGTCGCTGGACGAGCTGGCGGACGGCACGTTCCGGCCGGTGATCGACGACGCCCGCGTCGACCCGAACCGCGTCACCCGCGTCGTGCTCACCTCCGGCAAGGTCTACTTCGAGCTGGCGAAGGCGCGGGACGAGCGCGGCGCCGGACACGTCGCGCTGGTGCGGCTCGAGCAGTACTACCCGTTCCCGGCCGCGGAGCTGCAGGCGACGCTGGCGCGCTACGCGCCGGGTGCCGAGCTGTGCTGGCTGCAGGAGGAGCCGCGCAACATGGGCGCCTGGCGCTTCGTGCGCGAGCAGTTCCTCGACGGCGCGATCGCCGACGCCGGCGGCCGCGTGCCCCGCTACCTCGGCCGCCCCGCCGCCGCGGCCCCGGCGCCGGGCTCGCAGAAGGTCCACCAGCAGGAACAGGACGCCCTGATCGCCGCCGCGCTCGCGTAGGCGGACTGCGCCGCGCGGCCCGGCGGGCTTGACGCGGGCGGGCGCCGGTCGTAGCGTGGCCGGCATCCAGCAGAGGGGGTGAGGCATGCAACACGCGCGTGGCGTGCTGGCCGGGGTGATCGCGCTCGCGGTCGCCGCGCCGGCGGCGGCCGACTGGGCCGAGGTGAAGCAGCGGGGTGCGCTTCGCGTGCTCTACGTCCACGACGAGAAGCGGCCCGAGTTCTTCGCCGACAGGCCGGGAGCGGCGCCGGGGTTCGACCACGAGGTGCTGCAGGGGTTCGCCTCGCTCCACAAGCTGAAGCTCGAACTCGTCAACGTGCCGACCTGGGACGCCCTGCTGCCCGCGCTGCAGGCGAAGAAGGGCGACGTGGTGGCCGGGCGCTTCACCGTGACCGAATCGCGCAAGAAGGTGATCGAGTTCACGAACGAGGTGTTCCCGACCCGCAACGTGGTGATCAACCGCAAGCCGAAGCCGCCGATCGCCACGCTCGAACAACTCCGCGCCGAGAAGGTGGGCACCATTCGCGGCACCAGCATGGCGGAGGCGATCGCCGCCGCGGGCGTGCCCGAGTCGAACGTCGACGACGGCCTCGCGGCCGGCTCCTTCGGCGAGGCCCTGAAGGGCGGCCGCGTCAGCGCCGCGGTGTGGGGCGTGGAGAGCGCGATCGCGCTCTCGCGCGAGGACCCGGACGTGCAGCTCGGCCTTTTCCTCGGCCCGCCCGGCAGCCTGGCGTGGGCGGTGCGCAAGGGCGAGCCCGAGCTGCTGCGCGAGCTGAACGCGTACGTCGACAACGTGCGCAGGACGCAGACCTGGAGCCGCCTGGTCGTCAAGTACTTCGGCGAAGCGGGCCCGGAGATCCTGAAGAAGGCCCGCACGCCGTAGGGCTGCACACGGGTACAAGTCGCTGGATCGGAGGCGCCGCCGGGCGGAGCTAGACTGACCCGTTCGTCCGATCGGAGGGTCATCATGCGCGTCCCCTTGCTTCTCCTCGCCGGGCTCGGGCTGAGCCTGGCCTCGCCGGCCGCCTTCGCCCAGGCTCCAGCGCCTGCCGCCGCCGAAAACCCGCTGCTCGCCGAGTGGACCGGGCCCCACGGCGGAGTGCCCGCGTTCGACAAGATGGACCTCGCGGCGCTGAAGCCGGCGCTCGAGGCGGCGATGGCGAAGAACCTCGCCGAGATCGACGCCATCGCCAACGACCCGGCGCCGCCCACCTTCGAGAACACGATCGTGGCGCTCGAGCGCGCGGGCGACGAGCTCGGCCGCGTGTTCGTCTACTTCGGCCTGTGGGGCGGCAACCTCTCGACGCCCGAGTTCCGCGCGGTCCAGCGCGAGATGTCGCCGAAGCTCGCCGAGTTCAACTCGAAGATCACCCAGAACGACGCGCTGTTCGCGCGCGTGAAGGCGGTCCACGAGAGCCCGGAGACGAAGAAGCTGCGGCCCGACCAGCAGCGGCTGGTGTGGCTCGTCCACGACGGCTTCGCCAGCAACGGCGCGACGCTGCAGGGCGACAAGAAGGCCCGCTACGCGGAGATCCAGAAGAAACTGGCCGCGCTGCACACCGCGTTCGCCAACAACGTGCTGGCCGACGAGGAGGGCTACGTCACGTACTTCTCCAAGGAGCAGGCCGGCGGGCTCCCCGAGTCGTTCCTGGCGGCCGCGGCCGCCGCGGCGGCGGCGCAGAAGGGCGAGCGCAAGGGCGACTACGCCGTCACCAACACCCGCTCGTCGATGGACCCCTTCCTCACCTTCGCCCACGACCGCAGCCTGCGCGAGAAGGTGTGGCGCACGTACTACTCGCGCGGCGACAACGGCGACCTTCGCGACAACAACAAGCTGATCGCCGAGATCCTGCAGCTCCGCGACGAGCGCGTGAAGCTGCTCGGTTACCCCAACTACGCCGCGTGGCGGCTGCAGAACCGGATGGCGAAGACGCCCGACCGCGCTCTCTCTCTGCTCGAGGCCGTGTGGAAGCCGGCCGCCGCCCGCGTGGCGGAGGAGGTCGCCGCGATGCAGGCGATCGCCGACGAGGAGGGCGCCGGCATCACGATCGAGCCGTGGGACTACCGCTACTACGCCGAGAAGGTGCGCAAGGCGACCTACGACCTCGACTCCGACGAGGTCAAGCAGTACCTCCAGCTCGACCGCCTGCGCGAGGGCATGTTCTACGCGGCCGGCCGCATCTTCGGCTTCAGGTTCACGCCCGTGAAGGAGGGCTCCATCCCGGTCTTCCACCCCGACGTGAAGGTGTGGGAGGTGACGGACGCGAAGACGGGCGCCCACGTCGGCCTGTGGTACCTCGACCCGTTCGCGCGGCCCGGCAAGCGCTCCGGCGCGTGGGCGACGTCCTATCGCGGCCACGAGACCTTCGACGGCAGGAAGACCGTGCTCGCCTCCAACAACTCCAACTTCGTGAAGCCCGCCCCCGGCGAGCCGGTGCTCGTCTCGTGGAGCGACGCCGAAACCTTCTTCCACGAGTTCGGCCACGCGCTGCACTCGCTGGCCTCGAACGTCGCCTACCCGACGCTCAACGGCGGCGTGCGCGACTACACCGAGTTCCAGTCGCAGCTCCTCGAGCGCTGGCTGCTGACCGACGAGGTGATCCAGGGCTACCTGGTCCACGCGAAGACCGGCAAGCCGATGCCGAAGGAACTGGTCGAGAAGATCCGCCGCGCCAAGACCTTCAACCAGGGCTTCGAGACGACCGAGTACCTGGCCTCGGCGATCCTCGACATGCGCTACCACATGGTCGACCCGAAGGGGATCGACCCCGACGCCTTCGAGCGCGAGGAGCTGGCGCGGCTCGGGATGCCGAAGCAGATCGTGATGCGCCACCGCAGCCCGCACTTCACCCACGTCTTCTCGGGCGAGGGCTACTCGGCGGGCTACTACGGCTACCTGTGGGCCGACGTGCTGACCTCGGACGCGGCCGAGGCGTTCGCCGAGGCGCCCGGCGGCTTCTACGACGCGGGGGTCGCGAAGCGGCTGGTCGAGCACCTGTTCGCGCCGCGCAACGCCGTCGATCCCGCCGACGCCTACCGCGCCTTCCGCGGCCGCGACGCCAGGATCGACGCCCTGATGCGCGACCGCGGGTTCCCGGTCCCGGGCCGCTAGAACTGGAAGTAGATGAACGGGGAGGAGTCCGTCTCCGCGAAGTAGTAGACGAACAGCAGCCAGAACGAGACGAGCGCGGCGCCGCCCGCGGTGCGGCCGCCGAGCCGGACCGAGACGCCCCGGATCGGGTCGCGCTCGACGCGCGCGTCGAAGGCCGCGAACAGCCGGCGCGCGCGCGGCGCGCCGGCCGCGGCCTCGCGGGCGGCCACGCCCAGCGCGTGGCCGAGCAGGGCCAGCGCCGCGCAGGCCGGCACGCTGACCGGAAGCCACGCGACGCCGTCGCCGAAACCGGCCAGCCGCTCGAAGATCGTCCGCGTGTCGGCGAACGACGTCGCCCTGAACGGCACCCAGCAGGCGGCGACGAACGCGAAGGTGAGCGCCGTGGCGATCGGCCGCGGGAGCGGTCGCCCCAGCCGGCTCCAGGCCCGGTGCACGACCAGGGCCCCGCCGTGCAGCGCGCCCCACAGCACGAAGTTCCACGAGGCGCCGTGCCACAGCCCGCCCAGCAGCATCGTCGCCATCAGGTTGATCTCCGTGCGCGCGGCCCCGCTGCGGTTGCCCCCGAGCGGGATGTAGAGGTAGTCGCGCAGCCAGGTGCTGAGCGTGATGTGCCAGCGGCGCCAGAACTCGGCCACGCTCGCCGCGAGGTACGGCATGTCGAAGTTCTCGGGCAGGTCGAAGCCGATGGCGTGGGCGGTGCCGATCGCCATGTCCGAGTAGCCCGAGAAGTCGCAGTAGATCTGCAGGGTGTAGGCGAGCAGCCCCAGCCACACCGTCACCGGGTCCCAGGCGGCCGGGGAGGCGAACACGGCGTCGGCGACCACCGCGAGGCGGTCGGCGACGACCACCTTCTTGGTCAGGCCGAGCAGGAACAGCGACCCGCCGATCGCCAGCCGCGAGCGGGTGGGCCCGAGCGTGCGCGCCATCTGCGGCAGGAAGACCGAGGCGCGCACGATGGGGCCGGCGATCAGCTCGGGGAAGAAGCTGACGAACGTGGCGTAGTCGCGCCAGTTGCGGGCGGGTTCGATGTCGCGGCGGTAGACGTCGATGGTGTAGCTCATCGACTTGAAGGTGTAGAAGCTGATGCCCGCCGGCAGCAGGATCTCGAGCGCCGGCAGCGACACGCCGGCCAGCGCCAGGTTCGACGCGAAGAAGCCGTAGTACTTGAACCAGCCCAGGATCGCGAGGTTGGACACGACGCTCAGCAGCAGGAAGTGGCGCCGCCGCGCCGGCTCGGCGCTGGCGTGGATGGCCGCCGCGCAGGCGTAGTCGATGCCGCTCACCAGCAGCAGCAGGCCGAGGTAGCGCCAGTCCCAGGCGGCGTAGAACAGGCACGACGCCAGACCCAGCGCCAGCGTGCGCGCGCCGTGTCGCCGCAGCACGGCCAGCCCGAAGAGCACGACGGCGACGAAGGCGAAGAAGACGGGGCTAGCGAAGCTCACGCAGCGGCAGCGCCCCGAGCAGGGCCTCGGCGACGGCGCGATGGCCCTCGCGGTTGAGGTGGCCCCGGCCGAATCGCGTGTTCGCGAACCCGAACGGCGAGCGGCCGTCCGCGAGCAGGGCTTCGAAGGCCGCGCGCGCGCTGGCGCAGCGCGCGCCGCGGACGCGGCACCAGTCCAGGAACCGGCGCTCGACGTCGCCGACCGCCTGCGCCGGCTCTCCCGGCCCGACCTCGGGCGTGAACACGAAGCTGACCCTGCCGTCGAACCCGGACTGCAGCAGGTCCAGTTCTTCCTCGACCGGGAACGAGGGAGGCGGCGTCGGCGCCGGCGCGGGCCGCGACTCGCCGGCCGAGAAGAGCGGCGGCTGGGCCGCCTGCGCGGCCCGGAACTCGGCGAAGCGGTAGGCGCCGTAGACCAGCAGCATGCTGCGATTGACCAGCGGGGCCAGCGCCTCGCGCCAGGGAGCGGGCCGCGCGACCGGTCGCGGCGTCGCCGTCAGGGTGCCGTCGGCCCGGCGCTCGAAGCGTCCGCCGGAGCCGCCCCACGCGTCCTCGCCGAGGTCCGCTGGCGCGAGCTGGATCGCGACGTGCCGCGGCCCGAAGAGGCGCCGGTACACGGGGGCCCACGCGGCGTAGTCCGCCGCCGAGGCCCCGGACCGGCCCGCGTTCCGCACGCGCGCCCCGAGCCCGCGGCGCCGCAGTTCAGCCTCGACGACCGCCGTGTACACCTCGTCGTCGTCGACCTGGAGCGCCTCCGTCTGGGAACTGCCCAGCACCAGCAGCGGCGCCTCGCCGGGGACGACGGGCTCCGTGCCCCGCACGCCGTGGTCGGTCCAGTGGCTGACCCCGTTGCCCTCGATGCGCCAGACGACACGGGCGCCAGGCCGGATCGTCGGCCCGAAGTCCGGGTGGTGGGCGAGCGGCCGCTGGTAGACCTGGCGCACCAGGCCCTCCATCAGCAGCAACGCCAGAAGCACTCCCGCGAGCGACCGCACGGCGCCGGAGTCTCGGGTGCCCCCGCACGCTTGTCAAAACGGGAACCGCGGCGTGCTAGCGTCGGCGCCGCGTGAGTCGAACGGCGCGTCTCATCTTCAATCCGGCCGCGGGGCCGCGCGGCCGGGGACCGGGCCTCGAAGCCGTGCTCGCGGCACTGCGGAGCGGCGGGCTCGACGCGAAGGCCGCGCCCACCCGGGCGCCGGGCCACGCCACGGAGCTGGCGGCCGAGGCGGCGCGCGACGGCGTCGAGGTCGCGGTGGCGTGGGGTGGCGACGGCACCGTGCGCGAGGTGGCGACCGGGTTGCTCGGCACGCAGACGGCGCTCGGCATCGTGCCGGGCGGCACGACCAACGTCGTCGCCATCGCGTTCGGGCTGCCGTCGAAGGCGCTGCCGTCCGCGGCCCGGATCGGGGCCCTGCCCGCGCGCCCGATCGACGTCGGGCTCTGCGGCGGGCAGCCGTTCCTGATGCAGGCCTCCTCGGGCCCCGAGGCCCATCTCATGGAGCGCGTCGCGGGCTCCCGGCTCAAGGCCTGGCTCGGCCTTCCCGGGGTGATCCTGGCCAGCGTGCCCGTGCTGCTCCGCTACCGCTTTCCGGAAGTGGTCGTCCGGGCCGACGGCGAGCTCGTGCGCTGCACGGGCGCCATGGTGTGCAACATCTCGGAGGTGGCCGGGCCCTACCGCGTCGCCCCCGACGGGCGCTTCGACGACGGCCAGCTCGAGCTGCTGGTGTTCCGCGGCCGCGGCTTGTGGGCGACCGCGGGCTTCGCGTTCGCCCTCTTCTTCGGGCGCCACCTGCGCCGCGCCGACACCGAGCTGCGCCCCGTGCGCCACGTCGTCTTCGAGCCTTCGCCCGGCGCCCTTCTCCAGCTCGACGGCGACGCGATCGACGTGCCGCGCCCTGCCGAGGCCCGTCTCGCCCCGCAGCGCCTGCTCGCCCTCGTCGACGCGCGCTGATCCGGCTCGCGGTAGTCTTGCGCTCCGGGAGAGTGGGCGCTTGAGCGACGACATCGATTTCGGCAGCGAAGACGAGACGACGGGCGACGGGGCGGGCGACAGCGGCGAGTTCGCGCGGATGCTGGAGGCGTCGTTCGCCTCCAGCCGGGCGCAGAAGATCGAGGTGGGCGCGGCGGTCGAAGGCACGATCGTGGCGCTGGGCCCCGAGGTCGCGCTCGTCGACGTCGGCGGCAAGGGCGAGGCCACGCTCGCCGTCAACGAGCTGAAGAACGACGAAGGGCGGATCGAGGCGGCAGTCGGCGATCGCATCCACGCCACGGTGGTGTCGATCAGCGGCGGCATCAAGCTGTCGCGGCGGCTCCAGCGCGGTGCCGCCAGCGCGGCGCAGCTCGAGAACGCCTTCCACTCCGGCCTGCCCGTGGAGGGCAAGGTCGAGAAGGCCGTCAAGGCCGGCTACGAGGTGAGCGTCGCGGGCCTGCGCGCGTTCTGCCCGCAGTCGCAGATCGGCGACGGGCGCGATTCCGATCCGGCCGCCCACGTGGGCCACGTCTACGCGTTCCGGATCGTCGAGTTCCGGGAGGGCGGGCACAAGTTCGTGATCTCCCGCCGCCGGCTGCTGGAAGAAGAGCAGCAGGCGCGCGCCGAGGAGGTCCGCCAGCAGGTGGTGCCCGACGCGGTGCTGACCGGCCGCGTCGTCTCGATCCGCGAGTTCGGCGCGTTCGTCGACCTCGGCGGCGGCGTGCAGGGGCTGCTCCACGCCTCCGAGATGAGCTGGTCGCGCGGCGCGGACCCCGCGAAGCTGGTGAGCCCCGGCGAAGAGCTGACGGTCAAGGTGCTGCGGGTCGAAGACGGCAAGATCGCGCTCGGCCTGAAGCAGCTCACTGCCGACCCGTGGTCGACCGTCGCGGAGCAGTACGAAGTCGGCCAGGTGCACACGGGCCGCGTCACCCGCCTCGCCGAGTTCGGCGCCTTCGTCGAGCTGGCGCCCGGGATCGAAGGCCTCGCCCACGCCTCGACCTTCGCGCCCACGGGCAAGGCGGGCGGCTGGGCGAAGTCGGTCACCATCGGCATGAGCGCCGCCTTCGAGGTCCTGAGCGTCGACCCCGAGAAGAAGCGGATCGGCGTCGCGCTCGTGGACGAGGGCTCGCCGCGCGCGGGCACGGCGCGCACGCCCGCGATCGTCACCGGGGCGCGACTCAAGGGCAAGGTCGAGCGCCACGACAAGATGGGCGTGTTCGTCTTCCTCGGCCCCGGCGTCACGGGCCTGGTGCCCGTCAGCGAGACCGGCGTCGCCCGCGAAACGGAGCTGCGCAGCGCGTTCCCGGTCGGCTCCGAGCTCGAGGTGGTCGTGCTCGACGCCGACCCCGCGCGCCGCCGCGTCCGTCTCAGCGTGAAGGCGATCGCGGAAGCCGCGGAGCGCGCGGAGGTCGGCGACTACGCGGCGCGCACGGCGACGACCCAGGCGGGGAGCTTCGGCTCCCTCGCCGACAAGCTCCGCGGCGCGCTGGAGCCGCGGAAGAAGTAGGCGACCGCCCGTTGCGTGAACCGCTGCGGTCGCTCGCCCACTTCGAGGTCCTCGAGAAGCTGGGCGAAGGCGGCATGGGCGTCGTCTACCGCGCCCGCGACACCCGCCTCCAGCGCAGCGTCGCCCTCAAGGTGCTGCCCGCCGAGTTCGCGCGCGACGAGGGCCGGCGGCAGCGCTTCCTGCGCGAGGCCCGCGCCGCGGCCGCCGTGGCGCACCCCGGGATCGCGACGATCCACGACGTCGGGGAGGCGGACGGCACCGTCTTCATCGCCATGGAGCTGGTCGAGGGTCGGACCCTGCGGGCCCACCAGGAGGGCGGGCCGCGACCGCTCGAGGAGGTGCTCGCGCACGCGATCCAGATCGCCGAGGCGCTGGAGCGCGCGCACGCCGCCGGCGTCGTCCACCGCGACCTGAAGCCCGACAACGTCGTCGTGCAGCCGGACGGCCGCGTCAAGCTGCTCGACTTCGGCCTCGCCAAGATGACTCCGCTGCTGACGGGCAGCGGGAGCGGTGCCAGCGACAGCCAGAGCCCGACCGCGGCGGAGATGCCGGAAGTGACGCGCGAGGGCACGGTCCTGGGCACGGCGGCCTACATGGCCCCGGAGCAGGCGCGCGGCGCCGAGGTCGACGCGCGGAGCGACCTCTTCTCGCTCGGGGTGCTGCTCCACGAGGCGGTCACGGGCACGAACCCCTTCCGCGGCCCGACGCTCGCCGACACGCTGGGGGCGATCCTCAGGGACCGGCCGGCCGCGCTCGCGGCCGTGCGCCCCGACGTGCCCGCGGAGCTGTCGGACCTCGTCGAGCGGCTGCTGTCCAAGCCCCGCGAGGAGCGGCCGGCCACGGCGCGCGTCGTGCGGGAGGAACTCGAGCGGGCCCGCGAGCGCCTGCGCGCGCCGAGGGCGTCGTCGCCTTCGACGCCGGGCACGTCCGCAGCGGCCGTCACCGTCGCGCCGGTCGCGGCGCCGGCGCCCGATCGCTCGATCGCCGTGCTGCCTTTCGCCAACCTCAGCAGCGACCCCGACAACGAGTTCTTCGGCGACGGCCTGGCCGAGGAGCTGATCACCGAGCTCTCGTCGGTGAAGGCGCTGCGCGTCATCTCGCGCGTCTCCTCGTTCCAGCTCAAGGGCACCGACAAGGGCATGCGCGAGATCGGCCGCATGCTGGGCGTGCGCTACGCGCTGACCGGCAGCGCCCGCAAGGCCGGCAACGCGATCCGCGTCACGGCCCAGCTCGTCGACACCACGACCGACGCCCAGCTCTGGGCAGAGAGGTTCAGCGGCAGCCTCGACGACGTCTTCGACGTGCAGGAGCGGGTCTCGCGCGCGATCGTCGCCGCGCTGCAGGTCACGCTCTCGTCGCTCGAGGACGCGCGCCTGGCCGAGCGGCCGCTGCGCGACCCGCGCGCCTGGGAGCTGTACCTCAGGGCGCAGGCGCTGGTGCGGCGCTACGGGGCGCCGGTCGACCGCGTGCTCGCGCTCGTCGACCAGGCCACGGCGATCGAGGGGCCGGCGCTGCCGCTGCGCGCGCTCCGCTGCTACGTGAAGATCATGCAGTTGCGCGCGGGCATGCGCATCGACGAGGGCCACCTGGCCGCGGCCGAGTCGGAGGCGCGCGCCCTGCTCGCCGAGGCGCCGCAGTCCGCCCACGGGCACGCCCTGCTCGGCTTCATCGCCTACGAGCGCGGCGACCTGGCCGGCGCCGTGCGCGGCCTCGGCGCCGCCCTCGAGCGCGACGGGAGCGACGCCGACGCCCGCTTCTTCCTGGGCATCGCCCTCGGCGCCGCCGGCCGCCACGCGGAAGCGCTGGACGTGGGGCTGCGCTTCCGCGAGTTCGACCCGCTCTCGCCGATGGCCCACATGCTGGTGGGCTCGTGCCACTGGTTCCTGGGCCGCGCGGCCGACGGGCTGCCGCCGATGGAGCGCGCGTTCGAACTCGACCCGGAGAACCCGATCGTGCGCTGGGCGCTGGGTTACGGCCAGGCGCTCTTGGGAAACACCGCCGCCGCGCGCGTCCAGGCCGACTGGATGCGGGCGCACGTGCCCTCTATGCCCTACACCACCCAGATCGACGCGCTGGTGCTGGCCCTGGAAGGCCGCCACGACGCGGCGCTCGCGGCGCTGCGCGCGCTGGGCCCGCTCGCCTTCGACGCCCACATCACGTTCCACCTGTCCGAGGCCTTCGCGATGGCAGGCGACGTCGAAACCGCGCTGGACACGCTCGAGCAGGGCATCGAGCGCGGCTTCCACCCCGACACCTTCATCGCGACGCTGTGCCCCTTCCTCGCCCCGCTCCGCGGCACCCCCGCCTTCGACCGCATCGCCGCCCGCGCCGCCGCCCGCGTCACCGCGTTCCGCGTCTAACGACCCCCGTCAGCGTCGACGCGCGGTGCTGCGCGCGCGGTCCGGACCGAGTCCCGCTTCGCCAGCAGGTGTCAGCGGCAGCGGGCGAAGGCGGGCATGTGGTTGTAGTACGAGGCGTCGCGGTTGGCTTGCAGGACCGCCATCACGTCCGGGGGGAGGTCGAGCTTCATCTGGGTGTCGTAGAGGGCCACGTTCTCCACCTCGGCCTGGTAGGCCGCGGCGCAGGCTTCGCGGAAGGTGGCGAAGCGGGGGGCCGTGTCGACCGTCGTCGCGCGGGGCGGCAGCGGGATGCCGCGCGCGTCGAGCAGCGCCTCGACCGCGGCCGCGTGGCGCCGCTCCGCCCAGATGATGTTGGCGAACGGGCGCAGGTCGCCGAAGTCGGCGAGCACGCGGGCGTAGATCGCCTCCGCGCGCCACTCGTCCTGGATGTCCGCGAGCAGCACGCTCTCCAGCGTGGGCGTGGCCGAGACCGCGGGGGTCGGAGTGGTGGCGGCGGCCGGCGGTGTCGGCGACGGGGTCGAGGGGCCGGCGAAGGCCGCGGACGAACCGCCGCAGGCGAGCAGGGTGAAGCCGAAGGCGGCGGGGATCAGCAGGCGGCGCATGGTCTTGCTTCCTCTCAGCGGGACAGCGTGAGGGAGACGCCGGCCGCGTGATGGCGGTAGTCGTAGAACGCGTCGTCGGACGTCGAGTCCGTGTAGGCGTAGTCGAGCGAGAGGCCGAGCGCGAAGTCGCCCGTCTTCTCCGCGAGGAGCGGCAGGCTCAGCCGCGCGAGGCCGCGCCAGACGCGGTCCTGGCGCGCGGGCACCGCGGCGTCGGCGAGGCCGGCGGCGGGGAAGTCGCGGCGGCGCCACTCGCCGGTCAGGCGCAGCGTCGTGGCGTCGCCCCAGTTGCGGCTGAGGCCGGCCTGCACCGCGAGCAGTTCGCTCGCGTAGGGGTCGTCGAGCACGCCGTCGTCGAAGTAGCCCGCGGGCGTCTCCAGCCGCAGCGGGGCGGGGTCGCCGTCGAGCCCGCGCTGCAGCCACTGCACGTGCACGCCCGTCTTCTCTCCGAGGCCCTGGGCGAGGCGGAGCATCGCCGTCCACTGCCGCGCGTCGGCCGCGGGGATCGCGGGGACGATCGCCGCGGGCGTGGTCGGGACCATCACTCCCGTGCCGCCGATGCCGCGGCCCGCGCCGCGGCCGCCCATGCCGCTGCTGCCGGACGGAGCGAAGGTCGAAGAGGCCGGGACGTGGCCGGCCGGCTGGCCCTCCCAGCGCTTGCCGCCGTAGCGCAGCTCGGCGATCACGGTCGTCTTCGATTCGAAGTTGAGGAGCGCCGCGGCGAAGCCTTCCGCTTCGTCCTGGTCGAGCGCCGGCAGGCCCGCGAAGCTGCGCCGCGCGAGGCGCGCGCCGCCGCGCAGGGTGAGCGGCCCGACCCGTCGGCCGACGAGGTTGAAGAACGCGTGGGCGCCGTCGTAGTCCGCGTCGCTCCAGGCGTCGCCGTTGCGCTGCAGGTCGAGGCCGCCGCCGACGAACGCCTGCACGGCGTCGCCGCCGAGGTCGACCCGCCAGCGGGCACCGAAGGCGTGATGCACGGACGTCCAGTCGCCCGAGGCGTCGGCGTTGCCGGCGTCGAGCGCGTACCAGGCGCGCCCGCGCTCGCCGGCGAACAGCAGCTCGGGCGCGAACGTGCCGGTGAACGCCAGCTTGTTCTCGGTCGTGGCGCCGGCGCGCCAGGTGTCGAGGCCGAGGCCCAGCCGGGCGTCGAAGCTCGGCTGGGCCTCCACGGCCGCGGCCCACAGCGTCAGGGCGGCGGCGGCGAGGAGCGCGGGGTGGAAGCGGGGCATGGCCGTCTCCTCGCCCGCGCCGTCAGTTCCGGCCCCCGCGGCGCCGCTGCTGCGCGCCCGTGCCGGTGCCCGTGCAGTTGCCCGCGCCCGCGCCCGAGCCGGCGCCGTAGCCGCTGCCGTCGCGCGGGCCCATGCCCTGGTTGCCCGAGCCGTCGCGCGGGCCCTTGCCCTGGCCGTTGCCACGCTTCTGGCCGGCGCCGCTGCCGCGGTTGTCGCAGATGCCGTCGCCGTTCGCGTCGACGAAGTTGGGGCCGACGGTCGTCGGCTGCGCCGGGCTCGGAGCCGGGGTCGGGGTCTGCGCCGCCGCCATCGTCGTGAACGCCGCCGCCGCCAGGCCCAGGAACAGGATGCGCTTCATGATTTCCTCCTTCGGAGCTTCTCTCTCGCCCCGCACCCTTCTCCATGGCAAGCCCCGGGCCAATCTGCGCCGGGCCCCGGCCCAGGCCTCTCAAGTAATTGACTGGGGGTGACTTGGGTGTGGACGGGGGCGGCTCGGGCCTCGCGGCGTCGGCAGAATTTCGACGATTTCGTCGAGTCCGCTCGACGCTCCCGTCGAGTGCCGCTACTCGAGGCCGTGCTTCTGGAGTCGGTAGCGGAGGTGGCGCTCGGAGATGCCGAGCGCTTTCGCGGCGCGCACCTGCACGCCCTCGGCCGCGCGCAGGGCGTCGGCGATCAGCCGCTTCTCGAGGGCCGCGAGCTGGTCGGGGAGCGAGCCGGCCGGGTCCGACGGCGCCTCCGCGCGCAGGCCGTGGAGCGGCAGCGGCAGGTCGGCGGCCGTGATCAGCTCGCCGCGGGCGAGCACGACGGCGCGGTGGACCACGTTCTCGAGCTCGCGCACGTTGCCCGGCCAGGCGTGCTTGAGCAGCAGGTCGAGCGCCTCGCGCGAGACCGTCTTCGGCGTTTCGCCCGCCTCGGAGGCGAAGCGCCGCAGGAACACGTCGAGCAGGGCCGGGATGTCCTCGCGCCGCTCGCGCAGCGGCGGCAGCTCGATCGAGACCACGTTGAGCCGGTAGTAGAGATCCTCGCGGAAGTCGCCGGCCGCGATCATCTTCTCGAGATCGCGGTGGGTCGCGGCGACGAGCCGCACGTCGACCTTCAGCGTGCGGTTCCCGCCGAGCCGCTCGAAGCTCTGCTCCTGCACCGCGCGCAGCAGCTTCACCTGCGTCCCCTTCGGCAGGTCGCCGATCTCGTCGAGGAACAGCGTGCCGCCGTCGGCCAGCTCGAAGCGGCCGCGGCGCTCGCGGTCGGCGCCGGTGAAGGCGCCCTTCTCGTGGCCGAACAGCTCGGACTCGAGCAGCGTCTCCGGCAGCGCGCCGACGTTGACCGCGACCAGCGGCCCCTTCGACCGCGGGCTCGCGAAGTGGATCGCGCGCGCCAGCAGCTCCTTGCCGGTGCCGCTCTCGCCGCGCACCAGGACGGTCGCCCTGCTCTGCGCCGCGCGACCCGCGACCGACAGCGCCTCGGCCATGCGCCGGTTCTGGGTCTGCAGCCCCGCCAGGCGGTGGCGCGACTCGAGCTGCTCGCGCAGCGCGCGGTTCTCGGAGACGAGCGCGCGCCGCTCCAGCACCCGCGCGACCAGCAGCTCCAGCTCGTCGAGGTCGACGGGCTTGGTCAGGTAGTCGGCGGCGCCCTGCTTCATCGCCGCGACCGCGCTCTGCACGGTCGCGAACGCGGTCATCAGGATCACCGGGATCTCGGGGTTGAGCCGGCGCAGGCCCAGGAGCAGGTCGAGGCCGCTGCCGCCCGGCATCTTGAGGTCGGAGAGCACGAGGTCGACGGCGCGCGCGGCGGCGACGGCCAGCGCCTCGGCGGGGGAGCCCGCGGTCTCGACCGCGTAGCCGCGCTTGCGCAGGAAGCCGGCTAGCACCTTGCGCTGGCTCTCCTCGTCATCGACCACCAGGATCAGCCGCTCGCTCATCGGGCCGCCTCCGCCTTCCGCGGCAGGAGCACCGTCATCCGCGTGCCCGCGCCGGGCGCCGTGTCGACCTCGATCGTGCCGTCGTGCGCCGTGACCACCTGGTGGCAGAGCGCCAGCCCGACGCCGGTGCCGTCGGGCTTGGTCGTGTAGTAGAGGTCGAAGATGCGGGCGCGCACGTCGTCGGGGATGCCGGGGCCGGTGTCGGCGACTTCCCAGGCGACGCGCTCGCCGTCGTCGCGCGAGACGAGGCGCACGGCGCCGCCCTCGGGGGTCGCCTCGATCGCGTTGCGCAGCAGGTTGCCGAGCGCCTCGCGCACGCGGTCGGGATCGAGATCGGCCCCGCCGGTGGCCGCGGACGACACCTCGAAGCGGAGGCCGCGAGCTTCGGCCTGGGCCCGGGCCGCGTCGCCGACCGATGCCGTCAGCGCGGCGACGTCCGTGGCGCGGCGGGCGAGCGGCGCGGGCCGCGCGAAATCGACGAACTCGCGAACGATGCGGTCGATCCGCTGCGACTCCGAGGCGACGACCTCGAGCAGCTCGCGCTGCTCGGCCGCGTCGGTGGCGTCGTCCGCGGCCGGCGCGAACTCGCGCTGCAGCCGCCGCGCGCTCATCGCGATCGCGTTGAGCGGGTTGCGGATCTCGTGGGCGACCGTCGACGCCAGCTCGCCCATCGCCGCCAGCCGGTCGCGGCGGCGCAGCGCCTCTTCGGCGCGGGCGTGGCGCGCGGCCAGCAGCGCGTACTTGCGCCGCAGCCAGGCGCTGCCGACGCCGAGCCAGGCGACCGCCAGCGCGGCGCACAGCGAGAGCGCGAGCTGCACGAGCATGCGCCGCTCGGCGCGGTGCACGCCGTCGGTCCGCATGCCGAGCCGCAGCGTGGCCTCCAGCTCGCGCACGAGCGTCGCGCGCGTGCCGCGTGCGGCGGCGGCGTCCCCGGCCGCCTCCGCGCGCTGCAGCTGCACCTTCGCCAGCTCGACGTACCAGTCGCAGTACTCGTCCCAGACGAACTCGTAGAGCGCTCTGGCGGCGAGGTCGAAGCGATAGCCTTCGATCTGCGCGGCGATCTCGGCCTTCGCCTGCTGCAGCCGCCCCAGCAGCCAGCGATCGACGAACGTGAGCGTCCGCGGCGCGGCATCGTCGCGCCCGGCGTCCCTGTCCTCGACGTTCATGAGGACGAAGCGCGTCGCGTTCCACAGCTTGTTGCAGAAGTTGCGGTAGCCCTCGCAGCGGCCGAGATCGAAGTTGAGCGTGCGCCCGAACGTGGCGAGGCTCGCGAACGTGAAGCGCAGCGCGTCCGCGCCGAAGGCCGGGATGCCGTCCGGGAACTGGCGGCGCGTCCGCTTCGCGATGCTCTCCGCCTGCCGCGGGTCGAGCATGTTCGCCGTGCGCTTGGCGACCAGCGTCTCGACGTCGACGCCGTCGATCAGGTCGAGGGGGTCGAGCACGTTCCCCTTCGACTTGCTCATCTTCTGTCCCTCCTCGTCGCGCACGATCGAGTTGATGTAGACGTCGCGGAACGGGACGCGGCCGGTGAAGTAGGTCGTCGTCAT
>JAANMT010001643.1_pt1 | contig 21271 bp, 16 predicted proteins | sample 7279711 | NCBI WGS metagenome assembly JAANMT01 (sample SAMN14094538, study PRJNA606508) | bioreactor metagenome | isolation source: A lab-scale SPAN reactor treating ammonium-rich wastewater day 1 | place: Ireland: Galway | collected 2017-01-16 | reverse complement strand
GGGTAATGACGACGCGATCTTGCGATGGAATACATGCGCTCGCATGATCCTGAGGAACCCGGCGTTGGAGGCGAAGCCGGAGGAGAAGGTGCAGGAGGTATTCGGCGAGTAGATGCGGCACTCCCTGAGGGACGCATCCCATGAGCGTAAGGCAGACTACTCCACAAAGGGGCGGCGAAAAAATTCATTGCCCGCGATGCCCGAAGTGCAGTAGAAAAATAGAGCTGCCTTTCGAAAGGACGATCCATGGGACGCGAGACCCTGCAGGAAATCCAAGCCAGACTGCGGAACAAGCTGGCTCAGAGCCGGCCAAAACGAGAAGAGCCGATGAGGTGGGACGGAGGAGCCGTCGATGGATATACAACTTGTATCGCGGATCTGAAGAGACTCGTCAGCAAATACAGCGACAACGACCCCGCCGAAGGACGTCTGCGCCAGAAATGCAACGAATGGCTGCAGGACCAGTACGATCCCGCGAAATTCGAGGCTTTTACGCGCGAGCTCGATTCCGGCCAAGGCGCTACGAACGGCGAGTTGGCGCGGAAGCTCAACGGTTACCTCCTGAACCCGGATCTCACTCCGAAGCTGCGCGTCAGCGGGAATCACTGGACGTGGCATCTCGACAAGCCTCAGCATGAACAGGCGGTCAACGATCTACAAAAGGCGTCCCTAATCGCATCCTTCGCCAGTCGTCTTCTTACTACGGCCACCGGAGAAACCGGCCAACTGGTCGACGACTTGTTTCAGCAGTACTTTGGCAGACCCGTCGATTTAGCCACGGCTGACACGGACAAAGCAAAAAACACGGCCGCCACAAAGGAAGAGTTGGCGCAATGTATGGGTCCTGGGTTCGAATCCCAGCCGGGTCACTATTTTACTCTTCGGAGTGAATTTTTTTCATATTAATATTTTGTGATTTGGTGATCAAAAGTCTTCCCGCAAGGAAGACTTTTGACGTTTTTATAGCATGATGCTAATCCAGATGCATATTATCAATAAGCCGTACATCGCCAACGTTTACTACGATGAAGGCACGGTAGTTTCGGTCTTTGTAAAAGAAATCGGTTTCTTTCAGCGTTGCTTCGTCTGCAATTAAAAAATACTCCAAAGTCATCCCCCTCTGATTTTCGAAGATATCTTTTACACGCTGGTTAATTTCAGGAACGGTGATCACCCTGAACCACTCATTTGCTTTAACTAAGGTTTCGTAAATCACTTTTGCAGCTTCGCGCTGGGTAGAATCTAAACGCTGATTTCTGGAACTCATCGCAAGTCCACTGCTTTCCCGGTAAATTGGTACCCCGTGAATTTTTATGGATGAATTGTGTTTTTCTGCCAATTTCTTAATAATAGCAAGCTGCTGATAATCTTTATCTCCAAAATAAGCATTGTCTGGTTTCACCTGTTGGAAGAGCTCTTCTACCACTGTTCCTACACCATCGAAGTGGCCGGGCCGAAACTTACCTTCCATCTCATTTTCCAGGCCGTCAAAGTCATAGCTTTTGCTTTTGAGTCCATCGGGATAAATATCATTCACTTCCGGAATATAAACTGCATCTACAAATCCGGATTGTTCTAAAGCTTTAATATCATTCTCAATTGTACGCGGATACTTCTCGAGATCTGCTGCATTGTTAAATTGAGTAGGATTAACGAATATTGAAGAGATAACAAGATCATTTTCTTTTCTGGCCTCGGCATAAAGCGACAGGTGACCCTGATGAAGTGCGCCCATGGTGGGAGCAAATCCAATTTTTTTGCCCATTTCCTTCTGTCTTTCAATATAATCGAGAAGTGTTTTCTTAGTTTTAAAAATTTCCATAATTTATTAATGTACTTGTAAAAATAGGTATTTCTGATAAAAAAAAATACGCTGAGATAAAAATGTTTATACTAAAGCAAACCCTTTTCAATTATAATTATTAAAATTTGTTAATTAAAAGATATATGCTTAAAATTTCGTAATTTTGCGCGACAGAATATTCTGTTTGATAATTAGAGAAACGATAGATTTTATGCCGAACCAAAAAATATTATACGTCACTACCGAAATGTTCCCCTATCAGGAAGATAGTAATATGGCTTCAATGGTGAACAAAATGTCACTAAAAATGCACCAGGATGGTAACGATGTACGCGTTTTTATGCCAAGATTTGGCCAGATCAGCGAACGTAAATTTCAACTGCACGAAGTGATACGTCTTTCCGGAATGAATATTATTATTAATGATCTGGATCAGCCTTTGATTATTAAAGTGGCATCGCTGCCCGGAGAGAGACTTCAGGTTTATTTTATTGATAATGATGAGTATTTCAAAAGAAAGCAGTTTTATGCTGATGACGAAGGAAATGCTTTTGTTGATAATGACGAACGTGCCATTTTCTTTGCAAGAGGTGTCATCGAAACCATCAAGAAACTTAACTGGGTTCCGGATGTTATACATCTTAACGGATGGATGGCTTCGTTTATTCCCGTTTACTTAAAGACTTTCTATAAAAACGATTCGTATTTTAAAGATTCAAAGCTGGTACTCTCTGTTTATAATGAAGAAGATGCAGCACTTTCTACGTCAATCGAAGAAAAAATGAAATTCGACAATATTACTTCACTTAAAGCGTTTAAGAAACCTAGTTTTCAGCAGTTCGTAATAGAAAGCATGGATTTGGTAGATGTTGTAGTTAAAGGTGATGAGTTCCTTCAGGATGAACTTGATGAAGCTTTTAAAAAGACAAAAACTACCAAATCGGAATATCTAGGCGCCGAATCAATTGCAAACTTATACTAATCAATTTAAATTTTAATGATAAAGAATATTAAGAAATTATTCAATATTACCGCTTCGCTGGTAATTGGAAGTTTAATTTTATATAGTTGTGAGCCCGATGCGGATATGCTGGGTTCACAGTTTTTTCAGAACGGAGCTCAGGGAACAGAAACGTCATATGATGTAATTGCATATAATATCAATAATGGTGATTCAATCCGTACAGATAACGAAAGGCTTCAAAGTGCAACTTTAGGAGCGTTTAACGAGCCTCAGTTCGGGTTGCAAAAGTCGTCCTATGTTTCGCAGGTGCGGCCTTCTATTTATAGCCCTGATTTTGGAACAAATCCTGTTTTAGACTCTGCAGTATTAGTAATTAAACCGATTTATGCTGCTGATTCTGCAACCACTACCACTGCGGATGATTATATTTATCCTATTGGAGCAGTTGCCGCTAAGAAGGTGGTAACCACTTATCCCGTTGCTAAATACGGCAAAACTAAAATTGATGGCAAAACCGTTTTTAATATAAAAATTAATGAGGTTAATGACTTTCTCGGATTAGCATCAGGGGATTCTATTATGTCTAACAGAAGTGTAGCGGAGGGTAATTTGCTTGGAACGAAAGTCTTTAATGGCAGTATCAGCGCTATTAAAATCACGAAAGATTCAGATAATTCAGATCTTTATATTAGAGACGCTGCCTTACGAATCCCGTTAGACAGTACCTTTTTCCAAAATAAAATCATTACCAAGGGCAAATCAGCTGAACTTGCTGATGCAGCATCTTTTACGAGGTATTTCAAAGGAGTAAAGTTATCTGTGGCTGAAAACGATGGTTATATTTTTAATTTTGATCCAAATAATGTAGTAATTAATCTTTATTACAAAAAGGATAAGGTCGAGAACGGAACTACCACCCGCGAAGATGATGTTTTTGCGCTGGATTTAGGATCCGCTAATACTCATTTTAATCAGATTGCTTTTAATCGAGCCGGTACTCCTGCTGCAGCGGCAATGGCGGTTTATGACACCATTATAGGCTCCCCTAAACTGTTCGCGCAGGGAATGGGCGGACCTGGAATTGGGTTTAAAATTCCTGAATCAAAAATTGCAGAAATCAAGGATTTATATAATAATGAAAAGATTGGAATTATATCTGCCAAAATAAGAATGTATACCGACGAAGTAAGCTGGAATAACAAATACCAGAAACCTTCATACTTTGTTGTGAAGCAAAAAAAACTAAATACTTTTCTTGAGGATATGAGTGCTCTGGCTTACACGGGACTCTACAATTTAGTAAAGCCATTTGATTTAGATAAAAATCCGGCTTATTATGAAATTGGTATCACCCAGACCTTTAAAAAAGTAATTGAAAAAGAGGCGAAAGCTGACCACTTCATTTTAAATGTTGGTAGTTATACATTTGATGCCAATGGTAATTTAATCGGCTCGATTTATCCGGACCTTGGTCCTCAGAATTTCAACACACGGGCTTACACTCCTAACCGTGTTGTGTTGGTAGGGACAGATCCCGGTAATCAAAAAAGCGCAAAGCTTATTCTGACTTACGGCAAAAAATAGATTTAAAAATTAAAAAAATTAAAAAAATATGTGTGGTATCGTAGGATATACCGGTTTTCAGGATGCATATGAAGTTGTAATCAACGGGCTTCGTCGCTTAGAATACCGCGGTTATGACAGTGCAGGAATTGTACTTGATAGTGAAAACTCAGACTTTGTTGTAGCTAAAACAAAAGGTAAGGTTGATGATTTGGTAGCCATTTCAGGGGCTCTTTCAGGGAAGTCAAACGTAGGAATGGGTCATACCAGATGGGCAACGCATGGTGTGCCGAGTGACAGAAACTCCCACCCGCATGTTTCCAATAACGGTAAAATTGCCTTGGTGCATAATGGTATTATCGAAAATTATGATACTATTAAAATTATGCTCACCGAGAAAGGATTCACCTTTCAGTCAGAAACAGATACCGAGATTCTGGTTAACCTTATTCAGTTTTTCATGGATACCAATGCGGAAATCGATTTTCCTACGGCGGTTCGCTTTGCACTGAATGAAGTTTATGGTGCATATGCAATTACGGTAATGCACGATGATTACCCTGGCGTACTTGTAGTAGCCCGATTAGGTTCTCCGTTGGCAATTGGTCTTGGTGATAAAGAATATTTTATCGCTTCCGATGCTTCACCTTTTGTTGAATTTACCAAAGAGGCTGTTTACCTTGAAGAAGGTCATATGGCTACAATCTCTCTCGAAAAGGGGGTTGATATTAGAAACATAAAGGATAATGAGAAAGTAATTCCTGAAATTCAGGAACTTAAATTAAGCCTTGAGCAGATTGAAAAAGGAGGTTATGAACATTTCATGCTTAAGGAAATTTTTGAACAGCCAAAATCTATCCATGATACATTAAGAGGAAGACTGCTTGTAGATGAGGGAATCATTAAGATGGCCGGAATCTGGGATCACCTCGACAGAATCAGCCAGGCGCAGAAAATTACAATTATCGCCTGTGGGACTTCATGGCACGCAGGATTAATTGGTGAATATTTAATAGAAGAATTTGCAAGAATTCCTGTAGAAGTTGAATATGCCTCAGAATTCCGTTACAGAAATCCAATCATCAGCGAAAAAGATGTGGTAATTGCCATTTCCCAGTCGGGTGAGACTGCAGATACTATGGCCGCTATAAAAATGGCGAGAGAAAAAGGAGCTTTCATTTACGGAATCTGTAACGTGGTAGATTCTTCAATCGCAAGAATTACTGATGCCGGATCCTATACTCATGCAGGACCGGAAATTGGTGTAGCTTCAACAAAAGCATTTACTGCCCAGTTAACGATTCTTTCGCTTATTGCCCTAAAATTAGGAAAACACAACGGACACCTGAGTAATCAGGAGTTCATGAAACTTATTACAGAACTCGATGCACTTCCGAAAAAAGTAGAAGAAGTTTTGGAAAGTACGCACGAGATTACAAAAGATATTGCCAAGAACTTTGTTGATTCTCAAAACTTCCTTTATCTAGGCAGAGGTTATAATTTCCCTGCGGCATTGGAAGGGGCATTGAAGCTTAAAGAAATCTCTTATATTCATGCCGAGGGATATCCCGCAGCAGAAATGAAGCACGGACCAATCGCTTTAATCGATGAAAACATGCCGATTGTGATTATTGCTCCTAAACAGGGACATTACGATAAGATTGTAAGTAACGTTCAGGAAATTAAGGCACGTAAAGGTAAAGTAATCGCAGTTGTAAATAAAGGTGATACTCAGGTTTCTGCAATGGCAGATTATGTTATTGAGTTCCCCGAAACATCAGAATGTTTCTCGCCAATTATCGCATCTGTACCTTTGCAGTTACTGGCCTATTATATTGCTGTTTACCGTGGGGCAAATGTGGATCAGCCGAGAAATTTGGCAAAATCAGTAACTGTAGAGTAAAAAAAAATGTTAATTCCTGTAAAATAATCGAAGGAATTTTACGTTTTGCAAAAAAAATCATAATTGTTTTTCTAAAAAATTATATATATTTACCGCTTAATTTCTAAAAAATAGCATGAAAAGAATATTTCTTATATTAATATCAGCATCTGTAGTAATCTCTTGTTCTAAAGGTGGTGGAGGTTCTGCCGGCAAACCCGGAGTGAAAGGAGAATTGGTTCCTAAAGGGAAATCTAAATCCTTTGTAGCAGAAAGACCTTATGGTATGGTAGCTGTGCCTGCAGGTTCCTATGTAATGGGGATGGCAGATCAGGATTTTACCAATACTCCAGAAAAAGCACTTCTTAAGACGGTAACCGTTTCTTCATTCTTCATGGATGAGAGTGAAATTACCAATGCAGAATACCGCGTTTTTATCAATTATGTAAGAGATTCAATTGCAAGATCTTTACTTGCGGAAGCTGCTGGCGACGGCGGATCTACCGGTGACGGTAATTCGATAGCAGATTTTGCATATGCTTCAAAAAAGGCGGGTGATACTAAAAATGCTTATCAGGAATTTATGGATTCTCAGGGAGGCAGAGAAGGTTACGATGAATCGAAAAAACTAGATTGGTCGGTTCCGCTCCGTTGGAAAACTTCTGATTATCCGGATGCTCAGTATGCAGAAATTTTAGAATCTATGTATCTTCCACCAGCTGAAAGAATCAATAACGAGAGAATTTTAGACAGCAGAAAGCTTCTTTATTCTTACCATTGGGAAGATGTAGAGGCTTCTATTAAAGACAAATCCAGAGGAGCAAATTATCTGAAAAAAGAAAGTATCGCAGTTTATCCGGATACTACGGTTTGGATTAAAGATTTCAATTATGCCTATAACGAACCTTTATACGACGGATATTTTTGGCACAGTGCCTACAAAAACTATCCTGTAGTTGGAGTAACATGGGATCAGGCAAGAGCATTTTGTGATTTCAGATCTAAAATGAAATCTGATTGGAATGAAAGTCAGAAGAAGAAGAAACAAAAACCAATGTCGTTTCGTCTTCCTACCGAAGCAGAATGGGAATATGCTGCTAGAGGAGGTAAAGAAAATGCAACTTATCCTTGGGGCGGACCTTATTTGCAGGATGACCGTGGCTGCTATCTCGCAAACTTCAAACCGAAACGTGGTAATTATATAGAAGACGAAAAAAAAGGAACCTATACATATACAGCACCTGTTAAGCAGTTCCAGAAAAATGGTTTTGGATTATATGATATGGCAGGGAACGTTGCAGAATGGACCGAATCTCCTTATAACAATGCAACCTATCAATTTGCTTCTACCTTAAATCCTTATCTTTCAAATGAAGCTTATAAAGAACCGAGGAAATCTGTTCGGGGCGGATCCTGGAAAGATGTTGGCTATCTATTGATGACCGGCGCCAGAGATTACGAAAGAAAAGATTCTGCAAGAAGTTATATAGGATTCCGAACCGTTCAGGATATTCCTGAGGGAACTGCCAAATTCAAAAAAAGAACAAACTAGATTAGCAAAAAAACAAAACAAATAATTAACTACTAAAAAAATTCACTACAATGTTTAAAACTAAAGAGGCTGTATACAATTTCATCTATTCATTTGGAGCAGCAATCGTAATTTTGGGAGCATTATTCAAATTAACCCACTGGAGCTTAGGTCCTTTAACAGGAAATGTAACGTTAGCAATCGGTCTTATCACAGAAGCGATTATCTTTATCATCTTTGCATTTGATGCACCAAAATCCGAGGAATCTTATGCCTGGGAAAATGTATATCCAGAATTACTTGACAAGGATGCAAATCCAAACCCAAAACATTCCTCATTAGGTATTCAGTCTGCTGAAGTAAAGGAATTGGAAGTTTCTCTTTCAGATAAATTAGATAAAATGCTTGCTGATGCAAAATTAGATGTAAACTTATTCGAGAGATTAAGAACAGGTATCGACAAGTTTTCAAGTTCTGTAGATCAGATTAACCAAACTGTAGACGTTACGGGAGCTACCCAAAGATACAACGATCAGTTAACACTTGCTGCGAGCCACTTAGAAAGCATGAATGCATTGTATGCACTGCAATTGGAGCACGGTAAAACCCAAACTGAATACAGCAAAAAATATGTGGAAGATATGCAGAGATCTGCAGCTCATTCAGAAAAATTCAATGAAGAATTAACAGGATTAACTTCAAACCTTAACAGTCTTAATAGAGTGTACGGCGGTATGCTTAGCGCAATGAAATCATAGTTTTCTAACCATTAATTAAAATTTAAGATTATTAACAAAATTTACTAAAATGGCACAAGGAAAACAGACCCCTCGTCAGAAGATGATTAACCTGATGTATCTGGTCTTCATTGCGATGCTTGCAATGCAGATTGATCAGGAAATTATCAGGTCATATGATGATACCAATAATACGCTTACAAGTACAAGAAAGTTAGTTGAAGAGAAAAACGATAAAATTTTCGAGAAAACTTTAGAAGCAAAACAGGTTAATACACCTGAAACATACACTAAACCATTAGAGGATTATCGAGGTTTAAAAGCACAGACCAACGATTTGGTATCTTTCATTGAAGGTTTAAAAATAAATCTCAAAAAAGAAGCTGAATTTGTTGAAGGTATTGATGTTGGTGACAACTTCGCGGCATTAAACAATACAGAGCCTTCTTCAAAAATGTTTTTTACCAATGCGGACGAAAACGCTCCTTCTAAAAATGCGTTGGATTTGAAAGCTAAAATTGAGAATCTTAAAGGTTATATTAACCAGACTTTTGGTAATAACAGCGATATGAAACCTGTGGTTGACAGAGCAAATGCGATGTTACTTACAGAGTTTAAAAAAGGGCAAACAATTAAAAATAAAAACTGGTTACAGTACAAGTTTTATGGTCAGCCGCTTATTGCAGCACTTTCTAATTTAGAAGTTATCCAGTCAGAAGCTAGAAATCTTCAGTCTGATGCGTTGATGACAATGCTTCAGGAAAAAGTTGACGCAGATATTAAATTTGATGCTTATACCGCAATCGTTTCTGCACCAACTACAGTGATTCAGGGCGAAGCAGCTCAGGCTAAAGTTGCCATCGGTAACTATTCAAGCAATGTTCCGGGATTATCTATGCCTGGTTTAACCGTGACAAACGGGCAAGGCGTAAGAGGATTGGATACCGGTTCCACGGGAGATAAAAGTTTTAGCGGAAAAATTTCATTCACTGATGTAAATGGAAAAGTGATTGAACTACCATATAGTCATACTTACAAAGTAATTGCTGGTGCACAGGAACTTAAAGCTCAGAAAGGCGCAATCGTAACTGCGGATAAAATGAATGTGTTATACCGTGGATTACCAAACCCAATTTCTGGATCGATTCTTGGTGCAGATATGTCTGGAATTTCCCTTTCAGCATCAGGTGCATCGGTTAGCGGTAGTGGTGGTAAATGGACTGTTACCCCTGGAGGTGGTACTACAGTTAACTTAACAATTTCAGGACGTGATCCAAAAGGCGGTGTGATTTCTCAGTCTTTCCCTTTCAGAATCAAGAATGTTCCGCCACCAGTGGGGCAGGTTCAGGGTAAATCTGTAGTGTCAATGCCTGCAAGTTCCATCCCGAACCAGCGTGTAACAGCAGACATGCCGGATTTCGATTTCCCAGTAAGTTTCACGGTGAACAGTTTTATGTTTAAGGTTCCTGGAAAAGCGGCAATGTTGGTTAACGGAAATTCACTAAGCAATGTAGCATCATTAACAAAGAATCTTAGAAACGGTGACATCGCTTATATCTTTAATATCCAGGCTACTGCAAGTGGTCTTGGTGGGCAGGCATTAAAACAGATTCCGCCTGTTGTAATAAACGTACAATAATTGCGTTATTGATTTGATGAGATCAAGTCAAGTCAGAAGTTTAAAAATTTTATAATGAGAAAGTTCGTATTTTTATTTCTTGCGTTGAGTTTCCTGTCTGTACAGGCTCAAACGAAAAAGAAAACAACCAAGAAAAAAGCCAAAGCTAAAACTACTAAGGTTGTAAAACCTGTAGAAGAAGCTCCTGTAGTTGAGGCTCCTGTAGTAGAAACTCCTGCTGCCGGAGGCGTAGTGGATGATACTCCTATTAATTCAATGTCAATTCTGAATGCTAAATCTCCGGAATCTTTCAGAAAATACAGAGAAATGGGGCTTATTAAGAAAGGTGATTCCATGGTTTCAAATAAGATTACTCCGCTTTCATATGGCTTTATTGAAGATAAAGACATTTTGAAAAGCATGGTAGTTTGGGAAATTATTGATATGAATGATAAAGTAAACCAACCGTTCTATCATAATGAAGATGGTCTTGTTTCCCAAAACAGATCTCTTTATCAACTTTTGTTTGATGCTATTAATGATGGTAGAATTAAAGAAGTTTATGATGACGAGATGTTTATGACGCGCCTTAGCCCAGATGCGATCCAGTCAAGAATCAAAAATGAGGTGATGAGTGATGCGGGAATCGACAGACTTAATGAAGCCGGAAAATTAACTGCTGATGAACTGAAGGAATTTACCAATGTTTATGAAACTAAAACGGAAAACGTAAAGGTTTTGAAAATCAAAGGTATGTGGTATATCGACAGAAGAGACAGCCAGATGAAGTACAGACTTTTAGGTATCGCAGCGATGGGGCAGGATCCAGCTACTATGGGTCAGTATGGTCCAGATGGTCAGCCACTTGCTTCAAAAGATGAGCTTATCGACCTGTTCTGGGTATACTATCCGGATGCAAGAGAAGTATTGGCAAACGCTGTAGTTTTTAACAGTAAAAACTTGGCTTCCGATATTACTTTTGATGATATTTTGAATGCTAGAAGATTTTCTACCATCATTTACAAAACAGATAATGGTTTAGGAAATGGCGTAATCAAAGACTATATTCCGCGTGACGCAGATGCTCAGCTTGAAGAAAGCGAGAGAATCAAAGCACAGATTCTTCAGATGGAAAATGATATGTGGAATTACTAATCATTTATTTTGAAAATATAACAAAACCTGAGTATTTTTACTCAGGTTTTTTTTTGACCCAAATTTTTAGATAATGGAGAATGTAGATTACATTATTGTTGGTGGTGGATACGCCGGGATTTTCTTTGCGCACCAACTGATTTTGAACGGTAAATCTTTTGTGATTTTTTCCGAGGACCGAAAGAGTGCTTCGCAGGTTTCTGCCGGTATTGTTAACCCTGTTGTATTAAAGAAATTCACGACATTTTGGCTTGCCAAAGAGCAGATAGATTTTCTGAATACAACGTTAGAAGAAATTGCCGGATATACAGGAAAAAACTATCTGATTAATGAAAATATTCACCGCATTTTTCACGATCAGAAAGAGCAGGAGCTTTGGTTTGCAAAATCAGATACCGACGAGCTCAAGCCGTTTCTTAATACTGAATTTAAGTCTTTAGGGACAATTCTGAACTCTTTTGGAGCAGGATCCGTAAATTTATCTGCTAGACTTAATGTGGAAGGTTTTTTTAATGATTTTAAAGCTTTTTTCATAGAGAATAACCATTTGAGGGAAGACCGTTTCGACTATTCAAAAATTTCCGGAAATACATATGACGATATCAGTTTTAAACATATTGTTTTTTGCGAAGGAATTGCCGTTAAACACAATCCTTTCTTTTCCGAGATTCCTGTGGTTGCCAATAAAGGTCATCATCTCAAAGTAAAACTGTCAGAACCTCTAGGTCACCAGCTCACACTTAAGAAAAAGCATTTCCTATTTCCTTTAAATGAAGAAATTCATTATTATGGCGGAACATACGATCCTAATGAAAGAGGAGATGAAGTTGATGAATTTGCGAAACAGCAGCTTATAGACGGACTTTCAGAATTCTATCCGCACAGTTATGAAATTAAGGAAGTAAATTACGGTTTCAGGCCGACAGTAAAGGACCGCAGACCAATTTTGGGAACCCATCCTGAACATTCAAATCTTTATGTTTTTAATGGCCTGGGAGCACGTGGTATCCTAAACGGTTGCTATTTTTCAAAAGAACTATTCGAACATATCGAAATTCAGAAACCTCTCATGCCTGAAGTTGATTTGAAAAGGTTTACCAAATAAAAAAATCTCTGAAGGAAACTTCAGAGATTTTAGTTAGCAGAGAGGAAGGGATTCGAACCCTCGATACAGTTACCCGTATACTAGCTTTCCAGGCTAGCTCCTTCAACCACTCGGACACCTCTCTAATTGAAGACTGCAAAAATAGATTATTTAATTGAGAACTGAAAATCGAAAACGAATTTTTTTAATCTTTACCCAACGGTTATTTCACCACAAATGTTTCTTGCGAACAATTCATCAAAAGTTCCTTTATAGTTAGGATTGTCGAGCAAATGCATTGCTTTGGTAATGGCGCTTTCCGCGGTCATATCGTGGCCACTTATTGCATCTATTTGGGTAAAAATATTTGAATTTGAATATTTCCCAAAACTGACACCTCCGGAAACACATTGCGAAACCACCACAATTTCGGTTCCGCGGTCGCGGAGTTTCTGCAGGATCTGTTTTGTCTGAAGCGAATTGAAAATCGTTCCGGAACCGAAAACCTGAAGAATTAAAACCTTCATCTTCGGCATCTCCAGCAAATGTTCAAGGTGCATTCCGGGAAATATTCGCCAGAATAAGACATCGCGGGAAATATGATCGTCAACTTCAAATCCGTTATCACTTTTTGAACGCCAGAGAAAATCCTTCTCGATATTCAAATGAACGCCGGATTGTCCTAAAACCGGATAATTCGGGGTCTGGTAGGCGTCAAAATACTCAGCCGAATATTTCAGCGTGCGGTTCCCGCGAAGCAGTTTATATTCAAAATACACCGTAACTTCCTGAATTACGGGTTCATCATTTTCGTAAAGACTTGCGTAGTAAAGACTTGTCAGCAGGTTTTCCTTTGCATCCGTCCGTAAATCCCCGATAGGTAATTGCGACCCTGTAAGTACCACGGGTTTTTTAAGGTTTTTCAGCATGAAACTTAGTGCCGATGCAGTATACGACATCGTGTCGGTTCCGTGAAGAATAAGGAATCCGTCGTAATGATCGTAGTTTTTACCGATATAATTGGCGATGAGCTTCCACTCCTGCGGCCCCATGTCAGACGAATCAAGCGGTTTCTTGAAAGGATGTACAGAAACTTCACATTCTATAAGTTTCATCTCAGGCAGTTTCTGAAAGATATTTCCGAAATCAAAAGCGCGCAGGCTTCCCGTTTCGTAATCTTTTTCCATTCCAATTGTTCCGCCGGTGTAGATCAGGAGTACTTTTCTTTTCATAGATTCAAAAATACATCTTTTAGTACAATTTTTGGAATCTGGGCGCCATTTCCGTCTTCCACTCCCGCTTTTTTGCTTCGCTCAGCTACGAAAAAAGAGCTCCGTTCACGCCGGGGCGCGGGCAAGGTTTCCAATTCAATGTGATTAATGAACAATCACCGATTTCTAAAATAAGCTTTCAACACTCTTTGGCGCTCGCTTCGCTCGCGCTCCCGCAAAAATTTCTTATTTTTGAAATATGAATGACCAGCAGACTTTCGACTATATCAAGCATTTTTTAACGGATGAACGTTTGACGAAAATCGAACATTTCGCACCCGAAAGTTCAGATTTTGTTTTGCCGGTAATGGAAGATATCTTTCAGTTCCGGAATGCGGCAGCGATTGTGAGGTCGGTAGAGGCGTGTGGATTCCATAAAATTGTAGCGATGGAAAGCGAGAATGAATTTAATCCTAATCTTCGTGTGACGAAAGGTGCGGAAACTTGGGTGGAAGTGGAGAAAATGCCTCATAATCTGGACAGTTTGAAAGAAATTAAAAACCGCGGATATAAAATTCTGGCTGTTTCACCGGAAAAAAATGCCACAATGCTTCCTGATTTCGAATTGAAAGAACCTGTAGCATTGGTTTTCGGGACTGAAAAGGAAGGTGTTACTGAGGAAATCCTGGATTTTGCAGATGAAACTTTAGCAATTCCCATGTACGGGTTTACACGAAGTTTCAATGTTTCCGTCGCGGCAGCGATCTGTTTTTATGAACTGAAACAGAAGCTTATCAAATCCGGTATCGATTACAAACTTTCAGAAGAAAAACTCTGGAAGATGAAAGTGAGATGGGCTGTAAATTCTATAGCCAGCGGTCCGCAGATTTTAGCCAAATATTTAAATGAACAGAAAAATATAAATCGATGATAAATCAACTTTTTGAAGATCCGTTTTTTAATATTACGGCACTTGTTGGAGGAATTTTATTTGTTGCAGGATTTATTATGTATAGATTTCCACCAAAGAAAATTAATTACTTTTACGGCTATAGAACAAATTCGTCGATGAAAAATCAGGATAGATGGGATTTCGCGCAGAAATATTCCGCAAGGCAAATGATGGTGACAGGGTTCTTCTTGGCAGCAAGTAGCTTACTGGTTCTATTCTCTGATTTCGGAAGTTTCCTAACACTGGGAGTTGGGCTCGCGTTTGTTATTTTGGCTGGTGTAATTCTCCTGATAAGAGTTGAAAAAGCGATTAAAAGACGTTTTGAGGAGCAATAAAACGTATTACATCATCTGGGAATAATTCCATGCAGCGACAAAAACGCCCGCGGTTTCCGTTCTCAGTCTTTGATTTCCAAGAGATACCGCTTTAATTCCGCGTTCTGCCAAAAGCTGTATTTCCCGATCTGAAAAATCTCCTTCAGGACCGATTAAAAAAGTCATGTTTTTCTTTGACTCAATTTCTCTAAGATCAATTCTTTCCAGATTTTCGTTACAATGGGCAACAAAAGTGGTTTCCGGATCCAGACTTTTTACAAAATCTGAAAATTTTGTCAGATCATTAACAATTGGGAAATGAAATCTCAGACTTTGCTTCGACGCAGAAACACTTTGTTTTCTAAGTTTTTCGATGTTGAGATTTTTTCTTTCTGTCTTTTCGGTCTGAATCAGAGTAATTTCTGAAACCGCCATTTCTGTAGCTTTTTCAAGAAAAAATTCAATTCTGTCGATATTTTTTGTGGGTGCAATCGCGATATGAATTTGGGTCGGAAAATTCGCCAGATTTTCCCTGATTTCTGTGGTTTCAATTAAAACTCTTTTACCTTCAAAAATAAGATTTCCTTTGGCAAGATTTCCTTTTCCATCGGTTACGAAGATTTCTTCACCTTCGCGCATACGAAGCACTTTTGAGATATGCGTTTGCTCCTCGTCGTTAATTTTTACCTCAGGAAAGATTTCTCCAAAAAACAGTTTCATATCTGATCATTTTTCTGGCTGAAACCTTCTTCAATATCGTATCTCGCTGTTGCAGAAACAGAAAGGTCGGCAAATTCGCCTCTGTCGAATTTGAGTTTGGCAACCATTGCAATCATTGCAGCGTTATCAGTGGTATATTCAAACTTGGGGATATAGATATTCCAGCCCAGTTTTTCAGCATTCTGCTGCATTGCTTCGCGCAGTCCGGAATTGGCGGAAACGCCACCGGCAATGGCAACTTCATTAATGTTTAACTCTCGTGAGGCTTTTTCAAGTTTATCCATTAAAATTTCAACAATCGATTTCTGTACGGAAGCGCAGAGATTCGCAAGGTTTTCTTTAATGAAATCCGGATTTTTCTTCACCTCTTTCTGAACAAAATACAGCACAGAAGTTTTAATTCCGCTGAAGGAATAATCATAGTTCTCCAACCTGGGTTTGTTAAATTTAAATGAATTTTTGTCACCGGTTTTGGCAAGACGGTCTACAATTGGTCCGGCTGGATAATCGAGTTCGAAGATTTTCCCAATTTTATCAAATGCTTCTCCCGCTGCATCATCAATCGTTTTTCCAATGATTTCCATATCGAAATAGTCTTTCACGAGAACGATCATGGTATGTCCGCCGGAGACTGTTAGGCATAGAAAAGGAAATTTTGGGGGCATAATATTTGCATCGTCGATGAAGTGCGCCAGAATGTGTGCCTGAAGGTGATTGACCTCAATTAACGGAACATTTAAACTCATCGCAAGTGATTTGGCAAAAGATGTTCCTACGAGCAGAGATCCCAGAAGTCCGGGACCACGGGTAAACCCCACCGCAGAAATATCTTTTTGTTGTATATTTGCCTTAGACAGTGATTTTTCTACTACGGGAATAATATTTTGCTGGTGCGCACGTGAAGCCAGTTCCGGAACCACACCACCGTAATCGTTGTGGATTTCCTGATTAGCGGCAATGTTTGAAAGGATTTTGTTTCCCTGAATGATTGCTGCTGAAGTATCGTCGCAAGACGATTCTATCCCTAAAATTATTGAGTCGCTCATAACAATGGCAAATTTAGAGAATAATAACGATAACGAAAACAAAAAATCTGTAGCCCAGAACATTGGCGATTCTGTGCAGAAGGGTGTAGAGAACGTTCAGGAAACGGTAAAAGAAACCGTCAAAGGCGCTGCAGAATTGGCTTCCGACGCGATTACACATCCTGTAGAAACAGCAGGAGAGTTTGTGGATCAGGCGGCCAAAGATGTTACCAACTATAAATGGTGGGCAAAACTGTTGCTGATATTGTTCTGGCTCGGGCTGTTTCTGGTTGCTTCATTTCTGATTGTTGTAAGCCTGCCTGCAACAAAAAATTGGGCTGCACAAAAAGTTATTGCCAAGCTTAATGCAGATATGAAATCGCAGATGTCTTTTAAAAGTGTTGACATCAATTATTTCGGTGATATTCATATTCACGAAGTTGCAATTAAAGATCATAAAAACTTCCCTTTCCTGAAGGCTAAGGAACTTTATGCTGATTCTAATTGGTTTAATATTATCAGCAACTCACGTAATCTTCAGTTCCAGTCGCTGTCTTTAGAAAAAATGGATTTGAAGGTAATTACGTATAAAGGGGACAGCATCGCAAATTTTATTCGTTTTGTTGATCTTTTTAATTCCCCCGCACCTACTGTGAAGAGGGAACCTTTTCAATTGAAATCCAGAATATTTATTACTGATTCTAAAATTTCAATCGTCAATCAGAACAGTGAAGGTGAAGCCGGAAAATGGCTTACCGCCGACCATGTAAGTCTTGTAGTGCCTGAGCTCCGTGTAAACGGTTCCGATGTTTTTGCGCAGATTAACAATATGCGTTTCACTACCGAAAGATGGGGCAAAAAACATTTTGTTGATACCTTTTCGACCGAATTTGGACTCACGAAAAAGGCTCTTACGCTAAAAGACCTCACACTTAATACCGATAATTCTCTCCTTCAGGGAGATTTAATCTTCAATCTCAACAACGGTTCCTGGGCAGATTTCAGCAATAAGGTGAAATGGGATATGGTGATGCAGCCCGGCAGCCAGATCAGCGGCTACGATATAAGCTATTTCGTCACCAATTGGGATAATTACAAGCCGATCAATATTTCCGGGACGATGACTGGGCCGCTCAATGATTTTTACCTTGAAAATTTTGTAGTGAGAAATCCTCAGGTAAATGTCCGCACTGATAAAATGAAAATCAGGAATATCCTGAATGGGAATTTCCAGATCGAAACTAATTCTTTGTCTACAGATTTCACTTACAGAGAACTGAAAGCCATGATGCCTACTTTTATCTCATCAAAAATGAAAAATTTTGCTGATGATTTTGGAAGGTTAAAATATAACGGAACAGTACGGTTAAATCCTAAACAGGTGTATGTTTCGAACGCAAAATTAATCACAGGAATCGGCCAGGCGAAACTCAGCAATTTTTATCTGGAAGATTACAGTTCTAATTTACCAAAATACCGGGGTTATGCGGAAGTAAATGATTTAAATACTTCAGTGATCACAAAAATGAATCAGGTCGGACTGATTTCGGGGAAATTTAATCTTCAGGGCCAGAGTTTTGACGTCAACACCATGAAGATAAGAACTAGATCTCAGATTTCGAAGATTGAGATCATGAACAAAGAAATCAATAATGTATTTCTTGACGGTTTACTGGATCATAAAACCTATAACGGAATTGTAAATGTAAACGACGAGCAGGCAAAAGCAAATGTAAAAGGACGGATCGATTTCCGAACCAGCCGCTTGCTGGCAGATGTTGCAGCAGATGTTAAATATCTGAACATTAATTATTTTACCGGAGGAAAAGGCCAGCAGGTCGTAAGCGGTTTCGTAAACGGAAAAATCGCGATGACCAATATTAATGATCTGAATCTTGACGCTGATTTAAGGAATGTAAGTTTTTCGAATGCATCTCAGAAATATTTAATCCCGAACGCTAAAATAAAAGCTTATTTCGAAAACGGAAACCGTATTGTTTCTGTAGATGCTCCCGGAGCTGTAAACGGCAGAATCTCTGGCAGGTTTAACCTGGGGGATTTGGCGGGAATGATTGAGAACGGGTTGGGGAGGATTCTGGTTGGCCCACCACCCAGAAAATTATACCGAGGTCAGCATTTCACAATGGATTTTGATGTAAAGCAGGGATTAGTGAGTTATTTTGAACCCAATCTTCAGCTTCCAAAGGGTGCCACTGTGAATGGCGCTTATGAAGGTAATTCAAACAATCTGGTTTTAAATATTGATGCAGCCTCTCTAAAGTATCTGATGACAAAAAAAGAAGAAATCACAGATGCGGATAAAGCGTTGGCAGCCGCAAATCCGGCTTATAAAATATCAGAACGCGATAAAATTACCCGCGACAGTGCGATGGTAGACAGCCTGATTGTAAGAATCAATACAGCGAATCTCAGTGAGCAGATTTTTGCTAAAGTTAACAGAGTAGCGTACAATAAAAATATACTGAAAGACATTACTTTAAGCGGCCGAAACGAAAACAACAGCGTTCTTCATATCGCCGCAAATTTTAAACACGGTAGTCCGGAGGATGAAATTAAAGAAACCCTGAAAGAATATGCGGTAAACCTTAACCAAACGACGGACAGGGCAGGTGATTATTTATTCCGTTTCGAGCCTACTACTGTTAAATTCAACGATGTTTCGTGGAGTGTGGATACGAGTCCGGAACTCAATCACTCTATAACATACAGGAAAAAAGCCGGCGATTTCTTAGTGCAGAATCTGCGTTTGTATTCTGATACAAGTGAACTTATACTCAATCAGGCAGTGTTTAAATCTGCTAAGGATTTTTCAGCCGATGGCGAAGTTAAGAATCTGGACATTGCGAAAGTATTTGCGCTCACCAACAGCGATAACAGCATGGATATTCAGGGAACCGCGAACGGAACCTTCGATATTACCATGGATAAAAATAATCTTGAACCGCTTATCGATTTGAATATCAGTGATATTTTGATGAATGGCAAAGACATGGGAAATGTTATTGTTTCCGCCAAAAAAAGCAGCGTTCCCAATGTGTTCGATGTTGAAGCGAAAGTTGTTTCAGCGGGAATTATTGGCGATAATAATCTGCACCTTATCGGAACAATTAATAATAATACTTCTTCACCAACTCTGGATTTAACAGCAGATATGAACGATTTTGACATCGCTTTTGCTCAGGAATTTGTGAAAGGCGTATTCGGAAATCTGAGAGGGAAAGCCTCTGGAGATCTTAAGATTTCCGGTAAACTGAATGATGTGGATTACAGCGGTGATATTGCAATGAAGGATATGGGATTGAAACTTAATTTTACGGGAGTAGATTATTCCTTTGATGATACGGTGATTTCACTTTCCCGGGGCTTAGCAATACTAAACGACATTGGTGTGCGAGATGGAAGGACTAATTCCCGCGGATCAATTTCCGGCGCGATTCAATTCGAAACATTATCATCTATGGGGGTCAACCTGGTGATGAGAGCGGATAATTTAATGCTTCTCAATACCACTCAGAAAGATTATGATCTTTTTTGGGGAAGAATTTACGGTACAGGAACGCTTTACGTAGACGGCCCGGTTTCAGCGTTAAATATTTCAACACCTGAAATGAGGGCATTAAACAACAGTGTCTTTACATTCAATTCAAATTCAACCTCAAATGTTGAGGAATTCAAAATGCTGAGATTTCTGAAAAGAGATGAAGCAGGAATTGTGTCTGTAGAGGAAAAGAAAAGATCGAGTGCGAATATGAATATCGATTTCACCATTTCTTTGGATCGCGGAACGACAGTGAATGTAATGGTAGGAGATGATATTGGGGATATTACGGTACGTGGAAATTCTGACAAACTCCGGTTTTTAATGACCAGGACAGGAGCCATCTCAATGAACGGAGATTACTTTGTAGATAACGGAACTTTTGTTTCTAAAGCGATTCTGAACAGGACCTTCCAGATTTCTAAAGGAAGCAGCATCCGTTGGGATGGCGATGCAATGGCGCCGCAACTCGATATTAATGCAACATATCTTAGAACAGTTACTAACGCTGGGGCTTATCTGAATATGGGAAGTCTGCAGCCCGTGAATGTATTGCTTACCACTCGCATCTCTCAGACATTAAACAATCCGAAAATTGAATTGGGAGTTTCCGCGCAGGATGTGTCGAGCAGTATACGTGAAACTCTTGCCGAAAAAATGAGTAACGAAGACGAAAAGATTATTCAGTTCGGTTCCGTTTTAGTGATGAACAGTTTTAATGTTGGAAATTCTGCCTTCGACATCAATTTAGGAAATACGCTGGAAACTTCGGGTTACAATATGTTGTTTAAACAGTTGGGTTCTGTACTTAACCAGATTAGTAATGAGTTCCAGGTCGATTTGAATTATCTGAAAGGAGACGCGAACTCCAACAGTGGCGACCGGGCTAATGCAAGTGTAAGTTTTGCCCTCTCACCAAGAGTTAATGTTAAAACAGGATTAGGAATCCCAATTTCTAGATCAGATAATGCGAACACCGATTATCTTTCGGGTGAAGGGATTGTAGAATATGATTGGTCCAAGAAAAACGACGGTACCAGATTGTTGCGGGCTCTCTTGCCACCGCCGGTTGCGCCGACTAGGGCAATCGTCTCACCCGGCTTGACCGTCAGGCTGAAGTTTTTGAGCACCGGCTTCTCTGGCTCGTAGTAA